>Ga0307374_10002059_pt1 | contig 36383 bp, 37 predicted proteins | sample OX3MG_FD_202532 | JGI IMG/M metagenome (GOLD analysis project Ga0307374, IMG submission 202532) | Soil microbial communities from Risofladan, Vaasa, Finland - OX-3 | ecosystem: Environmental > Terrestrial > Soil > Coastal area > Acid sulfate soil | place: Finland: Risofladan, Vaasa | collected... | reverse complement strand
CGCGCCCGGGTCTCCATCCCGCCGGGGTCGGAGCCGTGGTCGGGTTCGGTCAGCCCGAAGCATCCGATTATCCGTCCCTGCGCCATCCCGGGCAGGTAGCGATTCTTCTGCTCCTCCGATCCCCAGGCGTAGATCGCGTACATCGCCAGCGCGCTCTGCACCGAGGCGAACGAGCGCAACCCCGAGTCGCCGGCCTCGAGCTCCTGCATGATCAGTCCGTAGGCGACATTGTTCATCCCGGCGCATCCGTAGCCATGGAGATTGGCGCCGAAGATTCCGAGCTCGGCCATCCGGGGGATTAGCTCAGTTGGAAAGGTTTCTTTGGCGAAGTGGCGTTCGACATCGGGCAGGATTTCGCGTTCGACGAATTGTTTGACCGTATCGCGCGCCATCCGTTCTTCTGAGCTCAGCAGAGAATCGAGGCTGAAAAAATCGAGATCTTTTAGTAAATCCGCCACATTATACTCCTACGATCCAAGAAAATCTGAACTTTCAAAATAGCCGTTCTAATGCTAAAGCAAGCCTCCGGCTAACATTGAGGTTAATTCGGAATTAACAATCCTACTATTTGCTTGAATGCACCGCATCAGATATTTTCATGTAAGAACAATTTCTCAATGCATATCGAAACGCTCAAAGTCTTCTGCGATATCGTCGAGAGCGGCAGCTTTTCTTACGCCGCGTCACAAAACTTCGTCACCCAGTCCGCAGTGAGCCAGCAGGTCCGCAGCCTTGAAGAAAAATACGACTGCCGATTGATAGAACGAGGCCGCGCGGGTGTCAAACCGACCCCGGCGGGCCAGATGCTCTACCATGCCAGCAAGGAGATCGTACAGCGTTACCTCGAGCTGGAAAATCGGCTGCGCGAAATCGGCTCGGTGGTGGCCGGCTCGATTCGGGTCGGCACGGTCTACAGCGTCGGCCTGCACGAGCTGCCGCCGTTTCTGAGCGAGTTTCTGCGCACCTATCCGGCCGTCAACGTGCACCTGGAGTACCTGCGCTCGAACCGGATTTACGAGGATCTGCTCGAGGGCAAGATCGACCTCGGGGTGGTCGCCTATCCGGCCAAGCGCGGACAGATCGTGACCGTGCCGTTTCGCGAGGACGAGCTGGTGCTGGTGGTGCCGCCGGAAAATCCGCTGGCGGGCCACGACCAGATCAGCGTGACCGACCTTGCCGGGCAGAACCTGGTCGGCTACGAACGCGACGTCCCGACCCGCAAGGCCTGCGACCGTATCCTGCGCGACCATGGCGTCAAGCCGCAATACGTGATCGAATTCGACAATATCGAGACCATCAAGCGCGCGGTCGAAATCGGCCAGGGTGCGGCGATCGTGCCGCGGATGGCGGTCGAGCTGGAGGCCGAGCGCGGGACCCTCAAGATTATCTATTTCCGGGAAGGGACCTTCGTCCGTCCGCTGGCGATTATCTACAAGCGCGGCCGCGAGCTATCGCCCGCGGTGCGCAAGTTCATCGAGGTCCTGACCGCCTCGCGCCACGACACCTCGCGCCGCAACGAGGCCGAGAACCACTCCGAGCCGAGCCGCAACGACCGCCCCGAGAAAGCCGAGAAGCAAGCCTAGGGCTTAAGCGCCGCGGTCAACTGTTCGCGATCGAAGCCGGCGATAATCCGGCGGCCGGCGACCGTCAACGGCCGCTTGATCAGGTTCGGCTCCGCGGCCATCAGGCTCAACGCCTGCGCGACGCTGAGCGCTTTGCCGGCCAGACCACGAGCCTTGAAGGCGGGGCTGCGGGCATTGAGGAAGTCGCGCGGGTCGCGCCCGGCGAAGAGCTGCTGCAGCTCCTCGACCGAGGGCGGATGGCGGGCAAAATCGTGCTCCTCGAGCTCGACGCCCAACTCGCTGCGCAAGAAACTTCTTGCGTTGCGACAGGTGGTTCAGGTCGACTTCCAGAAAAAGCGCGCCCGCTTCATCCGCCGATCCTCTCAAATCCCTTTGCCGGATCCCTTGCCGGAATCCCTTCCCAAACTTCGCTACTGGACCGAAGTGCCCGGCAGCGGCGCGGCGGGCAGGCTGCTGGCACCGCTATTCCGGTACGGGCCGGAGCTGACCGGGCCGGCGCCGGAGTCCATCGAACCACCGCCGCTCGACGATCCTGCGCTCGGCACGCTGCTCGATCCGATCGCACTGCCGCCCGAGCTCATCGCGCTGTTGGCGGCGACGCTCGGGCCGGGGCCGGCCGACGACGACGGCGAGAGGCTCCCCGAATAGCCCGCCGGCGCGTTCGGCGGCGGCGGCGAAGTGACGTTGGGTCCGCTGAAGTAAACCGGCTTCTTGCCCTGGATCATCTCGGGCGTCAGCACGTAGTCGCCGCCCAGCGAGCTGCGCCAGATGGTATCGGCGACCTGCTTGTTGCCGCCCGTCACCAGGTAGCCGCCGCCTCCGACCAAGCCGCCGCCCGCCGCGTAGAGCAGCTTGGCCGGGATGTAAAGCAGATTGCCGAACAGCGCGGCCGCGCCGTAGCCGGCGCCCTGCCAGTCGACGCCGCCCTGGGCCGGCTGCGGCACCTGCACCTGGTTTTGCGGCTGGACGCCGGACGGCGGATTCTGCGCCATCGCACTCGCCGGCAGCAGCATCATCGCTGCGGCTATCAGCATCGCGAATTTTCCGGATTTTGTAACCATGACCTCTTCCTCCTTCCCCCTCCACCAACAAAGCGCGAATTTTATTGCGTCCGCAGCACCGCCTCCCGAGGCAGCAGCCCGACCAGGTAGTCGAAGGCGCGCGCCAGGTAGTCGCGGTCCTTGGATTCCAGCGTGAGTTTGACCCGGTAGTCGGCGTCGTCGAATTTCGGATACGAACCGAGCATCAGTTCCGGAAAGCGCGCCATACAATCGTTCAGATAGGCCGCGATGATCGATTCGGTCGCGCTGGTATAGATGACGCGGATGAAAAACGGGTCGGATCGATAACGCTCGGCGATCATCCTGAGCTTGGGCTCGAACAGTTGCGGCACGCCGGGCAGGATATAGACGTTCTCGAGCTGGACGGTCGGGAACCACAGCTCGCTGGCATGGTTCAGGATCGCGCCCTCGGGTATCTCGGCCATCTTGAGCCGTGCCGGATTCGACCGGCCCGACGAATGCTCATTGATCAGCGCCGCCAGCTCCTGGTTGAGAATCAGCTTACGGCCGAACGCGCGCCCGACGCCTTCCAGCGTCAGATCGTCATGGGTCGGGCCGACGCCGCCCGAGGTCACCACGAAGTCGCAGCGCGCGGCGCATCCGCGGACTTCATCCGCGATCGCGTCGAGCTCGTCGGGCACCACGACGATCCGCTCCAGGGCGACGCCGGCGGCGCGCAGTTCGCGGGCCGCGAAAAAGGCGTTGCTGTCCTGGATCTTGCCCGACAGGATCTCGTTGCCAACCACGACCAGCGCGCAACTGCGTCTGTTCATACTACTTCGGGTGGGCTCTAACCTCCGCCCCACCCCACACATCCTGCTGGATTATCCCAGTCCGAGGGCTGTGGATACAAGCCGGGGTCGGCGCGGCGCTTGCCCCTGATGGCGCCGGGGGCGGGGCTAGGGCTTAATGTGGATTTCGCTTCTAATCCGTTGCCCGGAATCAGCGTGGCACGCTGGCGCAGCGTCACGTAGCCCCATCCTCGGATTGCGGTAGAAGATAGACCCCACTCACTGTAAAGTCCTCAAGGTTCCCACCCTCATAGAGGTTTGGATGAAAACTCTGGAGCGCAATCATTGCTTTCCGGCAGTGCGATGCATCTTCAAACATCTGAAAAAGTCCGAACTCGTTGAGCTTAGGAGTAAAATGACACCGTACCAAGTTGCTTAACACAGCTATCGGTGCCTGGGGTATGTCCTTTAGGGGTCCAGACAGCAATGCCAGGAAAATGAGCGAGTCGCCGTTGCCGCCGAGAGAAATATCGAAGCCGAGGAATCCCGCGCCATGGTTCGTTGTCGAGTGACCATCAGTCACTTGAATAAGTTCGAACTGCTTACTTGGAAAATGTAGATTGCACAGCTTTACATATCGAAGTGCTTTGGTCAGATCGTGAATGAATCCCGACCGCCCGGTTTCCTCTAGGTACCACGTGTAGAGTTGATTGATTTCGTGATCCTCCGTGAATTCTTCACAGTATATGGGCTCACTCCGATTCGTTCCCCGGTAAGAGGCTGAAGGACCGGAAACCGCATAGCTCTGGCCATTGCGAATTAAGTAGTTCACGACACTGCCTTACGGTAACTGATAACCGTTTGGAACGAGCACATTGGCCCGTCTGTTTGGGCGAGGATTCCCCTTGTGGGCGTTCAGCAGCGCCTCTTTCAATCTGACCTCACCGTTAGGCGGCCAGAGTTCGTATGACGCTTCCCAGGCCTGCCGCTCGCGGCCACCTTACAGATGGAATGCCTGATTTGATCTGGCCGCTATTGCCGGTGTCAATGGTGGGTCAGAACGACGTCCACGGCAAATGAATTGGCTGACCCTCCTGCCACCCCATGTACTCCCAGACCACGGTCGAAACGATGAGCACTGCGGTCATCAATAAGCTCTTCAAAAGGATCCACCGAAATCCGGCCCTGATTTCCTCGATAGGCTTTCTGTGGTAAGTCAGCTGGCTGATGGACTCGCCAACCACGACCGCCACGTAAATTCCGACGAATACGTAGACCCAAGCTAGTCTCATACGGCTTGTCCCTAAGTTTTCACAACCGTTGACTGCCTCGCTGGAGACGTCAGCGGATCTTCCACTTCGAGCCTACTTATAAGTTTGTGCCGAATCACTTGCGCTTGGGCGCGCCAAAGATTCTCCAAGGTTTCCCGCAAAGTCTCCCGATGAGCGGCGAATGTTCAGGCCTGGCGGGCTTGATCGATATCGGGGGCCTGCGCTTTGACGTAGTCGCGGAGCTGGCGCTTGAGGCGGCCTTCGATCTGGCGCACGCGTTCGCGGCTGATGCCGAATTTGTCGCCCATCTGCTGCAGTGTCAGCGGCTCTTCGGCCAGTAATCGAGAGCGGAAAATCTCGAGCTCCTTGCCGCTCAGGGTGCTGGCGAACTCTTCGACCTTGTCGTGCGCGAAATCGCGGAACTGCGCCGCGGCGAGCTCGCTCTCGGGGTTGCGCCCGGGATCGGGCAGCACGTCGAGCAGGTGGGTTTCCTCCTCGGCGCCGACCGGCTGATCGAGCGACAACTCGCTATGGCCGAGCCGCTCCTGCATCTCGACCACTTCGCTCTCCTTGACGCCGAGCCGCTGGGCGAGCAGCCGCGGCTGGGGCGTGAAGCCCTCGGCCTGCAGGCGGTCCATCTCCTTGCGCAGATTGAAGAACAGCTTGCGCTGCGCCTGGGTGGTGCCGATCTTGACCAGCCGCCAGTTGTTGATCAGATAGCGATAGATATAAGCGCGCACCCACCATACCGCGTACGAGGGAAAGCGGATGCCGCGGTTGGGGTCGAAATTCTTGACCGCCTCCATCAGGCCGACGTTGCCTTCCTGGATCAGGTCGAGCAGATTTTTTGAGGCGCGCGCGAACTCGTAGGCGATTTTGACCACCAGGCGCAGATTGGCGGTGACCAGCCGGTAGGCGTCGCGCGGGTCGTGATGCTCATGATAATGGCGCGCGATAGCGACCTCCTCCTCGCGCGTCAGCAGCGGGAAACGCCGGATTTCGGACAGATAGCGGCTGACCGGATCGAGCGGGACCAGCGCCCCGCCGGCGCCGTCGCGCTCGGCGCCGTCCTCAAGCGCATCGGCGCTCGCGGCCGCTTCGCCGTAGTCGTCGGCCTCCCCCAGCTCGGCGGGCAGCCCGGCGGCGGCCACCTCGGGGAGATTCTCGGGCTCGGCCGCCGGCTCGATCTGGGGACTCAGCGCCGGCGTGGCCCGTTCGACCGCGGGCGGAGCGCTGCGGCGTGATTTGCGGGTCGCTTTACTGTGCTTGCGTTGCACCGCGAAATCTCCGTTACAGGGGGACCGGCAATTCCGGATGACGCCGGGGGGGCTTCACGCCCGGGGGATCGATTAGCTGCGGCCGGCGTCAGGATTCGCGCTGCGGCCGCACCAGGACGACCTTGGAGGCGGCGATTTCGCGCAACGCGGTAACGACTTCCTTGTTGTCCGATTCGACCAGCGGACGGGCGCCTTTGAGCAGCATCTTGGCGCGGCGCGCCGCCGCCAGCACCAGTTCGAAGCGGTTAGGGATCTGCTCCAGACAGTCTTCGACAGTTACTCGGGCCATGATTGATCAATTCTCCGGCCATCGATCCGCCAAGTCAATCGCACGGGTGGGCTCTGACTCCCTCCCCCAAAACTGAGGGGGAGGGAGCCAGAGAATCACCGACATCATCGCAAACTAACCGCCGACCCTCGCCCGGCGCGGATCCCGATCACAATTGGATGTCCTGGATCACAGAGACTCGATTGCGGCGGCCAGGCTGTGCAGCGCGGCAGCGACCGCGGCGAGGCGATACGAGGATGCTAAGGCACGGACCTGGCGAGTGCCGAAGCAGATCGAATATGACGCCAGCAAACCGAAGCAGTTGAAGGTTTTCATTTTAATTTCGGGCATCGAGCGCCAATGTATATTTCCATTCCCCCGGGTAGGGATGAGTCGCGTCCGGTGCTGTCGACTTCCGGTTCGACGCAATTAATTTCTGCTGCCAATCGAGCTAAGGCTTTTGACGGCACCGGTGAACCGTCAATTCTCATGCCCTCAATCGTCGGACCAGCGAGGAGAAACTTGGGGACGGGCCAGCCTGCAAGCTTCAGGGCTTCTTTTAAACTTATTACGAATCGCTCGCTTCGCGGATCGGACACGGCAATCGCAACCCTTTTCATCGGATACTGAGAGAGGACGGCCGCCCAATGCCGAATCTGGCGTTCATTTAGTGCAGGCCATTCTTCGGCCTCACGGGCATTTTTATATTGTTGAAGGCTCGCGACGGTCGTCTGAAGCGACCGCAACGACCGCAATTTTTCCTTCAGGTCATTGGCTGTCGTCAGGTTCGTCTGTCCGCCTAGCAGGTGTCCGATAACGTCGAGTTGTCCCTTGGTAAAATCTTGGCCTTCCTTTAATGATGCAATGAGAGCGCTTTCCTCATGGTCTGAAATGCCGCTATAAACCGCGACCGCGACGCCTATGGCTATTAGGCTCCAGACCAGAACCCAATCCTTGCGTGTTAGTTTGCGTTCCAACAGGAAGAAGCCAACAACGCCAAGAACGACGTCGTAAACAACCCAGAAAAAAGTGGGCATAGCGGTCCCCCTAGGAAGATTCTCCTAAGGTAGTGCCCTTCCCGACTACCTGCCAACGGCGTACAGCGGCCGCATGGGCGGTCCCTATGCTCAACGGATCCTGTTCTTTTCTGCCGTCCGTGCGGCGACTACCACGAGAAATCGTACCCACATTACGCCGAACAGCAGCGAGCCGCTGAGCGAAGCAAGGCCAAGCCGAGACCGAGACAGTAAAGGCCCGAAAGCGGGCCTAGGCGAAAACTGAAGGGGAGTCAGAGGGCGGCGGCCAGGCTGTGCAGCGCGGCAGCGACCGCGGCAGGACTCGCGATTCGATAGCGCGCCGCGCTCTCGCCCTCGCCACCCACCTTGACCGTCACGCCGCGACCGGCCAGCGCCCGAAAGGCATCCTCGTCGGTCAGATCGTCGCCGAAATAGACCGGCTGCCCGGCGCCACCCAACCGCTCGACCAGCCGCCGCACCGCCGCACCCTTGTCGGCGCCGCGCGGCGCCGCTTCGGCTACTTTCTTGCCGTGTTTCAGTATCAGCTCGCCTTGATGCGCGAGGTAGCGTTCGAAGTCGCTGACGATCGGCGCGGCCACGGCCGGGTCGGCATTGCGATAATGCAGCGCCACCGCCAGCCGCTTATCCTCGACCGCCAGCCCGCAGCCGGCGGGAAGCCGCTCCTGAAGCCATCGCCGCACCCGCTCGAGCTCCTGCAAGGCGGGCTCGATGCCGGCCGCGAGTTCGCGCCGGCCGTCGGGATCGGATAGCTCCAGGCCGTGCACCCCGACCAGGTAGAGACCGCGCTCGAGGCCGAGCAGACGCACGAGCTCGGCCAGGTCCCGACCGCTGATCACGGCGAGGTCGATTCGATCGCGCCGCGCGGCGAGCGCGGCGAGTGCGGCCCGCGCCTGGTCAAGCGGCCAGGCCGCGGCCGGATCGTTCACGATCGGCGCCAGCGTGCCGTCGTAGTCGAGCATCAGCAGCAGGCGGCCGCGCGCCGCGAGATCGTTCAGCAGACCGTCGGGGAACGGGGCGGGCGACTTACCGGACGGAGACACCGGCCAGACTTTCCATCGGCGGCGCGGCGGCCTCGCCGAGCGCGCGCAGAAACTTCGCCGACCAGAACTCGAGGTCGTTGTCGTCGATCTTGGCGCGCATCGCACGCAGCCGCGTGGCCTTCTCGGCCGGATCCATCTCGATCGCCTGGCGCAGCCGGCGCGCGACCGCGTCGGTATCGTAGGGATTCACCAGCAAGGCCTCGGTCAGCTCCTCGGCGGCGCCGGCGAACTCGCTCAGGATCAGGACTGCGTCGTCGGACAGATGGGAGGCGACGAATTCCTTGGCCACCAGGTTCATCCCGTCGCGCAGCGGGGTCAGCAGGGCGATATCGGCGGCCTGGTAATAGGCCACCAGCTCCTCGGCGTTGAACTGCGTGTAGAGGTAGCGAATCGGCACCCATCCTTCGGAGGAGAAGCGTCCGACCACGCGCCCGATCTGCTCGTCGAGCTGGCGCTTGAGGAGCGCATAGTCGGCGACCTTGGTGCGCGACGGCACCGCGATCAGCACCAGGGCGACGCGCCGATGGTAGGCAGGGTTGTTCTCCAGGAAGCGCTCGAAGCCGGCCAGCCGCTCGATGATGCCCTTGGTGTAGTCGAGCCGATCGACCCCGAGCACGACGATCTGCGAGCGCAGCGCGCGGCGGATTCGCCCGGCGCGCTCGCGCACCCGCTCGCTGGCGGCCAGCCCGGCGAAGAAGTCGGCCGGGATGCCGAGCGGAAAGGCGCCGACCCGCACGCGCCGCTGATCGACGGTGACCTCGCCGCTTTCGCGATTAACGGCGAGACCCATCACATGCTCGCAGCAGTCCAGGAAATGTTTCACGTAGGCGCTGGTATGGAACCCGATCAGGTCCGCCCCCAGCATCCCGCCCAGCAGCTCGCCGCGCCACGGCAGGATACGGAACAGCTGCTCGGGCGGAAACGGCACGTGCCAGAAGATTCCGATCGGCAGCTCGGGGCGCCGCTCGCGCAGCATCTGCGGCACCAGCGCGAGATGGAAATCCTGCACCCAGACCTGGTCGTCGGGCAGCGCCTCGGCGGCGGCCATTTCGGCGAACAGGCGGTTGACGTTCTGATACTGCTTCCAGTACGCGGCGCTGAAGTGGCAGTTCGAGATCATGTAGTGCATCAACGGCCACAGGCCGCGATTGCACATGCCGTAGTAGTAGTTGGAGACATCGCGCTCGCTGAGCGAGGCGAAGATCAACGCGAAGCGCGGATCGCCGGCCGGCAGCAACAGGCGCGCCGGAGTCTTCTGGCCCCCCGACCAGGCGATCCAGAGGCCGCCGTGATGCTCCAGCAGGCGCAGAAAGGTCGAGCCGACGCCGCCCACCGTGGGCTCGATGCGCTCGTGGCCGTTCTCGTGCACCACCCGAATCGGCGCACGGTTGGAGATTACGATCAGTCGTCGACCGTCGCGGTGGCCGCTTATGTTGCCGACCGCCGATGTGCCCCCTGCGTTGGTCCCGTTCATAGCCATCTCTCTCACAATTCGGGCGCCAGCAAACGAGCTCCCGGACCTCCCAACCGAGGGGCGTCGACACGACGAGGGGAAGGACAGAGTCAATTTATAGCGCCGCCAGACGGTGGCGGGCAAGGCGGCGGACAAATACAAACGCCCGAGCCGACGCTGCTGGCCGGCCCGGGCGTGCTCGATGCGAAGCGTGCGGCGTTACTTGTTGGGCTGCGGCGTGACTCTCAGGTAGGGCCGAATTTCCTTGTAGCCCTTGGGAAACTTCTGCTTGAGCTCGGCCGGATCCTTGATCGACGGGACGATAATCACGTCCTGTCCGTCCTGCCAATTCACCGGCGTCGCGACCTGGTACTTGTCGGTCAGCTGCAGCGAATCGATGGCGCGCAGAATCTCCTGGAAGTTGCGCCCGGTGCTCGCCGGGTAGGTGAGGATGGTACGAATCTTCTTGTTCGGATCGATAATGAAGACCGAACGCACGGTCAGCGTATCGTTGGCTTCGGGATGGATCATGTCGTAGAGCGTGGCAACCTTGCGATCCCCGTCGCCGAGGATCGGGAAGTTCATGCGCGTGCTCTGGGTCTCCTCGATATCCTTAATCCAGCCGCGATGCGAGTTGACATCGTCGACGCTGACCCCGATCACCTTGCAGTTGCGCTTATCGAATTCGCCCTTGAGCTTCGACACCATCCCCAGCTCAGTGGTGCAGACCGGGGTGAAATCCTTGGGATGGGAAAACAGGACCGCCCACTTGTCGCCAATCCATTCATGGAAGTGAATCGACCCTTCGGTCGACTCCTGCGTAAAATCGGGAGCTACCGAACCGATATGAAGTGCCATACTGCTTCTCTCCTTTGACTGGGCGCCGGGCTACTTGGCTTTCCTACCAAGATGCCTGCCTTACGGCAAGTTCGTTAAGCTGACTTGGACGGCGCCCAGATTACGCCCTTGTTGTGATGCTACCGGATAAAGATAACTAATATTATCGGTAAAGTTATGTATTCGCAATCAGCGCCGGCGCGGCGCTCGCGATAATTCCGGATCAGCGCTTCTTGCGACGTCCGCGCGCTTCTCGGATTTGCGCCTTGATCCGTTTCTCGCGCCGCTTGCGCCGTCGTTTGATCTCTTTGCGTCTCTCGCTTGCCATCCGGATTTTCTCCGCTCCTCTCTCGATCGATTCGTCGTTCGGCGTCGCCGCCCGAGAATCGCATTATTGCCCAATCGGGGCCCGGCTCAAACCCCTGGCGAAACCCCGGCGCTTGCGAATTGCCGGCCGGCGGGCCAAGCTAGAGTTGGCCTGCGTGAGATTTTCCCGTGTCCGATCGCGACGAATTGATCGAAGCCAACCGCACCTTCTATCGCGCCTTCGAAAGCCTCGACGCCGAACAGATGGAATCGGTATGGCTCAAGGACCCGCAGATTATCTGTATTCATCCGGGCTGGCCGGAGCTCGCCGGATGGGGTCCGATCATGCGCAGTTGGGAGCGGATTTTCGAGAATGTCTTCGAAATGAAGTTCGATCTCCGCGTGGTCGAGGCGCGCGTCAACGCCGACCTCGGCTTCGTACTGGTCGAGGAAAATCTCACCCAGCGCGGCTACGAGGGCGTGGTCAAGGCCAAGCTGCTCTCGACCAACGTCTTCGCGCGCGCCGGCACGCGATGGTGGCTGGTGCTGCATCATGGCTCGCCGGTGATGGCGCCGCCGGCCGACGAACCGCCGCTCCAGTAACGGCGGCGGCACTCAGCGCTCGCGCATCGCACGCACCAGAATCTCGGCCAGTTCGGGACGGGTAAACTCGGGCGGCGGCGCCTCGCCGCGCCGCAGCATCTCGCGCACCTTGGTGCCCGACAGCAGCAAGCGATCGGCGTCATCATGCGGACAGGTCTTGTACGACGCCATCGTGCCGCAGCGCTTGCAATAGAAGGTGTTCTCGAAGCACAGCGGCGTGATGCCGATCTCCTCGGGCGTGAAGCGATCGAAAATCTTCTGCGCGTCGTAGGTGCCGTAGTACGAGCCCACGCCGGCATGGTCGCGGCCCACGATGAAGTGGGTGCAGCCGTAGTTGCGCCGCACGATGGCGTGCAGAATCGCCTCGCGCGGCCCGGCGTAGCGCATATGCGCCGGCATCACCGCCAGCAGCGCGCGATTCTTCGGATAGTAGAGCTCGAGCAGCACCCGGTAGGTCTCCATCCGCACCGCCGCCGGCACGTCGTCGCCCTTGGTCTCGCCGACCAGCGGATGGAGCATCAGGCCGTCGCAGACCTCGAGCGCGATCTTCTGGATGTATTCGTGCGCGCGATGGGTCGGGTTGCGAGTTTGAAACGCCACGATCTTGCGCCAGCCGAGCTCGCGGAACCTGGCGCGCGTCGCGCGCGGCTCGCGCGGACACTCCAGAAACGTGCGGCCCGGGATGTCGGCGAACAAAACCGGCCGTCCCGCGATGCAGGTGGCGTGCGCCTCGAGCACGTTTTTGGCGCCCGGATGGGCCTCGTCCGCGGTGCCGAACACCGCCTCGGCCTCGCGCCGCCGATCGGCGCGGAAAATTTCGTCGATCTTGAGGATCGCGATACGCTCGCCGCTCGGTGCGGCCAGTGCCACCTCGTCGCCCGGCTTCAGGCCGGCCGCCTCGCCCGCCGCGATGCCGAGCGTGATCGGTATCGACCACGGCACGCGCGAGGCGAGTCGCATCGCGTCGCGGCTCTGCACATAGTCGGCCTCGCCCATGAAGCCGGTAAGCGGCGTGAAGGCGCCGGTCGACAACATCTCGAGGTCGGCCAGGTCGCGCGCCGTGAGTGTGATCAGCGGCAGCTTGGCCGCCGCCGCGCTGAGCGCGGCGCGTTCGCCGGCCGGTGCCGTGAGATCGACCAGCGAGCCGCCGCCATGCGGCGTGATTGCGTCTTTCGTGATGGTGTCGCTCATCGCGCGGCCCGCTTTGCGGCGCTCTTTACGGCCGCCGGCGCGCCGGCGATATAGCCGCGATGCTCGAGCGTGGCGACCAGCTTGGCGAGACTTTCCTCGGCCGCCTCGCGATCGCTTTCGATCACCAGTTCCGGGTCAACCGGTTCCTCGTAGGGGTCCGAGACGCCGGTGAAATGCGCGATCTCTCCGCGCAGCGCCTTTTCATAAAGTCCCTTGACGTCGCGGCGCACCAATTCGTCGAGCGCGCAGCGCACGTAAACTTCGAAAAAGCGATCGTGCGCGCGGCGCACCTCGTCGCGAATCTCGCGATAGGGCGAGATCGCGGCCGACACCGCCACCACGCCATTGCGCGACAGCAGCCGGCAGACATAGCCGATACGGCGGATGTTGGTGTCGCGGTCCTCCTTGGAAAAACCGAGTCCCTTCGACAGATTGGTGCGCACCTCGTCGCCGTCGAGAATCTCGACTCGATGGCCGCGCTCGCGCAGTTCCAGCGACACCAGATTAGCGAGCGTCGATTTGCCCGCGCCGGAAAGACCGGTAAACCACAGCGTGAATCCTTGTTCCTGAGACACCGCTACATCCTCATCCTGATTTTTTTAGATCTGCCTAACGAAAAATTACGACCCTCGTGAATCCGACTCGCCGGGACGCGCGGGCCTCCCGCTAAGGATTAACCGGAATCGACGGCTGTTCAAGCCATCCCGGCGGCCGTTCCCGAGCGCTGCCGACCGCCGCCGGGGTCAGCCGCGCCGCCTCCGCGGCCAGCGCGTCGAGGCGTTCGCGTATCCGCACCACCTCGCCGATTATAACGATCGCCGGCGCTGCCGGCCGCTTGCGTTCGATAATCGCCGCGAGCGTGCCGACGGTGCCGGTCAGCAGCCGCGAATCGCTCAGCGTGCCGCGCGAGACCACCACCGCCGGCGTCGCCGCCTCGAGCCCGTGGCGGATAAGCTCGGCGCAGGTCGTCGCCAGCTTCCCGAACGACATATAAAAGACGATCGTCTGGCCGGCGGCCGCAAGCCGGGCCCAATCCGGGCTGCCGTCGCTAGTATAGCCGGTGGTCAGCACGCAGGTATGGGCATGGTCGCGATGGGTCAGCGGGATGCGGGCTTCGGCGGCGCATCCGGCGGCGGCGGTGATGCCGGGTACCACGCGATAGGCGACTCCGGCCCGCGCCAGCGCCTCCATCTCCTCGCCCGCGCGGCCGAAGATCAACGGATCGCCGCCCTTGAGGCGCAACACGCGCAGCCCCTGGCGAGCCTTATCGATCATCAGGCGGTTGATTTCATCCTGACTCAAACCGTGCGCGCCGCAGCGCTTGCCGACGTCGACCTGGACCGCATCGCGACGCACCATCGCAAGGATTTCCGGCGCCACCAGGCTGTCGTGCATCACCACGTCGCAATCGTTCATGAGCCGCAGCGCGGCCAGCGTGAGCAGTTCGGGATCGCCCGGCCCGGCGCCGACCAGGTAGACCTCACCCTGCGAGGTGAAGTCGCCGCTGCAGGCGCGCTCCAGCGCCCGCGCCATCAGCTGTGCAGCGCCGTCGCGGTCGCCGCTGAGCGCGGCGCTCGCGACCGGCCCGCGCACGACTTCCTCCCACAGGCGCCGGCGGGCCGCAGCCGCCGGGAGGCATCGCCGCACCGTCGCGCGCCAGCGCGCGATCAGTGCGGCGAGCCGCCCCACGCCGCGCGGGATGGCCGCGTCGATTCGCGCGCGCAGCTCGCGCGCGAGAAGCGGCGCGACTCCGTCGCTGCCGATCGCCACCGTGACCCCGTCCCGATCGATAATCGCCGGTGCGATATAGCCGCACAGCTCCGGCGCATCGACCACGTTGACCAGCACGCCGTGCCGCTCCGCCGCCGCGGCGACCTCGCGATTGACCTCGGGATCGTCGGTGGCTGCGATCACCAGGCGCCGGCCACGCACCAGTCCGGGCTCAAAGCGGCGGCGCAGGATTTCCACCGCGCCGCCGGCAACACGATCGTCAAAACCCGCGGTTGGATCGGGCGCCACCACCGTCACCGCGGCGCCCGCCGCCAGCAACTGCCGGGTCTTGCGCAGCGCCACCGCTCCGCCGCCGACCACCAGGCAGCGGTAGCCGCGCAGGCGGATAAAGGCCGGAAACCACTCCATGGAATTTCAGCCGAGTCCGATCTCGAGCGACTCGACCTCAAGTCCGCCGCGATCGAAGCGGATCGCGAGCTGGAGCTCGGCGGTGCGAATCGTCATCACGTAAACGCCCGGCGCGCGCAGCGTGGCGCTGATACCGTCGATGGCGCTGTTCTTGAGCTGCGCCAGCGCACGATTGATCGAGCCCAGTCCGGCGGCCAGCTCGATACCGCGCGCGGTCTTGCGGAACAACGCGGTCAGCGCGGCCTCAGCCGGGGGGCCGGCTTCGCGGCGTATCCGTCCGCCCGCGAGCGCCAGCTCGATTATGCTTGCCAGCCGCTCCTGGAGCGCTAGCGGCACCGAGAGCGAATCGATCGCTGCGGCCAGCTCGAGCCAGCGCGCGCCCGCCGCGCGGTCGGTCACGCTGGCGGCCAGTGCGCGCACGCGCGGCGCCAGCAGCTCGCGATGGAGCTCCTCGAGCGCCAGCGGCTCGGTCGAAAGGGTAACGGCGCCGTCGCCGGAATGGATGTGCATCGTGCTTACCTCGTGCAATTGTTTTAACCTCCCGCGGCAGCCGGACCATCCTGATGGCCGCCGAGCAGCGCCGCCAGCTCGTGCTCGAAGCCGCCGGTCTCGATCGCGCAGTGCATCCCGCATTCCTTGGGCGCGCCAGTCTCCCACCACCAGCGGCCGGCGCGCGGATCATCGCCCGGCGCCAGCGCGCGCGTGCACGGTGCGCATCCGATCGACTTGAAACCCTGGTCGTAGAGCGCGTTGTAGGGCACCTGGTTGGCGCGGATATAGTCCCACACCTCGCCCTCGGTCCAATCGGCCATCGGCGCGAGCTTCACGATCCCGCCGTGATCGTGATCGATCTCGAGCTTGCGGATATTGGAGCGCGTCGCCCACTGGTCGCGGCGCAGGCCCGTCACCCAGGCGTCGTAGTTGCGCAGCGCGCGGCGCAGCGGGATGACCTTGCGCACCTGGCAGCAGAGCAGGCGCAGGTTGACGTCGCGATAGAACAGGTTGGGGCCGTGCCGCTGCACCATCCGCTCGACCGCGCCGCTCTCGGGCATGAAAATTTCCACCGCGATTCCGTAGCGCTCGCGAAATTGGTCGATCAGCCGGTAGGTCTCTTCGGGCTGGCGGCCGGTGTCGATAGTGAAGACCCGCACCGCGGGGTCGATACGCCAGGCCATGTCGATCAGCGCGCAGCCCTCGGCCTGGAAGCTCGAACAGATGCCGAGTCGATTGCCGAAGCGCTCAATGGCCCAGGCCAGCACCGCGGCGGGCTCCCGGTCGTCGAGCTCGATCGCGATTTCGCCGGCTTCCAGTTCGTCCATCAGGAGGTTGGGTTCGGAGTCGTACACGATGCTCTCTCCCGTTCAGGAAGCGTTCGCCGATGCGTCGCCGCGCGCGATCGCGATGAGTTCTTCGTCGGCGCTGCGGAGGCAGAAGCGGCTGAAGGTTTCGCCCGGCGCGCGCCGCTCAAGGTAGCCGCCGAACAGCCGCGCGACGTGTTCTTCGACCGCGGCCGAGGGCACCCGGCGCAACAGCGGCTTGCCGATCGCGGCGTCGCGGCCGAGCCCGCCGCGCAGGATGATATCGAACGCCTTCAGCGGCTCGCCGGCCGCTCCACGAGCGGTCGTGCCCTGCAGCCCGATGTCTCCCGTCCAATGCTGCGCGCAAGCGTGCGGGCATCCGTCGAGATTCAGTTTGAGGCCCGCCACCGCGTCGCCGAACTCGGCGACCAAACGCGCCACCACGGTTTCGAGCTTCGACTTGGTCGGCGTCACCGCGAAGTTGCAGTGGGGATCGCCGATGCAGGCGATCGACGAGGCGTGGAGGCCGTTGGCGGAAATTGGAAAGCCGATTTCGCCGATCCGGCCGGTGACTTCGTCGAGGCGCGCGCGCGGGATGCCGGTGACGATGAAATTCTGGCGGCGGGTGAGCCGCAGGTCGCCGCCGAAGCTGTCGAGCAGGTCGGCGATCGCGACCATCTGCGCGCCGCTGGCGAAGCCGAGATGGACCGGAAAGCCGGCGTAGCAGGTGCCCGCCACGCGCCCTTCATGAACGCCCATGTGATCGCTATCGGCCTCGGGCAACGGCAGCTCGGCGAGCTTCTCCAGCTCGCGGCCGAGCCGCTTTTCGACCAGCGCGCGAAACTGATCGACGCCGTAATCGTCGATCATGAACTTGAGGCGGGCCTTGACGCGCGACAGCCGATACTCGGTGGTCAGCCGCCAGACGTCGATAATCGCGCGCAACACGGTGAGCGCCTCGTCGCGCGGGACGAAGACGCCGAGATGGCGTGAGATGCGCGGGGTCGAGGAGAGCCCGCCGCCGACCCGGACGGCGAAGCCGTCGCGGCCGTCGAGCCGGACGCCGACCAGCGCGATACAGTTGATCTCAGGCGCGTTGCATTGAAACGGGCAGGCCGCGATCGTGATCTTGTGCTTGCGCGGCAGGTCCGAGTACTCGCGATTGCCGTAAAAGAAGCGCGCCGCCTCGGCCACCGTCGCGGTCGCGTCGAACAACTCGTCGCGGTCGACGCCCGCCACCGGGCAGCCGGTGATATTGCGCACCACGTCGCCGCATCCACCCATCGTGGTCAGCCCGACGCCCTTGAGCCGCGCGAGAATCTCGGGGAAGCGGTCGAGCGTGATGTAATGAAGCTGGATGTTCTGGCGGGTAGTCAGCTCGCCCTGGCCGCGACCGTAACGGTCGGCGACCTCGCCGATCGCACGCAATGCGCCGGGCGTCAGCCGACCGCCCGGAATCTTGATGCGCATCATGAAGCTGCCGACCTTCGGCTTGTCGTGATAGAGGCCGAACCATTGGAGGCGGACGATATCCTCCTCGGGGACGCTCTCGTAGGAGGTCTCGACCAGCCGCTGCTGCCAGATACCTTCGAGCTCGGTCGGAAACAGATCGTGCTTGAGGCGCTCGACCAGATTGCGCTTGCGGACGGTTTCCCACGAATGAGCCTCACGAATCGGCATGGTCATCGGCCTCGTGGGAAAGAAACTATTTTAATAGACCAGTTTAGTCAATTACTATTAAGACTATTTTACTCTTTTATTAAAAACAGCAGCATTTTCCGACTCTTCCTCACAAAAATACCCGCCTATAGAAGCCCAAAGGCAGCCGCAACCGCAGCCGGCGAATCGAACAGATCGGGCTGACTGGCGCCCAAAGCTGCCAATTGTGCGCGACGCTCAGGATCGGACGCGATGCCGATAAAACGGAGCTCGGCGGCGCGAGCGGCGCGGTAATCGGCGTCGCTGTCGCCGACGAAGATCGCGCCGCGATGTTCACAGAGCGCCAGCGCGCAATGGACCGTCGCCGGTGACGGCTTGAGCGCGAGTCCGCGGTCGCGGCCGACGACGACGCTGACCAGCTCGGCGGCGCGATGGTCGGCGAGCCATCGCGCGACCGTGCGTGAGGAGTTGGAGGTCACCACAGCGCTGGCGCTGCGGCGCGCGCGGAGCGCGCGCAACAGCGCCAGCGCCCCGGGCAGCGGCGCGGCGCGATCCACGCCGGCCAGCTCGTGGCGCTCGATCAGCGCCGAAGCGCGCGCGAGAATCGCGCGCGCTTCGGCGCCGTCGACCAGCGGTTGGGAGGTTGCCGGCGCGTCGAGCAGACGCGCCCGCAAGGCCTCGTAGAGCGGCAGGTTGCCGCGCGGGATGGCCGCGATCAGCTCCTCCAGCAACGCCGGCGGAAGCTTCGCTGCGCGCAGCTCGATTTCCAGCTCGCGGCGGCTCTGCGCCCAGTCGACCACCGGTTCGAGAATCGCCAGCGTGCGATCGAAATCGAACAGCCACAGATCGGGGAAGTCGACGACGGCGTGATTCTCAGCCATCGGCGCTCCGAACGGATTCGCATCGACATCGCGCGACTCCGGTGCGCCGGCCGATCACGACGCTATGGGACTGGTAGCCGTTGAACTCGATGAGGCGCGGCGCGCCGGGTTGGTTCGGATCGGTGAGTATCCTGATCGCCTCCGCCGTCGCGACCATCGCGACGAAAGCTGCGTTCTCTGCCCGCTTTCCGAACGGACCGAGCAGCTCGAGGTCGGCGCACAGCGGACACGGAGCGGCACCGAGCACTGCGATCCGGGGCGGCAGGTCAAGGCGGGCGAGTATCAGCCGCCGGCCGGGCGATCGATCGATCGCAGCGCGCGCGGCCGCTAGCGATGGCGCGCCGCCGATCAGCATGATCGCCAGGTCGACCTGGGCCGGCGACTCGCTGATTGCCGCAACGCGCGAGTCCGGATTGAGCTCGCGCAGATCGTCGATCAGGCGGGAATCGATCGGCGGGCCGCCGGCCGCCTCGACGAAGATCGTGCCGACCCCGGCGCCTACCAGGTAGGCGAGCGGCGCTTCGAGGTCGGCCATCGCGCCGCTCAAGGCGAGGCGCGCGGCGAGCAGCCGTTGCTGGCCGCGGCCGCCGATGCCGGGGACGATTATCTGGCGACTGTAGCGTTCGATTTGCCGATCGCTGAGCGCCATCGTGGAGTTACACTCTTGCCAACCGCCGGGCGCCGGCGCCGCGCGGCCTATTCGATGACGTTCTTCTCGATCGGCTCGACGGTCACGCCGCTGTGCCGCAGCCAGTTGAGCGCGCGCTCGATCTGCTCGTGGGTGCCCTCGAACTCGACCGCCACCAGCCCCATCTCCTCGGAGACGCTGGCGCCGCGGATGTTGAAGATCAGATCGAACTTCTTCACCAGATGGTAAAGCAGCGGCTCGCGGATCAGGCTGCGCGGGTAGCTCAGGTAATAACGTTCGTGGATACGTTCCATTTGCCAACCAACAGTTGCAGCCGCTCGCGCCGCCACTCCTGCCATCCGATCCAGAGATTGGTCGAAAGATACTTGTCGCCGAAATCGCTGAACACTGTGACCACGCACCCTGCGCTGAGCGAGCTGGCGACCTTGAGCGCCGCCACCATCGCCGCGCCCGCCGATTGGCCGACCAGGATGCCTTCGAGCTGCCCCAGCGCGTAGACCATCTCGTAGGCGTCCTCGGTCGAGACCTGGATTTTGTCGTCGAGCCGCTCTTCGTGGTAGATGCCCGGGACGATCGACGAGGCCATGTGCTTGAGCCCCTCCAACCCGTGCATCGGATCGTCCGGCTCGACCGCGATCACGCGCACCGCCGGGTTGCGCGATTTGAGATAGCGCCCGGTGCCCATAATCGTGCCGCCGGTGCCGATGCCGGCGACGAAATGCGTCACCTGGCCGCGGGTCTGGTTCCAGACCTCGGGGCCAGTGGTCTCGAAATGGGCCAGCGAGTTGGCCTCGTTGTTGTACTGGTCGGGCTTGAAGTAGCGATCGGGATTCTCGGCGATAAGCTTGCGGCTCAGAATGATTGCGCCGTCGGAGCCCTCCAGCGCATCCGAGTAGATCGGCCGCGCGCCGAAGGCCTGGATGATCTTCTTGCGCTCGCGGCTGACGTTCGCGGCCATCACCAGCTCGACCGGATAACCCAGCGCCGCGCCGACCATCGCCAGCGCGATGCCGGTATTGCCCGAGGTCGAGTCGATAATCACCTTGCCCGGCCGCAGCTCGCCGCTTTCCAGGCCGCGCTCGATCATGCTGCGGGCGGCGCGATCCTTGACCGAGCCTCCCGGGTTGAAGCCCTCGAGCTTGGCGTACAGGTGCACGCCGGGGCGCAGCAGTCCGGCGGTCAGCCGGCGCAACTCGAGCAGCGGCGTGTTGCCGATCAGATCGAGCACGCTCGCGGCGCGCGCGACCGGCACGTAGGCGCGGTCAGCGTCCGCCGGCGATCGCTGGGACGATCGAGATCTCATCGCCGTCCTTGACCTTCGAGTCGAGCTGCTGGAGAAAGCGGATATCGTCGCCGTTGAGATAGATGTTGACGAAGCGGCGCAGCCCGCCCGAGTCGTCGAGCAGCCGCTCGCGCATGCCGGGATGGCGCTGCTCGAGATCCTCGATCACAGCCCGGACCGAATCGCCATTGGCCGGAACCTCGTCGATTCCGGCGGTAAACCTGCGCAGCGGGGTGGGTACCCTGACCCTGATTGCCATAGCGTTATGAACTAGCCTCCCTGGTCGATTTCCGGATCGAGCCGATGCTCCGGACTGATTCAGCTTCCGGGTTGGTGATTCCTCAGGCCGCGCCGGCCACCGCGCGCTTGCCGTTGGGTAGTCGTTCGTAGAGCGCGTCGAACTCCGCCAGCCGCGCCTCGATAATCACCGGCTGCTCGATGATGCCGGCGACCGCCTCCAGAGTTTTATAGCCGTTGCCGGTAATCGACACTACCACCGTTTCGTCGGGTTTGATGCGCCCCTGGTGAGCGAGCTTGAGCGTGACCGCCAGCGTGGTGCCGCCGGCCGGCTCGGCGAAGATACCCTCGGTGCGGGCCAGCAGGCCGATCGCGTCGAGAATCTCGGGATCGCTGGCGCCCTCGCCCCAGCCGCCGGACTCGCGCACCGCCTTGAGTACGTAGTAGCCGTCGGCGGGATTTCCGATCGCGATCGACTTGGCGATGGTATTGGGCTTGACCGGCAGAATCAGGTCGGTCCCCTTGTGCAGCGCCGCGATCACCGGCGCCGAGCCGGCCGCCTGCGCGCAATGGATCTTGAAGCTGCCCTCGATCAACCCCAGATCCTTGAATTCCTTAAAGGCCTTGGCGACCTTGGGCAGGATCGTGCCGCCCGCGGTCGGCACCACGATATGGTCGGGCAGCCGCCAGCCGAGTTGCTCGGCGACCTCGAAGCCGAAGGTCTTGGCGCCTTCGGTGTAATAGGGACGCAGGTTGATATTGACGAACGCCCAGCCGTACTTGTCGGCGATCTCGCTGCACAACCGATTGACGTCGTCGTAGTTGCCGCGAATCGTGATCACCTTCGCGCCGTAGATCGTCGAGCCGACGATTTTGCCTGACTCCACCCCCTCGGGCATGAAGATGTAGCAGCGCAGGCCGGCGCGCGCCGCATGGGCGGCGACCGCGGTCGCCAGGTTCCCGGTCGAGGCGCACGAAACCGTGGTGAAGCCGAACTCGCGAGCCTTGGTGATCGCCACCGCCACCACCCGATCCTTGTAGGAGAGCGTCGGATGGTTGACCGTGTCGTCCTTGATATAGAGCTTGTTCAGCCCCACCTGGGCGCCCAGCCGGCGAGCATGGAGCAGCGGCGTGTAGCCCGAGAACGGACCCATCTCGGGCTCGCTGTCGACCGGCAGCAGCTCGCGATAGCGCCACAGGTTATGTGGCCGGCTCTCGATCGCGGCGCGCGTCAGGACCTTGCGAATCCGCTCGTAATCGTAGACCACCTCGAGCGGGCCGAAGCAGGTCTCGCATACATGGACCGGGGTGATCGGATATTCCTGTCCGCACTCGCGGCATTTGAGGCTGGTTACGTAGCTCATGGAGTCTCCCCCGTCAGGCGCGCCAGCCGGCCACCGCGGCGGTCCGGGCTCGATGCGCCGCAACTGCATCCTTCGCGCGCCGCCACCGCGATCGTGCGCGAACTTGCGCCGCGCGCGCCGTCGTATGTGATAAGCATTCCCGCCAGATCAAGCTCCGCGCCGCGCGCCCATCGCGCGGCCTCGTCGCCTTCAAGCGTACCGATCGCGCCGGCGATCGGACCGATAATTCCGGCCTCGCGGCAACTCGCGATCTCGGCCTCGTCGGGCGGATTCTCGAACAGGCAGCGCAGGCAGGCCGTGCGTCCCGGGAGCACCGTCATCGCCTGCCCGGCCATCCCGAGCACGCCGCCGTAGATAAATGGGATACGGGCGGCGACGCATACATCGTTGATAAGAAATTTCGCCGCCGGGCTGTCGGTGGCGTCGATCACGAAGCCGTAGTCATCGATCACGCGGGCCGCGTTCGAAGCGTCGAGTGCGAACCGATAGCGTTCGATTTCGAGGCCGGGCGCTAGCCGGCTCAGACGATCGGCGGCGGCGTCGACCTTGGGGCGGCCGAGGTCGGACTCGCGATAGATCACCTGGCGCGCCAGGTTCGAGAACTCGACCGGGTCGGGATCGACCAGCCCCAGCCGCTTGACGCCGCCTCTTACGGCCGCCATCGCAGCGGGCACGCCCAATCCGCCGAGTCCGACTATCAATACGCTTTTCGCCACAATTTCGCCCGCTTTTATCGGAGCCTACGGGAGCGAACTGGCTGAAAATCAAAAACCCCCGTCCTGCGATAAGGACGAGGGTTATTCACTCTCGCCTTATCTTCCAGGGCATCCCAACTGGAGACACCCTGCAGGAGTTAGCACCAGCACCCACGTGGGGCCGGTTGCTGCGGCATCTTCGGGCCAGTCCCTCCGCCGCTCTCGATAAGGCTCGCGCCAAAAACAGGGTTATCCGAGAGGCTCTGGATTGTCAACCGCTCGGTCAGGCGGGACCGGATCCGAGCACCATCCCGGTCGCATGCTTAGCTCGCCGGGCTTGGAGGATGTAAAGGCTTCCGGAGGCGATGAATTCCTGCCCGATTCGCTAGACCTCGTGTCCATCAGCCGAGGTAGCCGGAGTGCTTGAGATATTCGGCGAGCAGCACGGCGCCGCGCCCCGCACCCATCGCGGCGTTGTGCGTCACCAGCAGATATTTGACGCCGTTGGCGATTACCTCGTCGGGCCGGATGCGCCCGACCGAGGTGGTCATGCCGTTTTCGGCGTCGCGATCGAGCCGCGGCTGCGGGCGCATCGGATCGCGATGGACCGTGATCATCCGGCGCGGCGCGTTGGGCAGTCCGAGCGCGCTGAACTCGGCACCGAAGCTCTCGAACGCGCCTATCACCTCGTCGACCGAGGCGGCCCGCTTGAGTCCGACCGTCACCGCCTCGGTATGGCCGTGGAGCACGCCCGTGCGGGTGCAGGTCGCGCTGACCCTGACCGGCAGCTCGGCGATGGCGCCGTCGGCCAGCCGGCCGAGAATCTTGCGGGTCTCGATCGTCACGCGCTCTTCCTCGTGCGGGATGTACGGGATGACGTTCTCGACGATATCGAGCGCGGCGAGGTCGCGCCCGGCGCCCGAAATCCCCTGCATCGTGGTGACCAGCGCCGCCTCGACGCCGAACTTCAGATCGAGCGCCTTGAGAGTCACGGCGAGCCCGGTCGCGGTGCAGTTCGGCAGCGTGGCGATGTAGCCCTTCCATCCGCGGCGGCGGCGCTGCTCGTTCACGATCGCGATGTGATCGAGATTGACCCCGGGAATCAGCAGCGGCACGTCGGCCTCCATCCGATGGGGCCGGGCGGTGCTGATAGTCGGGAGCTTGAGCGCGTAGATCGGTTCGAGCTCGCGCGCCGCGTCGGACTCAACCGCCGCGAACACCACGCCGATACCGTCGAGGCGCAGCGACTTCGCCTCCTGCACCATCAGCTCCAGCGCGGCGCCGGGCGGCTCGGCGCCGGCCACATACCAGCGCCGGACGCCGCTTTGCTGATCGGTAATCGCGGCGGCGAAGCTCTTGCCCGCCGATCGCTCGGAGGCCGCCAGCGCGGCGATTTCGAAGTCGGGATGGTTGTCCAGCGCCGCGAGCACCTGTTGGCCCGCGATGCCGGTGGCTCCTACTACTGCAGCTCGAATTTTCATCTTCCTGATTGAATCCACCAAGCGCTGCGCCGATGAATCCTCGATTCGGATCGGGCGCGCGCCGGCGGATTGGCGAAAAGCCTAACAGTTGGCCTGCGTGCGAGCCATATCGGAGAATGTCGGGTGAGAGATCGGATGGCCGCCAGGCTTGACATACCGCGGGTCGTAATCGGCGCGATCGAAAGCGGCGCCGGCAAGACCACCACCACAGTGGCGATCGCCGCGGCGTTGCGCGCGCGCGGGCTCAAGCTCGCGATGTTCAAGTGCGGGCCCGACTATCTCGACCCGAGCTACCATCGCCGCGCCGCCCGCATCGAATCGCACAATCTGGACGGCTGGATGATGGGGCGCGAGGCGGTATGCGCCACCTTTGCCCGCGCCGCCGCCGGCTGCGATCTCGCGATTATCGAAGGGATGATGGGGTTGTTCGACGGCGCGGAGCCCAACGGCGACGACGGGTCGACCGCGCAAATCGCCAAGTGGCTCGGCGCGCCGGTAATCGCGGTGGTGAACGCATCCGGGATGGCGCGCACTATCGCCGCGATCGCCAACGGCTTGCGCAGCTTCGATCCGGAACTGAATTTGGCCGGGATAATCTGTAATCGTATCGGCGGCCGGACCCATCTCGAAATCCTGCGCGCCGCGTGTACCAATCCGCCGATCCTGGGCGGCCTGCCAGAAACCCCCGGCGCGAATTTTCCCGAACGTCACCTGGGATTGGTCAGCGCGCTCGATGCGCCGCTGCCCGACGCGATTTTCGAGCGCTGGGCGGAGATCGGTGCGGAGTGGCTCGACCTCGACGCGATGCTGCGAATCGCGCGGGCCGCGCCGCCGATCGAGATTGCCGCGCGCGATGAAGAAGTCGCCGACGCGCATCGCAACGCGCGGTCACCAGTCCGCATCGGCATCGCCTTCGACGAGGCGTTTCATTTCTATTACGAGGACAATCTGAATCGCCTCAAAGCGCTGGGCGCCGAACTCGATTTTTTCTCGCCGGTCCACGATAAACAAATCCCGGCGTGCGACGGTCTCTACTTCGGCGGCGGTTATCCCGAAATCGTTGCCGAGCGGCTGTCGTCGAACCGTGCGATGCTCGACTCGATACGCGAGTTCGCGCGGCGCGGCGGCCCGATCTATGCCGAATGCGGCGGGCTGATGTACCTGTCGCGCGCCATCCGGACCCTCGACGGACGGTCGTGGCCGATGGCGGGTCTGATTGCGGCCGAGGCGGTGATGGCCGAGCGGCTGGCGGCGCTCGGTTACGCCGAGGTCACCACCCGCGCCGCGTCGATCCTGGGGCCTACCGGGCTCTCATTTCGCGGCCATCAGTTCCGCTATTCGACGCTCACCGCCGTCGACCATCCGATCGAACGCGTCTACCAGGTCAAGCCGCGCTGGGGCGCGCCGTTCGATGAGGGTTTCCGCGCCGGCAATCTGCTCGCGAGCTACGTGCATGCTCACTGGGCGTCGAATCCGCGCGTCGCCGCAGGCTTCGTCGACTCGTGCCGGGGATGGCGCGCGGGCTAGCGCGATAGCGCGCGGGCCCGGCAGAGATCGGCGCCCGCAAGTTCTCCACAATCGCGCAGGTCACCACGATCGCCGGGCACGTCGTTCCCACCGGCAACCCCTCCAGGACACGGACTCCGTAGGTGAGCGGCTGCTCCCTCGCGCACCACAATCGTAAGTTCCGCCGCAGGTGATGTCTCCGATGGCGCCATCGGAGGCTTCCGTTCGTTGAATCGTTTTGACCTTTGCTTAATTGCAGTGTTGGCATGCTGAATGCAGCCAGGCATCTCTGAGAGAGCGTTTCAATGAATAAAAGATGTAAGAAGCACGAACGAGCAATTTCATATATTTCTGACAACTTATCAGCAGTTTAATTGCGGAAGTTATCGCCATTTTAGCGCTGGCATGTTCATTGCGGTTACGAATAGCCGAGACGACGTATCAATACACAAAGAGCAGGAACCAGCAGGAAGGAGTAATTTCATGCGTTTCGTACGGGCCATCGGCGGTTTAGCTGCGGCGCTTATCTTCACCGCAGTATTCGGGTCATCAAGCTCCGCGTTCGGCCGCGAACCGTTCCATTGGCACACGGTCGTGAGCAATGGCGATCTGATTCCAGGCACCGATACCAGCTTCAACAGCTACAACCAGCCCTCGGTGAATCGCTACGGGCTGGTAGTTTTCAGGGCGCGCAGTGCGGGCGGCGATGGCGGGGATGCTGGAGCTGTGAGCGCGGCTGTCGGCACGCCGATTCACGGGATCTTTGAGCGCGATATGGCGAAATCCGGCCCGATGCCGATGATTGCCGATAAGGTGATGCTGGTGCCGGAACCGAACAACCTTGAATCGCAGTTCAACGAATTCCCGGCTTTTCCGCGGATCGCATACAAGTCAACCACCATTGGCTTTCGCGGCAACTCGCAGCCCGTGTGGGAGTATGCACTTCCCGACGGCAGCGATACGCGCGCCGGAACCGCGGGTCTGTACTGTCAATTCAAACCGAAGTCGAAGCTCTTTACCGGGATGCAAGTGCTGGGGGCGGTTCCCGGATTTGAGTATTTCGAGGTTCCGGGCGCCAGCACCACGGGGATTAAGTTCGACGTGTTTCCCGGTGCGCCGGCGGTGACCCATCGCTATGTGGTGTTCAAGGGCAACTACACCGACAATGGTGAATCGCAGACCGGCGTTTACTACCGCGACCTGAGGAAAAAGGGAAATCCGCCGGCCTATCTCATCGCCAACACCAGCACGCTAATCCCCAATCAACCCGCCGGCGGGACGGTCACCTTCGGCTCAACCGCACCGCCCAGCGCGATGGACGGTCAGATGGTATTCCTCGGTCTCGACAACGAGGACGCACCTACTCTCGGTGGAATCTATTTCGCGCCGCTTAAGGCCAACACCTCGTTAACCACACTGGTGGGCCTGAATACGCCGGTTCCGGGCGTCTCCCAGGCAACGTTCAACCGCCTGGGTGAAGGGCTCTCCTACAGCCTCAAGCGCTATGTGGGTTTCTGGGGGGCATGGGGCGACGAAACTCGCAACGTGCATCTGGTTTGCCCCACCGATGGCAACCAGGATCTGATCGCGTACTGCAACATGAACTATCCCGACGGCTATGACGCCCAGGTCCCGGTCAATCAGGGAATTTTCGTTTACGATCGGAAGAAGCATAAGAGCGTGATGATAGCCGAGACCGGTCAGGACAACTTTCTTGATTTCACCTACTGGGTATTCTCGGGACGCCCGCCCGGCGTGGGCGGCGGTGAACCAGAGGGCTACGAACCGCCACGCTGGAGACAATCGTCCTTCGTCGCGGTCGGCAATGCTGCGGTGGCCTTCAAGGGAACCAAGGAAGACGGGGTTGATGGAGTGTACGTCAGCAAGCTCTCGGCCCCCGATGTCACCAACCATCTAGTGGCAATCGATACCACGATGGCGGGCGACGCGATCGATCCCGATGCCCCCGCCGGGGTTCAGATCACTTCGGTAGGAGTCGAACGCGATGGGTTCCGAGGACGGTGGCTATCGGTCGTCGCCGGGATGGCGAACGCGGATGCCAGCGTCACCTGGGGCGGCATCTACGTGAGCCGTCGGACCAATCCCTGAAAGCGGGATGGGCCCGCGGCAGCAGCAATCGGATAACGTCGCCGGACGTTATCCGATGCTGAAACGTAACCCTGAGTCGTGTCATAGGGCGGACCCGGCAGACATCGGCGCCCGGAGGTTCTACAATCGCAGGTCATGAAGAGCGATCCCCCATCCGCCGCGAAAGCGAAGGTTGATGCCGCGGCTGCGCCGCTGACGCTCGAGGGCGCCAGCCTGCTCCATCAGATGTTCCGGATTCGCCGCGCCGCGCTGCGCCTGCTCCCGCCGGCGCGCCGTCATGAGATCGCACACGCGATGGCGGCGGCGATCGAAGAGATGCAGCGGCGCGAGAACGGTGAGAGCGCCGCCTTCTCGATACTCGGGCACAAGGGCGACCTGATGCTGATTCACTTCCGCGCCGACTTCGAGCAACTGTCGCGCGCCGAAGCGGCGTTCGCCGCGCTACCGATCGACGACTTCCTGGAGCCGACCGGCTCCTATCTCTCGATGGTCGAAATTGGCCTCTACGAGGGGAGCGTGCGGCTCTATCAGCATCTGGCCGCCGAGGGTATCGAGCCGGGGACGCCGCAATGGCGCGCGGCGATCGACGAGGCCGCCAGGGAGAATCGCGAAAAGCTCGCCGCGCGGCTATGGCCGCGGATTCCCGAGCGCCGCTATGTCTGCTTCTATCCGATGAACAAGCGCCGCGGCGAAACGCATAACTGGTATCAATTGCCGATCGAGGAGCGCCAGCGCCTGATGCATGACCATGGCATGATCGGGCGGCGCTACGCGGGGCAGGTCACGCAGATCATCTCGGGCTCGGTCGGATTCGACGATTGGGAGTGGGGCGTCGACCTGTTCGCCGACGATCCGCTGGTCTTCAAGAAGCTGGTCTACGAGATGCGCTTCGACGAATCGAGCGCGCTTTACGCCGAGTTCGGGCAGTTCTATGTCGGCGTCCGACTTAAGCCCGACGAGCTGGCGGCGATGATCGTGGGCGACAACGGCGGCGGCTGAAACTCTTCCGTCAGTCGCGGAATTTGTCGGCCAGCCGACGCAGCATACCCTTGGCCGGCTGCGCGCTGCCGGCGGGCGGAGGCTCGTGGCCTTCGCGGATCGCAGCGATCACATCCTCGACCTCGCCCTCGATCGGGAAGCGGCCGGTTTCGCGCCGCGAAAAAAGCTTGCGGCCATCGCATACCACGTCGAACTGGCCGCTGCTGCCCTTGATGAGTATGGCGGTCTCGCCGAAGCGGCGCTTGAGCGATGCGGCCAGACTGACCGCGTGCGGCTTGTACCGTCAGGCTTCGCAGTAAAAGATTTCGATGGTCATCGAGGTCTGTCCATCTACTTCCGGTTCACTTGCCGTTGGGCAGATCGACGAACACCGCCGCCGCCACCACTGACGACCACAGCCCGTCGCGATCGCCGATGGCCGATTGGGTGACGTTGCGGGTCGAGACGATCTTGTCCGAGACGCGCCAGATATCCTTGCGCTCGTCGTAACTGGCGTTGGGATCGAAATCGACCCCAAGAATCGTGGCCAGCATGATCGCCGCCAGATCCTCGGCATAGTCGCCCGCCTTCTGCTCGGTCTCGCCGTAGCTGTGATGCTCGGAGAGGTAGCCATACTGGGCAGCGTTGGCCGGGATGGCGACGCCGACCGAGGACGCGATCAGCCGATGCGGCTCGTTGGTCGCGTTATCGCTCATGACGGTGAAGACGATCTGGCCCGGGGTCAGGTAGCGCAGCCCTTCCTGCGGACTGATGAGCTTGCAGTTAGGCGGGAAGATGGATTTCACGCGCACCAGGTTGAATTCGGCGATCCCGGCCGAGCGCAGCGCCATCTCGAACGAGGTAAGTTTTTCGCGATGCTTGCCGACCCCTTTGGTCAGAAAGACACCTTTCGGAAGCGGGCCCATTCGCCGTTCATCTCCCTTGTGAAAAATTCATCGGGCGAACGCGGGTGGTCCCGTAGCGACCGCCTCCCGCCTTCAATTTCCCTTGGCGATCAGTCATAGCGGAGCGCGATAGCGGACGCTACCTCACAGCACGTTGGGCGGCTGATATTCGCCAAATACCCGGCGCATCGCGTCGGCGATCTCGCCCAGCGTGGCCTGCGCCCGCACCGCGGCCACGATCGGCGGCATCAGGTTGGCGCCGTCGCGCGCCGCGGCCTCGACCTGGCCGAGCGCGGCGCCGGCCGCCCGTACGTCGCGATTCGCGCGCAGCCGCGCCAGCTTCGCGACCTGTTTTTCCTCGGTCGCCGGGTTGACCCGCAGGATTTCGGGCATCGGCTCGGCCGAGCTGGTGTAGCGGTTGACGCCGACGATAATACGCTCGCCGCTTTCGATGGCGCGCTGGTAGGCGTAGGCGGCGTTCTGGATTTCGCGCTGCATGTAGCCCTGCTCGATAGCCGCCACGGCGCCGCCCAGGTCGTCGATACGCGACAGGTATTCGAGCGCCCGACGCTCCAGTTCGCCGGTCAGCGTCTCGATGAAGTAGGAACCGCCCAGCGGATCGACGGTATCGCCGACGTCGGACTCGCAGGCGATCACCTGCTGGGTGCGCAGCGCCAGCAGCGCCGATTGCTCGGTCGGCAGCGCCAGCGCCTCATCGCGCGAGTTGGTATGCAGCGATTGCGCGCCGCCCAGCACCGCGGCCAGTCCCTGCAGGGTGACGCGCACCACGTTGTTGTCGACCTGCTGGGCGGTGAGCGAGGAGCCGGCGGTCTGCGCATGAAAGCGCAGTATCATCGAGCGCTCGTCGCGCGCGCCGAAGCGATCCTTCATCAGGCGCGCCCAGATGCGCCGCGCGGCGCGGAATTTCGCGATCTCCTCGAAGAAGTTGTTGTGCACATTGAAGAAGAACGACAGCCGGCTCGCAAACCCGTCGATCTTGAGCCCGGCCTTGAGCGCCGCGTCGACGTAGGCGATACCGTCGGCGATGGTGAACGCCAGCTCCTGCGCGGCGGTCGAGCCGGCCTCGCGGATGTGGTAGCCGGAGATCGAAATCGTGTTCCAGTTCGGCACCTCGCGGGCGGCGAAGCTGAAGATATCGGTGATGATCCGCATCGATCCGCGCGGCGGATAAATATAGGTGCCGCGCGCCACGTATTCCTTCAGGATGTCGTTCTGGATGGTGCCGCCGAGATCCTTCCACGCCACGCCGCGCCGCTCGGCCGCCACCAGATAGAGCGCCAGCAGGATCGAGGCGGTGGCGTTGATGGTCATCGAGGTCGAGATGCGCTCGAGCGGCAGCTCCGCGAGCAGCGTCTCCATGTCGTCGATCGATCCGATCGACACTCCCACCCGTCCGACTTCGCCGCGGGCCAGCGGATGGTCGGCGTCGCGGCCCATCTGGGTCGGCAGGTCGAAGGCGACCGACAGCCCGGTCTGCCCCTGCGCGAAGAGATAGCGATAGCGGCGGTTCGATTCCTCGGCGTCGCCGAAGCCGGCATACTGGCGCATCGTCCACAGCCGCCCGCGATACATCGTCGGCTGCACGCCGCGGGTGTACGGGAACTCGCCCGGAAAGCCGAGCTCGGCCAGATAGTCGAAGCCTTCGAGATCGGTCGGATCGTACTCGGGCGCGATCTCGATACCTGAGCCGGTCGCGAAGCGCGGCTGACGCTCGGGATTGCGCTTGACGGCCTGCGCCAGGCGTTCGGTGCGCCAGCGTTTGCGTGCTTCGTGGAGTTTGCGATCGTCGTCGGCCATCGGCTGCGGCCCCCGGGGCTGCTACTCGATTATTACAAGCAGGTCGTTTTTTTCCACCGTCTGGCCCGCCGTCACTTTGACCTCGATGACCTTGCCCGATTTCGGCGCCCGCAGCTCGTTCTCCATCTTCATCGCCTCGACCACCAGCACCCCCGCGCCGGCCTCGACCTCGTCACCCGCGGCCACCATCACATTCACCACCCGCCCCGGCATCATGGCGCGCAGCTCGGCGCGGCCGCTTTGATGGGCGCGGGCGGCGGCCGACGGCGCACGGCGCCTGGGATCGGTGAGCGCGACCCGTGCGACGCCGTCGCGCGAGGCGATCACCAGCTCGTCGCCCTCGCGCAGCACCTCGAAATCGAACGAGCGGGTGCCGATCAGAATCGAAAATGAGGAGGCGCCGACCCGGCGCACGTCGAGATCGTAATGCTGATCGCCGAGCCGCAACCGATAGCCGCCGTCCGCGCCGAGCGGTTCGACCTCGAACTCGTGCGCGGCTCCCGCCAGGTTCGCGATGTAGCGCATCGTCGTCAGCGCCGCAGCAGCTCGAGCCGCGCAGCCGTCTTCCAGGCCGAAGCGCGCGGCGCCGAGTGGTCGGCGGATGCGGCGGCACCCGCGTGATTCGCATTCGCCGCCACCGCCGCCATCAGCATCGCGGCCAGGCGCGCCGGATCGGATTCGGTGCGGACGGCGGCGGGGCGGTATTCGCTTTCCAAAAAGGTGTTGTCGTAATCGCCGCTCAGGAAGCGCGGCTGGTCCATCAGCCAGCGATGAAGCTCGAGGTTGGTGCGCAGCTCGCCCGCGATCGCGAACTCGTCGAGCGCCCGGCGCATCCGATCGATCGCCTCGGCGCGGTCGCGTCCCCAGACCGCCAACTTGGCGATCATCGGATCGTAATAGATCGGCACCTCCGCGCCCGCATCAACGCCCGTATCGACCCGCACGCCGGGTCCGGCGGGAAAGCGCAGGGTCTCGATACGGCCGGGCGCCGGCGCGAAACCGTTGGCCGGATCCTCGGCATAGATGCGGCATTCGATCGCCGCGCCGCGCTGGGCGAGGTCGCGCTGGGTGAAGCTCAGCGCTTCGCCGGCCGCGATCCGGATCTGCTCTTTGACCAGATCGACGCCGGTCACCAGCTCGGTAATCGGATGCTCAACCTGGATGCGGGTGTTCATTTCGAGAAAGTAGAAATTGCGATCCGCGTCGGCCAGGAACTCGATAGTGCCGGCGCTGACGTAGCCGACCGCCTTGGCGGCGCGCACCGCAACCTCGCCCATCGCCTTGCGCATCGCCGGCGTCACAAACGGCGAGGGCGACTCCTCGACGACCTTCTGATGGCGGCGCTGGATCGAGCATTCGCGCTCGAACAGATGGAGCGTGCGGCCGCGCGTATCGGCCAGCACCTGGACCTCGATATGGCGCGGCTGGCGCAGATATTTCTCGACATAGAAGCGGCTGTCGCCGAACGACGACTTGGCTTCGCCGACCACCGCGCGCAGCGCCGCCGCGAGATCCTCCTCGCGATGGATCTCGCGCATCCCTTTGCCGCCGCCGCCGGCCGCCGCCTTGAGCATGATCGGAAAACCGATCTCGTGCGCTATTGCGCGCACCTGCTGTTCGTTGTCGAGCACGCCCGGCGAGCCCGGCACGACCGGCACGCCCGCCGCCGCCATCAGCCGGCGCGCCTCGACCTTGTCGCCCATCTGCTCGATCGCTTCGGGCGGCGGCCCGATGAACACCAGCCCGGCCTCGGCCACGGCCCGCGCGAAGCCGGCGTTCTCGGAGAAGAAGCCGTAGCCGGGATGGATCGCTTCGGCGCCGGTCGCGCGCGCCGCCTCGATAATCCGATCGATGCGCAAATAGCTTTCGGCCGCCGGCGGTGGCCCGACCGCTACCGCGAAGTCGGCTTCGCGTACGTGCAGGGCGGTGCGATCGGCCTCCGAGAAGATCGCCACCGGCGCGATACCGAGCTCGCGGCAGGCGCGCATCACACGCACCGCGATTTCACCGCGATTGGCGACCAGCACGCGTTTGAACATCGGTCCGGGACGGTCCTACAGCGGGATGTTGCCGTGCTTGCGCGGCGGATTCTTGTCGCGCTTGTTCTCGAGCGCCTTGAGCGCGGCGATCAGGCGCGGCCGGGTATCGCGCGGCATCAGCACCTCATCGATATAGCCGAGCTCGGCGGCCTTGAACGGATTGGCGAAGGTGCGCCGGTAATCCTCGACCAGGCGGGCCTTCTCGGCGACCGGGTCGGCGGCCTGCTCGAGCTGATTGCGGAAGATGATACTGACCGCGCCCTCGGGCCCCATCACCGCAATTTCCGCGCTCGGATAGGCGAAATTGAAATCGCCGCGAATATGCTTCGATGACATCACATCATAGGCGCCGCCGTAAGCCTTGCGCGTGATGACCGTGATCTTCGGCACCGTCGCCTCGCAATAGGCATAGAGCAGCTTGGCGCCGTGGCGGATGATCCCGCCGAACTCCTGCGCCGTGCCGGGCAGGAAGCCGGGCACATCGACGAACGTCACCAGCGGGATATTGAAGCAATCGCAGAAGCGCACGAAGCGGGCGGCCTTGGTCGAGGCCTCGATATCGAGGCATCCGGCGAGGTAGGCCGGCTGGTTGGCGACGACTCCGACCGCATAGCCGCCCAGGCGCGCGAAGCCGATCAGAATATTCTGCGCCCAGTCCTTCTGGATCTCGAAGAACACCCCGCCGTCGACCACGTGGCGCACGATCTCGCTGATATCGTAGGGCTTGTTGGGATTCTCGGGCACGATCGAATCGAGGGCCGCGTCGCGCCGCTCGGGATCGTCGCTCGGCGCACGAAACGGCGGATCCTCGAGATTGTTCTGCGGGATATAGGAGAGCAGCTCGCGAATCGTCAGCAGCGCGCCCTGATCGTCGGGCGCTTCCAGATGGCAGACGCCGGATTTGGTGGCGTGGGTGTCGGCCCCGCCCAAGTCGTTCATGGTGACGTCCTCGTGGGTGGTCGCCTTGATAACGTCGGGGCCGGTGATGAACATGAACGAGGTGTCGCGCACCATCACGATAAAGTCGGTGATCGCCGGCGAGTAGACCGCGCCGCCGGCGCACGGCCCCATGATCGCGGAAATCTGCGGCACCACGCCCGAAGCCAGCGTGTTGCGCAGAAAGATATCGGCGTAGCCGGCCAGCGAGACCACGCCCTCCTGGATTCGTGCGCCGCCCGAATCGTTGAGCCCGACCACCGGGCATCCGACCCGCGTCGCGAGGTCCATCACCTTGCAGACCTTCTCGGCGAAGGCGCCCGACAGGCTGCCGCCGAAGACCGTGAAATCCTGCGAGAAGACGCACACCTGGCGCCCCTCGATAGTGCCGTAGCCGGTCACCACGCCGTCGCCCGGGACGCGCCGCTCGCCGATTCCGAAGTCGGTGCCGCGATGGGTCTTGAACTTGTCGAGCTCGACGAACGAGCCGCTATCGAGCAGGAAGTCGACCCGCTCACGCGCCGTCATCCGGCCGGACTCGCGATGGCGCCGCTGGCGCTCCTCGCCGCCGCCCAGTTCCGCCTGCCGCGACAGCTCCTCGATACGTTCGATATTTTCCTTCAGTCCCATAATGGTGCGCCGGGTGAAAACAATTATCGCAACTCACCCGGTGGCGAAAGCGGCCCCGGTTCCGTCGGTACACCGCAGCTCAGGACGGCGGCTGACGGAGACCAAAAGAAAAAGGCCCGGCGACCGATTGGCGCCGGGCCTTTTTGCAAGCGAATCAGACGTTCAGATCAATCGCAGATCAATCGCAGCCGGTGAAGCTGAGCGTCGGCAACGCTAACGGCGACGCGGCCGGCAGCGAGATCAGCTGCGACGGCGAGCAGGCCGGCGTGCTGGTGCCGATCACGTTGGCGTTGCCGAGCAGCGAGTAGTTCGCGGTCCCGGAACCCGACGTGTACGGCCCGCCGACAGCGCCCGTAACCGGATTGTCCGACGGCATCGCGACGTCGAAGCAGACACAATTCGTGCCCACAGGGCAGATTGGCGTCGTCGTACAGCCAGTGCCGGCGCTCGAGGTGGTCTGCGGCTCCAGGCTGGTTCCGCTGTAGGGCGGGATTATCGCCTGGTTGACGGGAGTGGCGCTGCCGAAACCCTGCGTACCGAAGAAATCGATATCGTCCCCGGTGGCCGACGTGTTCCCGGTGGTCACCTGGGGCGCGAGTGTGACGGCCGCCGCGCTGCCCTCGATCAGCGGGATAGTGATGGCCCCGACGCCGCTGGTTGTGGCAGGGGTCGTAGTCGTAACGGTCACGCCGGTGGTGATCGTAGCGTCGGAGGCATTTGTCGCGGCCGGCAGGACGCCTGTATCCGCGTCAACCACGATATCGTAGTTACCCGCCGGCACCGGACAGAGGGCGAAATTGCCGTTACTGTCGGTGGTGGCAGAAGCCACGACCGTGTTGGTCGGAACCGGCGGCGGGCCGCTGGGAGTCGGATTACCCGCGGTCACGCTCTGATTCGCATCCTCTTCGAGCCATACGGTCGCACCCGGAACCACGACCGGGCCTGCGACCGGGGTCACGGTCGTGCCAGCGCCAGAATCCGTGCCTTTGACGACCTGTCCCGAGATGACCGGGTTGAGCGATATCGCACTGCCCTGCAGCGTCGGCTTCATCAAGTAGCTGCCGTTGCCGCCGCCGCCCTTGCCCTTGTGCTTGCCCCTGTTCTGACTCCTGGCGCCGC
>Ga0307374_10002057_pt1 | contig 36395 bp, 26 predicted proteins | sample OX3MG_FD_202532 | JGI IMG/M metagenome (GOLD analysis project Ga0307374, IMG submission 202532) | Soil microbial communities from Risofladan, Vaasa, Finland - OX-3 | ecosystem: Environmental > Terrestrial > Soil > Coastal area > Acid sulfate soil | place: Finland: Risofladan, Vaasa | collected... | reverse complement strand
AGGTCATTGTGTTCCGAACCATCCTTTGCTAATATGACGCCGCACTTTATCCCACTCTGCGAGGGTTTCAATGTCGCGAACACGCGTCGGTTTCTTTCTCATCTTTGCAACCAGTCTGTTTCTGGTTTCCTGCGGCCCGGGAACAGGTTCTCATGGCCTGAAGGCCTGGTACGTGGATTCACTCATCAAGGTCTTTCCGGGCGACGCCGTGGGCTCGAGCCAGTTGGCCCCGGCTGAATTCGAGGCAGCCCGCAACCAGCACGTCAACATCCAGGTGGCGCTTCGCTCGACAAAGGCGTTCGCTGCGATCACTGCGAGCCTCGATGCGCCGAAGGACGGCAGCGGCCACACCATCGCGGCTTCAAATGCCAGCGTTCGGCAGGTCGGTTACGTGGTGGTGGGCTCACACACGCCGAAGTCGCCCGCCGATGAACTGATCGGCACGGCGCCGGGCTGGTACCCTGACGCGCTGCTGGCGCTTCCGCTCGATCTCGAAGCCAACCGCACCCACTCCATCTGGGTTGAGATTCACGTGCCGCCGGACACTGCGCCGGGCGATTACCAGGGCGCCGTCGATATCAGCGACGGCCAGCAGGCCCTGGCGCACCTGCCTTTCCACCTGAAGGTTGTGGCAGCAACGGTTCCGGAAAAAGAGACCCTCAACGTCACCAACTGGTTCACACTCGACGACCAGCGGTCGCAGCAGTTTTATGGCGTGCCGGCCTTCTCCGATGGCTGGTGGAAGCTGGTGGACAATGTCGCCCGGGTGTTTGCGGCGCACCGCCAGAACGTCATCTTCACTCCTTTGATGGAACTGGTGCAGCCGAAGGTGGCGGGCGGAGGGCTGCAATACGATTTCAGCAACTTTGACCGCTGGGTGGAAACCTTCAAGGCAGCCGGCGCCCTGAAATACATCGAAGGCAGCCATCTGCTGACCCGGCCCTACTACACGGCGCCGCTGGGCGTGGAAGTGTTTGAACGCCAGGGGAACAAGGTGGTCACCCAGACCTTCCCGCCCGATTCGCCGCAGGTCAGAAACTTCCTGGCCGGATTCCTCACCGCCCTCGACAAACATCTTGAGAGCAAAGGCTGGAAAGGGATGTACCTGCAACACGTGCTGGACGAAGCGCACGGGGACGAGATTCCTTATTATGGCAGGATCGCGACAATCGTCCGGCGCTACCTGCCCGGAGTGCAGACCATCGACGCCATCAACGCCCAGAGTATTCCGGAGATCGAACGGAAAGATTGCGACATCTGGGTTCCCGTGCTCGGAAGATTTGACAACGCCGTCGACGTGCTGGAGCAGAGGATCCAGAGTGGACATCCCGTGTGGTATTACATTTGCGTGTTTCCCCAGGGCAGGTACCTCAACCGCTTTATTGATTTTCCGCTGATCAAGAGCCGGCTGCTGCCGTGGCTTGACTTTCGCTACAACCTCACGGGGTACCTGCACTGGGGAGGGGATTCCTGGACTCCCAAGCCGATGCTTGACACCCAGGCCGTCATCAACGAAAACCGCGACCTTCTGCCTTCCGGCGACGCGTTTATCTATTATCCCAACCGCAAGGACATGACGTTTGACAGTTCCATCCGCATGGAAGCCTTTCTGGCGGGAATTGAAGATTACGAATTGCTGCACCAACTGCAGGCTTCGAACCCCGCTGAGGCCAAAAGCCTGGGGTCAAGCGCCATTACATCGTTCACGGATTACGTTCGCGACGTGGCAGCGTTTCGGAAGATCGAGTCCAAACTCCTGGCTGCCGCGTCAAAGCAATAGCCGGGCGGAGAAACGGCGGGCCCTGTGGCGCGGGTGGCTCTTGAAAATATGGACGGCCAAGAGTGCATGGCCACCCGGTTCCATGAAACCGGATGGCCATGTGGCAGGCCGCTGTTGTCCCCGGAGGCAGGCCGTTCTTAGAACAGGAGCTTCAGCGCAAATTGCATAATGCGCGGAGAACCCGAGGTGTAGGTGATCTGGCCGAAGGTGCCCGGTCCTCCTGCCGGAACAGAGTCGCTCCAAAAACTATCAGGCTGGCCGAAGTTGACGTTATTGAAAGCGTTGAAAGCCTCGGCGCGGAACTGCAACGTGTAACGCTCGCCGATCTTGGTGTCCTTGAGCAGGGCGATATCGGTATCGAATAGCCCTGGCCCCTGCAAGATGTTCTTCCCGGTATTGCCATAAGTTCCCATGGCATTCTGCGTGAACGCCGCCGGGTTAAAGTACCCCTGAATGAGGGCTGCATGCGAGCGGTTGGGATTCAGACTGGCCTGAGCGAGGGTGGCGCCGGGCGCAAAATCCGCCCGGTCCACATAGTCACCGGACATCGAATTGTCGCATCCGCACATAACGCTGAAAGGATATCCGCTCCTCCAGGTGATGATGGGGGCAACGGCCCATCCGTTCAGAAGCTTCCCGGTGGTTCCACTCAGGTTGAAATGAGGTGCCTGCCAGGTACCCGAAATATTGATGGCATGGGGAACATTCGTAGTGTCCGGACCATAGCTGGCGCTGCGGTTGAACGGATTGGTCTGATAATAGGCTAGATTGCTGGCAGATTCGGAGAAGTTGTCCAGGTACTTGGACCATGTGTAATTGGCGAGGAACGAAAGCCCGTGGCCCATCCTTTTTTCCAACGTCAGCTGAAGCGAATGGTAGTTGGAATTGTAACCGGAATCCATCATCCCGATGGGGCCGAAGTTCGGATAGCGGCGGGCGCCGCCCAGAGAATATAGCCCAGGGTTGATGTCGGGCATAGGCTGCTGGTCAGAAGTTGGGAAAAGATGCGTGCCCTTATTTCCAAAATAAGCCGCCTTGAGCATCCAGCTCTTTCCAAACTGGCGTTCCAGTATCAAATTCCAGATGGTAATTTCGGGCTCCTTAAAACCGAGCGGGAAGAAGTAAGCCAGAGTGGCCGGGAGTGGGAACTGGAAGTTGGAAGAAGGCAGACTGGGCCCGAAGTCCTGAGGAAACGGGTTCGCAATTCCCGCGGCGCCATAGGGATTGTCAAAGCTGGCATAGGGCTGTGAACCGATGGGCAGAGTGATGATGGGCGCGAAAGGCGGCACTCCGGCGGCATCCTGGTAGGCAAGGGTTTCGGGCGGCTGGAAATAATATCCCGCGCCGCCGCGAAGGCTGGTTTTGCCGTCGTTCGTGAGGCGATAAGCGAATCCGACGCGCGGCGCGAAACTGCCGATCGTGCTGTTATACGTCCCGCGCGGACAGCCGGGGTCGCCCGCAAGCAGCAGCCCGACGGGGGCGTTGGGATAGAGGGTGGATTGCTGGCCCGGCTGGAAGCACGGCAGGCGGTTGTGGCTATCCGTATAGGGCAGCAAAGGCTGCCATCTGAGGCCGCCGGTGAGCATCAGGCGCGGAGTGACCCGCCAGTTGTCCTGGACGAAGGCGGACCAGTTGTATCCCGTAACATTGGCGTAAATACCTCCGCCCTGGTTGAAGATGCTGACGTCGCCCAGCATCAAGTCGGCCAGATTGTTTCCGGTGAAGGTGCCGCCGAACTCGTAGCTGCCACCCTGCAGGTACTGATTGTTGATGGGAGCGCGAACTCGCAGCATCTCGCCTCCGAAAGTGAGCTGGTGCCGGCCCTTGATCCACGTCCCCACTTCCCGCAGCGTCTGGTCGCCGCGATTGTAGGCGCCCACGTTAGGTCCGATGACGTCAAAGTAACCGTCAACCAGGATGGTGAGTTGCGGAGACGGCGAGGGCGCAATTTGCGACCCCAATGCGTTGGCGGAAAACGGAACGCCGGGGATGTAGCCTCCATCCTGTTTGTTCCATCCGAACCAGGTGTTGAAGAGCATATTGGACGAGGGCGTATAGGTGTCATTCACGGAAACGGTTTGCACCCGAACCTGGTTGGCATTCGGCTGGATGGTCAGAAGGTCGTTGTTGGTCATGGGAGAGGCCGGCTCCGTGAATTTTGTGTAGAAATAGTGGCCGCTGAGATGGTGATTGCCATGGTAATAGTCAAGCTTTCCCAGAAACTGGTTCTCGTTGGTATCCGACGCCGCTCCCAGGTAGTTGAGTTGACCACCGGGTCCGTTGGGCAGGGGAATATATTTCAGCAGATTCTGGGCGGCCGGGGAAAGCGTGAGGCCGGCTGCGGTCAAATTGTTGTAAGGGATGGGTGCGCCCGTGTCGGGATTGGTGAGCTGCGTGCCGTTCGGATCCGTGCACAAACCTGCCGGGTCATAGGTCGAGCAAAAATCCCCAAAATTGCCCGTCCGCTCGCTCGCCGTGGGCACGTACGCAATGTTTCCGTTAGGCGCCGTCCGCGTGCGCGTGCCCTGATAACTGCCGAAGAAAAACAGTTTGCCTTTCTTGATGGGACCGCCCAGAGTTGCGCCGAACTGGTTTTGCTTGAGCGTGTCCCGTGTGGGGGCGAAGAAGTTGCGCGCATCAAACTTGTAGTTGCGGACAAAATCAAAGACATCTCCGTGGAATTGATTCGTTCCGGATTTGGTGACGATGTTCACGACGCCGCTGATGGCGTTGCCGTACTCCGCGCTCATGTTCCCGGTCTGCACGTTGAATTCCTTGATCGCGTCGGGATCGGGGAAGGGCAGGTTCGTGTTCATATAGGTGTCGTTATTATCGGCCCCGTCCATCTGGTAGTTGACTCCGTTGGGGCCGCCCCCGTTGACGTTGGCATATTGCTCGCCCGGGTAGGCGCCACCCTCGCACCCTACGCCGCAATATTGATCTGTAACGTTGTTAGCTCCCGCCATTAAAAAGACCAGGCTTTGCGCCGTCCGCCCATTCAGCGGCAAATTCACAATGCTCTGCTGGTTGATCAGTTGGCCGGTGGTAGCCGAGCTTGTGGTCACAAGAGGAGCGTTGCCAGACACGTTAATATGCTCGGACGTTGAGCCAATCTTCAGCGACACATTCTGAGTCGCCGACTGGTTCACGGACAGCACAATGCCGCTTTGGACATACGTCTGGAACCCGGTCTTTGCCACGGAGAGACTGTAATCCCCCACTGGCAAGGCCGGAAAAAGATAATTACCGTCCATCCCGGTTTTCGCAGCATGGGCAATACCTGTTCCGGTGTTCTTCACCGTCACGACGGCTCCGGGAACAGATGCCCCGGTAGGATCGGCTACTCTTCCGCTCAGGCTCGCCGTGGTGTACTGGGCAAAGAGCGGGAGGCTGGTCAAGAGTCCCATCGCCAATGCCACGCCGCAGGTGATGATTAATAATGCCGCTTTTCGAATAATTCCTGTCATGTTCTGGCTCCTTTTATGACCCTGGGTTTAGGAAAAGAATCTGCCCGGCAGCGATCCATCCGATTTTTGCCGCCGTGCCTTTAGGGCTGTGAATCCGGGGTGTCAGAATCACACCGCGGCTTATGAATTCCTTTAGTGTGTTTTTATTTCGGACTTCAACTGTCGATCGAGACATTGTTTTGTGGAACAACACTTCTTCCGACGCAGGACGGGCGCTCACCCATCGCCAATTTAAAGTTTTACTGACTGTGTATGTCCCGGCAGAGGGTAGTCTTAGAGGCTGCACCGCCGAAAGAACATTCAGCCAGCTGACGCGGAATACTTGTCAATGATGGGTAAGGGCAACCGGAGCGGTTGATATGGAGGGCGTATGCTGGGCGCTTCTGCCCAGGCACACCCGTCATGAGGTTGGCTTAGCGGGTTTCGACATGAAAGTACAATAATACCGGTACGACCAAAACAGATAGTTACTGCTACTGCGTTGTGCCCTTTATTCAAACCAGCGTGCAACCTCTGAAGTGAATATCCTGCTTGATTCTCCGGGCCGTTCTCACCCCTTTCCGATCCAAAGACTTCCGACGTATATCATTCGGATGGGACAAGTTCCGGGAAAGGTTGCACAGGAAAGCGAATTATTTGAAGTGACGTGGACGAGTTTTGGCGGGTGGAGCATTTGAATTCCAACGCCTGCCCTTTGGGGCCCTCGGCAGGCAGCCTGCTGCCGCATGCGAGGAGAGACCCGGAGATGTGTCATCGATCCTTGGAAACCTATCAGGCGAGATATCCTTCCTTTTTGATCTTTCGGGTGATCCCCCGGAACCTCAGCCTTGCATCACCAAAGCCATGATAGACACGCACTTTCGATGAATTCTCGAGCGGTTTGCCGTCCAGACTGCGCAAGGTGAAAAGCGGCGCGGCTGCGGCGGAATATGAGATACCATTCCACGCCAGAGAGTGAAAGGCGGCGAAGGCAGGCGACTCGATCAGAAAGCCGTTCGGCGGCAGCATGATTTCACCGCCGGTCTTTGACCTCCATCGGAAATGGTCCGGGCCGGCATTCACCACCACTTCAGTCTTCCCGGTTTCCCCCTGGAAGATCGTGTGCTGAACTTTTCGGTCCCGCGAGAGAAACTTATGGCTGGTGAGCTGCGCCTCTGCCGTGAGCTCGTGAAGAGGGGAAAGAATTTCATAGGTGTTCTTCACAAAACGGTCGAAGGGGTGGAGCCCTTCCGCCCAACCGCCATCACCCCGTGTGAAAACATCCTCCCCACCCGTAGGGGCCCCTCCCTGCTTACGGCGCATTTCGGCTTCCGCGTTGGAGTCTTTCCAGTAGAGATGATGCGGGACCTCGTGGTAATTGAGCGTGCGCCCGATGCTGATGTGGTAGAGCACGTACTCAGCCGACTTCATAATGTTGTAGCCGTATTTTCCGTAGAGGGCGATGGTGTCGCGAAAGACGGTCTCAAACAATGGGACCGAGCATCCGCCCGTCTCGGGCAGCAACTTCTTATTGTGAAAATAACTGCCGCTGACCCCCGTCAGCCCTTCAAAGAAATCGGCGTGGGCGATAGCCCATTCGCGCCCGTCTTCGCTCCCGAAGATGCCGAAGACGCCGCGGCCGTAGTCGCACAGTTGCTGCTTGCACCGCATATCGTCCGGCTTCTGCAGGGGATGATTGGGATCGTAGCATTCGAAAAGCCCTGCCGCGAAGGTGGTGTCAACAAAGTAGGAATTGGCCCCGGTCAGTTCTTTCACAGCCGGAAGATTTTGCGGCCGCTGCGCCAGCCTGATGGATTCATGGGAACAGACGAGGTATGCCTGGCCGCCCCACCAGACCCCACCTTTCATCAAAGAGCCATCGCGATGCTTCATGACGAGGCTTTCGCTCCAGGAAGGAGAATCATGGTAGATGTCCTGGTAGTTGTCATGAAGGCCAAAAACGTACCCGAGCTCTTGCACGCGGCGGGAACAATCGGCCAGCGCTGCGCCGCCTCCACACTCCGGCGCGGGCGGCATGATGTCGGGGTGCTCATTGTCGTAACCGCGGTGTGTCCATCCGCCCAGGATGTAAAGCACCCGGTCGAGTTTTAGATCGCTTTTCAGATGCTCGGCCACCTGGGCCGCTTCGTCGAACGTCCAGTCCACCTCCAGAAACTTTTGTTCCGTGCTGGCGGCGTTCATCCGGCGGTCCAGGCAGGCCCACAACTTGAAATTGATGGCTCCCAACAGCTTTTTGCGTTCCGCGACTGCGGCTATTTTTTGCCTCCACGGCACCCGCAAGCCGCGCTCTTCGGCAAGCGGCCGATAGGCCTTGGCGATGGCCATGTAATCGCCTTTGCCGGGGAACAGCACCTGAAGCGAGCGCGCGGATTTCTGCAATCGAAGGGAAAGTGAGAGCACCTGCCTTCCGGCAAGTTCTCCGGATTGTGGCAATACGCTCTTCACGCGCGGCGTGGTGTACGGATCTTCCCAGGTAATCATCGCGGTGGCGCCGTTCTTCACAGCCCCCACCCATTCCATGTGGCAACCTTCGTATGAGTAGGTATCGAAGTCTTTGCTGAACTTCTGCCGGCTGGTGGCGGGAATCAAAAGGCCCATGCGCGCCGGGACGGCGACAGACCCCTCGTCGGCGTCGGTGGTCCAGAAAGCGTCATCCAGCAGCCATACACTCTCCACCAGGGAGGGATGGGACGTCCGGTAAGCCAATTCCAGGCCTTTCCCATCTCTTACAGGATTGACCGAGACAATTAATTCCAAATCGGTCTGGCCTTCTGCCGTCCCTGCGCCGTGCCCGGGCTGTGGCCGAAACGTGATTTCAAGGCCACCGTTTACTCGCCGCGCCTCGCAGGAACTCAACTCAGCAGAGGCGGCCTGGCCGTTAACGCGCAAAGCAACTTCGCCGAAGCGCTGGCGAAACGGATTGGAGCGCCACGTCGCGCCGGTTTGCTTGTCCAGCAGTTCGTACCGTCCCGTGGCCTGCCAGAGTCGAAAGGCCCAGAAGGGAGTTTCCAGAGTGACCGGACTCTGATCGTCCTGCGATCCTGCGGCATTGGGACCCGCAACGGCTGCGAGCCCGGCGGTCCCGCCGCTCAACGCTCCGAGCGCAATCAGCTCCATCGCCTTGCGTCTGTTGATTGCCAAGGTCAATTCCTTTTTGGTCTTGGTCTGGATTGCAAAGTCGCGCGCTGAACGAAAGGCCTCTTCAATGCGCTTGCGACCCTTCGCGGCCCGCGCCTGAGTTGCGCCTTTTGGAATGTGTGCAGCTCGGCAGCGCGAACCTCCCCTTTTAAGGTTCGCAGTTCTCCTGCAACGCGAAAGGGCACGAGTTTACTCGTGCCGAAAGGGCGTGCCAACTCTTCCGGGCTTCAGCCCCTGAGTCGTGCCGGCGGCGCGCGCGCTTAAAACCCTCTCGACAAGCCCCAGCGGCTAAAGCCGCACCCGGTCGTAGCCGCTGACGGCTCGGATGAATCCGTGCCCTTTCGCCCGTGCAAGTATGCGCCCGGCCCAGGGCGCGCTAAGCCTTCGAAGCCTGGCTGAAAATTTCAACCAGCCTGTTCACGATGAGCTCCGCCTCGCCCGCCTTCAACTGCCACATGGCAAAACCGAAAACATGCGGGTCTCTGTTATTGCGGCCGTGGTGTCCGCCATTGGGAGGTTGTTCTCCATTGTTCCAGGCGGTGGGGGCGGGGGTTACGGAATGGGTTTCGGAATTCCACATCAGGTTGCCTTCCTGAACATTGTGCTCGGTGTCGCCTTCAGGCCAGCGTCCTTCCATGCCGCTGGCGCCGCTAAACTTGGCGCCGATAGCAAGGGGGCGGGTGGCAGCCAGCTGATCCATCACCTCACGCCCGGTGATCTTGACCTTGCTCGGGTCAATCTGCCAGCTGTAGTAAGGGGTCACATTGCCAAGCCCGTTGGGATCATAGCGCCGCGGGAGTTCGGTGACTCCAAACTTTTTGAGCGCCCTGGTGATCAACTCCGCGTCATGGTCGAAGCCCGCGACCATCTTGCTGTAGTCCTGATGGACGAAAAGCTCCAGGGACTTCAGGAAAGCGAAGATTTCTTCTTTGCCAACCTTGCACGGACGCCCGATGGTGTCCTCATTCGGGCTCATGTTCATCTGGGCATAGTGGCACAACTGCTCCTTGCCGATCAGCAGGCCGGTGGCCTGCGGGCCCTTGATGTCCTTGCCGCCGCTGAACGCGACAAAGTCCCAGCCTTCCTGCGGCAGGGTCCACAGCCGTTCAATCGGCGGCACGTCGGCGGCCGCGTCATTGAACGCGTAAATGCCGTGCGCCCTGGCAATTTCCAGAATCTCCTTGCCGGATACTTTTCCGCGGTCTTCATTGATGTGCAGGAAGTGGATGGCCAGCGTTTTGGGATTGATCGCGTTGATCATCTCCTCTTTCGTTTCCACTTCCACCAGCCTCGCTCCCGTCTGCCGGATCTGATGGTCAAACGGATTGCGATGGGCTCTCTGAATGATCACCTCGGTTTTGGGAAACCCGGTCACGTCGGGGCAGGCCTTGATGCGCGGCGCCAGGTCTTCCGTCATCATGCCGGCGTAGGCCACCAGAATCCCCGCCGCCGCCCCGCAGGTCACCAGGCCCGTGTAACCGGCGGGCCAGTTGCAGAGCTTCGCCAGCCATTTGCCGGCCGCCACCTCCAGGTCGTTGATGCTGACGCAGTGCTCATTGCCCTGCCGGTAGAGCTCCATGGATTCCGTGGGTATGATCGAGCCGCCAATCACCGTCAGCGTGCCGTTGATGTTGACCAGGGGCGTTACGCCGAGCTCGGACCAGACGTCGCCGGTGGAACCGAGGCCGCTTTTGATGGGCACAACCGGTCTGCCGTTGATGGACGAGTTGGATTTTTTTGCGAAAGACATTTCCCCTGGCATCAACACCCCCCCGCTTGTGGCGGCAAGAGCAGATAGAAACGTGCGCCGGCTCCATGCCGGCTTGGAATCGCTCATTGGTTCCTCCCTTTTGTGGCCCTCTGTGGCGTTGACAATTTAATGGCTGCAACCGGGTAGCGCCGGCTCCGGGTTTGTGCCGTGGGCTCTTTGCGCCATTTCCCCTGATGCAGTCTGTAGCGCGGCCCCCAGGCTCTGAGGTCGGCGTTCCTTTCAGCGCCATCAACCGCAACGCCGCATCTTATCACAAGCCGGGCAGGGCAGAGGTGTTGTTTGACCGTGCAGGTTGCGGGCAGGGCAGAGATGGGCGGAGTCGGAGTGGCGCACATCTTAAAGACGGCCATGGCGCCCCAGCCGGGCGAGTTTACGCCGGGTTGGAACTATCCGGCCCGCCGGACTACCTGGTGGTGCCTTCCGTTCCTGCTCAGATTCCACTTCAAGGCCAGAAAATGGACAGCCGAAGAAATGGCCAGAGCGATCGAAACGCACAGAACGACTGTGATCAGCAAAGCAATGCCCAGGCTGATCCAGGCGAGATATTCGAGAAAGGCGTAAGTAACACCGCTCATCGTTCCTCCCCACTTCCTACCATGAATCAAGCCATCGAGCGTGTCTGTGACGGGTGGTACGTTCAGTTGTGACCGGCTTTCTTTTCCGCCGGGAGAGGCCGTGCGCCCAACCGGCCCCGCAGCCCACGCGCGTGTCGGGGGAACGTGCTACCGCTGAGATTGGGTGATAAACTGTGGCAGGCAATTCTGCGCGGGGCGAGAGCGCGGGGGCGGGAACAACCAACATGGGGGGAGTTTTATGAACCGGCGTGATTTCAATTTGAACGCCCTGAAACTTGCGGGCGCCGGAGGGCTGGCGGCGTGGCTCGGCGCGGGCCGGAGTGTGTTCGGCGCTGCTGAGAGCAACGACCCGCGAATGAAAGGGGCTTATCGCTTTTCGCGCGGCCACTGGATTTACGTGCATCTTGAAGGCACGCCCGCCGAGATCGGTTTTCAGCATGGACACCTGCTGGCGCCGGAAATTGAGGACGCCTTCAAGTCCGTCGTGCTCACCAACCTGCGCGGCACGGGAAAATCGCGCGACTTTTTCCGGCGGGCCTCGCGGCAGATGTTGTGGCCCAAGGTCGATGCCGAGTACCAGGCCGAGGTGGAAGGCATCTACCACGGTTTGCACGCTCGCGGGGCCAAGATGGACCTCGACGACGTGATCTGGCTGAACGCCATGGAAGAGCTTTCCGACTATTACGTGCCGTGGTATGACCAGCGGCACAAAACCGCAACCGACAAGCACCCGGTGAGTCCCGGCAACTGCAGCGCCTTTGTTGCGACGGGGAGTTCTACAAAAGGCGGGCACATTGTGATGGCCCACAGCCTGTGGACCAGCTACCTGCACGGTGAGCGCTGGAACATCGTTTTCGACATCGTTCCCACGCACGGCCACCGCATTTTGATGGATGGCTTCCCGGGCGTGATCACCAGCGATGACGATTTTGGCATCAACTCGGCGGGCATTATGATTACGGAAACCACCATTACCAGCTTTCATGGGTGGGACCCGGAGGGCATCCCGGAGTTCGTCCGCTCGCGCAAGGCGATGCAGTACGCTTCCTCGATTGATGATTATGTCCGCATCATGCTCCGCGGAGACAACGGGGGTTACGCCAACGACTGGCTGCTGGGTGACCGGAAGACGGGAGAAATCGCCCGCCTCGATCTGGGCCTCAAGGACCACCGCGTGTGGCGGACCAAGGACGGCTATTACGTGGGTTCCAATTTCGCAAGCGATCCCAAACTGATTGCCGATGAAACCACGTTTGACCCCCACGACCTTTCGTCATCGCCCAATGCGCGGCACGTTCGCGCAGAGCAGTTGATGAAAGAGTGGAAGGGCCGCATTGACGTGGACCTGGGACAGAAATATCTTTCGGACCACTACGACACCTGGGAGAAGAGGGAACATCCCTGCACTCGCACCCTGTGCGGACACGGCGACGTTTCACAGCATGGCGAAAAAGTGTGGGACTGGAAGCCCTATAACCCCGGCGGCGCCACCTCGGGCAAAGTGACCGACAGCAGCATGACCGCCGCCATGAGCTTTGTGGGCCGCCGCGGGCATCCGTGCGGCGAAAATTTCTACGCAGCGCCGTTCCTCAAAAAGCATCCCGAGTTTGCCTGGCAGTCCCCGCTGCTGCATGACATGATCGTCGGCGCGTGGACCGTCTTCAGGTCCGGCGAGAAGGTGTGAGGCATCTGGCCTTGCGGTCGATGACATTGCCAAACGGGTATTTTTGCCAACTGCCGTAGGCGGCGCAAATCCGGCCAGGTTCTGTCTGTAAGTAATCCAAGTGAGAGGAAAGGAGAGCTATGAAGAAACTATCTGTTGCCTTCGTGACGTTAGTATTGGCGATGGGCTGTTCGATGCTCGTTGCTCAGCAGCCGGCAAGACACGGGCACATGCACCACCCGATGACTCCACCGGCGACGGGGGCCATGCTGCACATTGCGAACAATCTCGTCGACGCCATTAATAACAAAGACTCAGCCGCGCTGGAAAAGATGCTGACGCCGGATGCGGTGTATCTTGACGAAGACGGACACGCACCGCCGGCACGGGCGTGGGTCCAGAAATTAACAGCGGGCGCCTCTCCAAAGCACATCACCATTTCGGAGACCCATGGCCAGATGTGGGGCGATGCAGGCTGGGTTTCGTTCAATTACACCCTCACCGAAGACTACAAAGGCCAGCCCAAAACCCTGAAAGGGACGGCGAGCATCGTGGCCCGTAAAGCAGCGGACGGCGACTGGCAAATCAAAATGATTCACGGAGCGCTGGAACAGAAGGTCGCCGGCATTACGCAGTAGCCGGGAGCATGGGGCGCAGAGTTGTGCGGGAAGACCATGCCTCTGCGCTGCCGGCTTGGCCTTAAAGGGTCGCATCCAGCCCACGGGCCGCGGCGTGTGCCACACCGGGGGAATGGCGGAGACAAAACCGCCTCTGCTCCGGCCGCGAATAAACACCCTGTAGCGTGGAATTCTTTAGTTTCCGGGGAGCGGCACGCCTTTTTGGGACGACCAATCCTTCAGGTAGTCTGCATAGAGATATTCCACGCCCACGGTCTTGAGCATTTGCGGCAGGGTGTCCTGCAGCATGCTGTAATCTTTCGCCACGCGCTCGCAGTTCTGATGGGTGAATTGCTGCAGCAGCTTGTGGGCCGCCGGTTCCTTCCCAGCCTTGATTGCTCTCAGAGCTTCCGCCTCGACCGGAACCTGCCGGCCCATCTCCCAGCGCTCCGTTGCGTCAAACGTGGCGCGGACTGCCGGCTGCAGCACCCGGTAGTTCAGGTCGCAGAGCAGCTTCACGCGCTTGGCCCACCACCAGGGCGAATCGGCGGACCAGGTGCTGGTTCCCGCGGCGTAAGAGGCTGGAACGGTTAGGCCGCCCAGGTAAAAGGGCTTGAAGACGTTGCAGCAGGGGCTGGAAAAGCTCGCCCAGTAGACCTGGCGAAGCAGCACGGGCATTTCCGCCCGCAAGTGGGCCACAAACGACCCAGCCGTGGTGTAGCCGGAATGCGCGTTGTCGTGCATGCAGGGGGTCGGCCAGAAAGTTTCCGTTGCTCCCCAGCGCGGTTCGGCGATGGTTCCTTCCATGTGGCTGCGGTTGATGCTCATCATGCTGGCGGGCGTGGCGTGGCCGAAATCCCGCTTCAGGCACGACATCGTCATGTTGCGGCGAATCTGCATGTCGCCCGCGTTTTTCGATTTCGCGGTCCAGTAATCGCCGTAATCGCGGGCCAGGTTAAAGTCGCCGGCCGACCGGATCCACCCCATTTCCACGGCGTGTTGCGCCAGCCGCGGGTGGGCTTCGTCCCAGTCGTTCTCAATGGAATAAATGTTGGAGATGGAATAGACCCCGTGCCGGACCCTTTTCGCCGCCCAGTATTTCCCCGCGGTCTCAAGCACCCAGGCTTCCTGCGGGTCGGCGAGAATGTAGCTGTTGTGATAGTTGGCCTTGCCCCACTCGCCCGGACGTTCGCAGTCGCCGCACTGGCCGTACCTTTCAATCAATTCGATGATCAGGTGCATGGCTTCATAGGCCGTCTTGCCGCGCTCCAGGCCCAGCCGCAGCATGTCCATGCCCAGCAGGCCGCTGCCCCACTGCATGGGTTCTTTGGAAAATACGGCCGTGTTGCCGATGGCCACCCCGTGCTCGTTCATCCCCTGTTCGTAGCCAAAGGCCCACCAGAGTTTTGACCCGAAATGCTCGTAGGTGCTGGACACCTGCGGAATCTCAATGTAGGTACACTTCACTTTTTCACCGGGCGCATGCGCGCGGCGGGGCATCTGGACCAGAGGCTGGGCCTCCATCGGCGGTCGGTCGCTGTTCTTGCCCAGCAGCACCGAATGGTCGGCCGTGGCATCCCGCAGGGCCACAAACACGTCGCAGCCCAGGGGAGCAGTCGTCACCGGGGCGCCGCGGTTGATAGTCAGGCTGCTGGACTCGCCGGCCATGGCGCGTGTGCCGCTGATAATGCCCGCAGCCGGAACAGCCAGGGCGCTCTTGATCAGGTTGCGCCGTGAAATGGATCCCATCGTTTCCCCCTTTAGTTTTGCCCGAACCCGGTCCCGTGTGGGCACGGATTCTCGTCTTGCGGTTTTCTTCCAGCGCAGTATACACCGGGCGCGCACGCGGACGGTCACAATCCTGCGGCAGGAAGCCGGTGGCGCCGGCCGGCGATTCGCATACATCGCAACGACACGACGGATGCGTCACCCGGCGATGGCGGCATAAAGCCGCCTCTACACCAGTTCGCAGATACCGCAAAGCGGCATGCGCACCAGCCACTTGGCTGCCGGCTACCAGCTCGAAGGCCTCGTGTGTTACTTTGGTGGCCACCGGATGGCGCTGCCGGCGAGCGGGCCGCGGTCGCCGAAACGGGAATTTTGCGAATAGCGAGGAGGAGCTTGATATGGGTCCAACGATCTCACGCAGAAGGTTGATGCAGGCCATGGGCGCGGCGGCTTTTGCGCCTTCAGGGATAGCAGCGGGAATGCTGCCGGGCGCCGGGGAAGAGGCGCCGCCGGTGGCCGGCTGGTGTCCTGAGGGTCCCGGGACGCCCAAGCTGAGTCTGGGAATCGGCTCGCAGGCCGGCGCGACGGGCATGCTCCGGTACAAGCAAATCGGTATCGATCACGTCCTCATGGGTGGGCCGCGGATTCCCTGGTCGGAGAGCCAACTCAAGTCCATCATGGCCCGCTTCAGGGCGGGAGGGCTGACGGTGGGCAACATGATGATCGGAGGCTTCCCCAAAACCATCTACGGCAGGCCGGGACGGGACGAGGAAGTCGAGAATGTTCAGAAATCCATCCGCGCAGCCGGCCGGGCCGGGCTGCCGGTCATCGAATACAACTTTTACGCGCATCGCCTGGTGGAGGGCTATTACCGGAAAACCGGGAGAGGCGGCGCGGGGCTGACGGCGTTTGATTATGACCGGGTAAAGGACCTGCCTCCGCTGCCGGAGGAAGGCGCCCACACCAACGAAGAAATGTGGAAGAACATTAGCTATTTCCTGAAGGCCGTCATCCCAGTGGCTGAGGAATCGAACGTGCGGCTTGCGCTGCATCCAAACGACCCGCCAGCGCCGCTGAGCCGCGGCTCGCAGCAGATTATGGGAACCCTTGAAGGATGGAAGCATCTGATCGAGATCGTCCCCAGCAAGGCAAGCGGCATCACCTTTGATTGCGGAGTCACGCGGGAACTGGGGCACGATCCGGTGGAAGTCTGCCGCTATTTTGGCAGCCGGGATCGCATCAACCACGTGCACTTCAGGAATGTTCGCGTGCAGCTGCCGCACAAGAAATATTCCGAGGTGTTCCCGGACAACGGACAGAACAACATGTTCGCCATCATGAAAGAGCTGGTGCGGCAGAAGTATCCCCGGCTGATCTTTCCGGAACATCCCCGCCAGCTGGATGTTGATGGGGAACTGAAGGCGCGGACCCCCTACTACCCAGGCGGCGGAGGGTACGTCGGCTATGTGTACAACGTGGCGTACGCCCGGGCCATGTTCCAGGCTGCCCTGATTTCCTCCTGACTGGAGCCGCAGCCGGGAGGCAGGCCGGGAATTTCCGTAAATGGTACAAAACGCTAAGGATGTTCCGGCCGTGGCACCCGTGGTTGGGGTTATCACCCTTGCGTTGCCGGAAGGGTAGTGCCAGCGTGCGCCCCTCTGCGCAAGCCGCGAATCCCAGAGGATAATCAGGTTATAAGAGGTTGCGGTGAGGAAATAGCTGGCCGCGGCTGCCCGCCTTTTGCCGAGCCTGAATAGGTAAGACACCCGGTATTAAAATCGGCGTTTTAGAGGATTTACCCCTCCCCTCGCTTGACGGAAGGGGCTATAATGTCACCGTCTGTGGCAGATACCAAAAGAATAACGAGCGTGCATCGCACACGCTCAGGAAAGCATTAACCTGGCTTCCCGTTTTCGACGGCCGTGACGCTGGCCGAGAGATTCAATCTTGGGAGGGGAGAAATGTCACCGGGTATAGCTGTAGCCGTAGTTCCAGAAGATTATTACCGCAAGCCCAAGGGAGTTCAGTTCAGGAAGTCCTTTCCCGAGCGGCAAGACGCCATCGAGTACGCCGAAACAAACGGCTGCCGGTTGGTGATAGCCTGCGAATCCGGGAGCCGTTATGATGTGCTGTTTGATCCCGTCTCGATTCCAGGGCTGGCTATCAGTTTTGACCTTGTGGTGGACAGAGGAGAAATGGTAGCCGTTCCACGCGTACGCCCCTCCAGCGGTAAGTTGCCTGATTTGCCCACAGCGTCCGCATCCCCGCACAGCCAGCCTTCCTTGAAATTAGCCTGGAATTCCGTGCACAGCTGGCTCATGGCCTGATTTCCAGGCGCGGCCTTTCAGACAGGGTTGAAGGGAAGGACCTCAAGCGCGGAGGTTCGCGCTGCCACCTTTGTTGTGCGTAAAGGCGGGCACTACCCGTTTCTTTGCACTTTGATTTCGTCGTGAACGATGATCGACACCACGACGAGAACCCACACGGGGAATACTGCCACTCCCGGAATCGCTTCAGCCACCAGCCCGGGCAAAAGCGCCCAGCTTCGGCCAAGAATCAGGAACAGCGCCCCTGCGGTTGCAAGGTCAAGCAACCACTGAACCGGCAAAGCGATCTCTGCCCAGATGGACAGGAAATCCGAGACGGCCGCCACCGCAAAAGCCATCGCAGACCTCGCCCGGGAAAGTCGCCTGGCCGGACCACGCTCCTGGTCCGCTCTGACCAGGACAGGTTGATTTTGGTTTTCCACCAGCTCTCCCATTGGCCCGCGGGAATGTCCAAACCTACGCGGAGCCCGTGCGCGGCAGCGTGGCCGCGCCCGTCCGGAAGCAGCCTGCTTCCTCTCTCTCGGGCAGCGCGCAGGCCCGGCAACCTGAAATACATGCGCCACTTTGACGCTAGCAGATAACTGCGGCTTGCCCGGGATTTGATTCTGTCCTCCCTGGCGGGGCTCGGGAAGGCAGAAATCAGGAGCCGGAAGGATTCATGAACCCGCACACAGGGCACTCCACGCCAACTATGCCACGCGGCCAAAGGCCGGAAAGCTGGAGAACCCGGCGGTGCCGGCCGCTCAAAGCGGAGTGGAAGCGAGCCAGGTGGAAAGGCAGCGTTCAATAAAGCCTTCAGCCCAGAACTCGATGCGGGCATTTTTCAGGCAGAGATACAGGCTGCGGCCGTTCTCGCAGCAAAAGTAGACGCTCCATGGAGAAGTGACCGCCCACTCCTGGACCCTGCGGCGCAGCCACTCGCTTCCGTCCTTATCCAGATTGATCGAGGATAGGACCGCGAGAGTGGGGTCTGGCGTCTCGTCGGCGGAGGTCCAGGTGTGTTCGGGCCGGTTGTTGCCCATGAACAGGCACGAAGCTCCCGCCCCGGTGAGCGAGTGGATCTCGGCCAGGCGGGATAAATGGAGCGCTTCGCCCGCCTGCCCGGGCAAAAGGATGTTCTGTACTTTGTCTGCGCCTTCGCCGGACGGCCACACCTCTGTGATGTCGGACTCCAGGGCCTCGATGAGCTTTCGCAGGGTATCCACGGTGATGCAGCGGATCCCGGCTTCAAAATCCTGCAGCGTATCGGGCGGCATTCGTGCGGCCTCTTCCAGGTCGTGTTTTGTCCATCCCTTTGAAAGTCGAAGCCGCTGGATTTGCTTCCTGATGTGCGTATTGGTCAATCCGTCAGGCGTCCCAAACAGTTCCAGTGTCTGAAACGGCATGTGAGTTGTTGCCACGGTTCACCTCCCTCAAACTGCCCCTCAAGCGCGTTTGGAGAAATTTTAAGATAAGTTTGGACCCATCGCGCCTTCAGGTCAATCCATGAAGTATCCTCAAACGGGGGCGGTAAAAACCTGAAAGAAGGGTTAAAAAAACCTTACGCTATAGGCATCAGGTAAAGGTAATAGATAAGATCCGTGGACTTCCGTAGGAGCTTTCTCAGGAGATATGCAGGGGTGGCCTCGGTGACACGTCCCGGAAGTCTGCGCCGTGAGTCGAGAATATTGGCAAGCACGCTGGAGCGCATTCACTGAATGGTGCGTTGCAACCTTTCTTTAGGTAAGATATGTGCCATTAGAAAGTCGCTAGAAGCTTCAATCGTCAACAAAGGAGGACCGGGGATGGCAGGGAAAAAAATAACGCGCCGCAGCTTCCTGGGAGCGACGGCGGTAGCCGGATGCGGCGGGTTTTCATTGCCTGCCAAAGCAGGCGCTGGAACGGAATTGCCATGCACCGCCCGCGCGGAAGAATGGAAAAGCACATCCAATCGGCCGCCACGGAAGGTGATTGTGGGGACAGTGATGCAACCCTTCTGGGTCAAGTATCCCGGCTTGGAACAACGGCTGCTTGAGTTGACGGAACTGATTGACCGCATGCAGTCTCAGGCACGGAAGCGGTATGGCCGGGGCCTCGATCTCGGCATCCTGCCGGAGATGGCGGTAACGGGAGAAGTGCGGCCCGGCCGCGACGCCCTGGGCTCGTCGTTTCCGCTGGAGGGCCCGGTCAAGGAAGCTTTTTCGCGCAAGGCCCGGCAGTACCATTGCTACATTGTGGCCCCGCTGTTCCTGCTGGAAGACAAGGTGGCCGGACTCTGCTCAAACGCGGCGGTGCTGTTTGGGCGCCAGGGCGAGGTGGCGGGTATTTATCGCAAAGTGCACCTGGTTGTAGACCAGCGCACAGGTTCGACCGAAGGCGGTGCGACGCCAGGCAAAACTGAGCCGGTCTTCGACTGCGATTTTGGAAAGTTGGGCATCCAGATCTGCTACGACATGGAATTCAATTCGGGCTGGAGGGAGCTGGCGCGCCAGGGCGCCGAGCTTGTGGCCTGGCCCTCGCAATCTCCGCAAAGGTCGCGGCCTGTCGCTCGCGCGCTGGAAGGGCACTATTACATTGTTTCCAGCACCTGGCGAAACAATGCCTCTGTTTTCGAGCCCACGGGCAAGATCGCCGCACAGGTCGTGGAGCGGCCTGACATGCACAAGGGTGCCGGCGGGCTGCTTGCGAACAATGTGCTTGCGCAGGAGATCGACCTCAGTTACGCCATCCTTCCCTGGAGCGCGAAACTTGAGAATGGGAAACTGTTCGCCAGGACATACGGAGATAGAGCGGGCTTCCACTATTACGAAGACAATGACTGCGGAATCTTCTGGTCCAATGATCCGCAGATGACGATTGGCCAGATGCTCCAGAGGTTGGGGCTCCGGGAACAGAAGGACGAACTGCGCGCCGCGCGCGAACGCTATCACGAAGCAGGGGTCCCTGGTTACTAAGAACGTACCACCGGCCGCACGGGGGAATACCCGGACGTCCGCGGTTGCGGTAACGATCGAGATGTTTGAACCGGTTGAGGAGTGATCTGTGCCATCCGGAATATCGCGTCGCGATCTGTTGAGAGGAATACCGCTGTTGCTGGTTTCCAAATTGCCGCAGGCAGAAGATGTGCGTGCTGCATCAGGCCGCTTGCAGGCAGTGGAAGCCAGGGGGGGCGTCCGCCTGGGTGTTGCTGCCCTGGATACCGGAAATGGCCGGCGAATCAATTACCACGCGAATGAGCGCTGGCCGCTTTGCAGCACGTTCAAAGTTCTTCTGGTGGGCGCCGTTCTGGCCACTGTCGACTCCGGGCGTGAACGGCTGGACCGTGCCATTCGGTATAACCAGCATGACCTGCTCGGGTACGCGCCGATTGCTCGCGAGAATCTGGCCAGGGGGCAAATGACCGTTGGCGAGCTTTGCCGCGCAGCGGTTTGTTACAGCGATAACACGGCGGCCAACCTGCTGTTTCCTGTGGTGGGAGGGCCCGCCGGGCTCACTCATGATCTCCGTAGCCTGGGCGATCGGACCACGAACATTAACCGTACCGAGCCGTCCCTCAATGAATCGCTTCCCTGTGACGTCCGCGATACCACCAGCGCTTCCGCAATGGTGCATGACATTGAAAAGCTTTTGCTAGATGAGGCGCTGGCTGAGGTGGGGCGCATCATTAAGACCGCAATGGCCAAGGCTTCACATTCAGCGGATTCCGGCCTTCGATTTCCCTGGACTCGAGTGTGAGGAATGCATCCTGTTGTTTGCTAAGTGGACGGACTCCGGGCGTCAACCTGAACGGACAGAACCTCTCGCTGCACGAGACGCCAGGCATTAGAATTGATACATTGACCATGCGCGGCAGGAAACCGTGCCGTGGCTAACGCTCAACAGCTCAGAAGGAGAGAACGATGGGGAAGATCAGCAATACCTGGGACCTGGTGAAGCAGAGTTTTGCCGTTCTGCGCAAGGACGAGGAGCTGATGCTGCTGCCGGTGCTCTCGGCGATTGCCTGTCTTGCGGTTACGGTCTCGCTGCTGGCTGGGAGCGGCCTGTTCTATTACCCCGAGATCAAGGCGGCCATTGCCGAGCATGGAGGCTGGCATCCCAGCAACAACCTGGTGGTCGGCGCCATGTTCGTGTTTTATCTGGCCAACTATTTGGTCATCATCTTTTTCAATACGGCGCTGGTGAGCGCGGCCTCCATCCGCCTGGAAGGCGGCGATCCCACGGTGCGCGACGGGCTGCGCGCCTCCTGGAACCGCCTGGGCGTGATCTTCCAATGGGCGCTGGTGGCGGCAACGGTGGGCATGGTCCTGCGCATGATTGAAGGCCGCAGCAGCCTCGTCGGGCGGCTGGTGGCGGGCCTGGTGGGCCTGGCCTGGACGCTCGCAACCTTCTTTGTCATCCCCATCCTGGCTTTTGAAAACGCCGGACCCATTGAGGCGCTCCATCGCTCGGCGGAACTGTTCCGCAAAAACTGGGGCGAGCAGGTGGTGGGTACCTTCAGCTTTGGATTGATCTTCACCCTGCTGGCGCTTCCGGGAATCGCGTTCCCCTTCCTGGGCGGCGCCATTGCCGGAGGCACCGGAGTCACGCTCGGCGCCTGCACCATGGTGATCTACTTTATCTTTCTCGCCATCGTCAGCGCTTCAACGCACGGCATCTTCCTCGCCGCGCTTTACCGCTACGCCACCCAGGGCGAAATCTCCCCCGGCTTCACCCCCAGCAGCCTCACCACTGCCTGGCAGCCAAAAGCACGATACTAAGAAATTGGAAATAGGAAGCAGGTAGCGGGGTTGGTGGCAGATTCGCTCCTGATGAGCAGGAGCGAATCTGCCCGATGAGTGCTGAGGTTTCCAGGATCTCCAACAGAAAAGGGGCGGACCGCAGGGCAAAAGGTCCTCGCCAACTCTTATCTGATTTGCTGGGGCGACTCCTGGCGATTGGGCGACGGGCGCCTGGTTCCGGTGGAAAAGCGCCTGATGAGATCGGCCAGGCCTGAGAGCGCGGACCGGCTCTGTCCGTTGGATTGGGCCATCATCAATTCCTCCGAAGATAATTCGACGACCTCGCCGTCAGTTATGGACGTGCAAACCTGTTCAGGGTCCTGCAGCACGTCAAACTGTGGGCCCGGGCGCCTGCTGTACTGGACGATGAGGTTGCAGCCGTGGCGGCCGGCATAGCGGATGGCTTCATCCCGGGTCTCCAGGCTTTCGATGTACTGAACCTGGAACGGCCATTTAAAACGCGAACTTTGAAGAATCGTGATGGTATTACTTGCATTACCCATGTGTCCCTCCCCGTAGCTATTGAACCAGTAACTGCTAATATGAACAATCGGACTTTGGTACTACTACCATCAGCTGGTGGCTGCCGTGAGCCCTGTGTCCGGCAGGGGCAGGTACGTTGCGGCAGGCCGGCTGAAGCAGTGCGGGGCACGTCACAACCCATTGGTTTGAATAAGATGTGGGCGCGGTGTCAACGGGCCGGCTGGCCGTAATCAATGCAGGCGGTCAAAAACGACCCTACCGCCGACGACGGTGCGAAGGGCCTGGATGTCTTTGATGTCATCGACCGGGCAGGACAGATAGTTTTTGTCAATAACCACCATGTCCGCCAGCTTGCCGGGTTCAATGGAGCCCTTCTTTTTCTCTTCAAAAGAGAGCCATGCGCCGTTGAGCGTGTACATGCGGAGCGCCTGTCGGCGGCTGAGCCGCTGGGCGGGGTTGATGACGGTTCCATCCACCGTCTGGCGGGTGATGGCGATCCACATGCCGAGGAAGGGATTGTAAGGATTGGTTGAGGTGTTCGGGTCAAACCCGATCATGTGGTCGGAACCGCCCGCCACCACGACTCCGGCGCGAAAGAGCGAGGCCAGGGGAATAAAGTTTGCCATGCGGGCGGGGCCAAAAACATTTTTGATGGCCGGTCCGTCGAGGTAGAGCCACGCCGGCTGGCAATCGAACGCGACTCCCAGCTCACGGGCCAGCTGGATGGCGTGGGGGTCGGGGAAGTTTCCGTGCGTCACCGTGAAGCGGAGATCACGGATGGGCTTCTCGCGGTTGGCCGCCTGATAGGCCTGGAGAAGAAGATCGGTTGAACCGCCGCCCGTAGTGTGCGCGGTCATCTGCCAGCCGAGCTCGTCCGCCGTCTTTGCCATGGCCACCAGGTTCGCTTCCGGGACGCGAAGAACCCCGCGATAGCTGGGATCGTGGTAGCCATAAAGTCCGGTGTTGGGCCCGTAAGGCTCTCGAAGGTAGGCGGTCCCCATGCAGATGCCGCCATCCAGGAAGGTCTTCAACGTTCCCACGCGGTACCAGTCGTCTCCCAGGCCGGTGACGAAAGGAATCTGCAGGATCGAGTCGCGCACCTGCGCCGGCGTGCCCTGCGCTCCGATGATGTAGGTAACGTAACACCGGGCGGTGAGCCTGCCCTGGCGATCGAGAGCCTGGTAGGTGCGAAAACCCGGCGGCCCTTCGGCGCGGTCAATGATGCTGGTGATGCCCACCTCGTTGTAGTAATGCAGCATGGTTTCGAGCGCCCAAAGGCGGTCCTGGAGATTGGCGGGCGGCGTGGCCCGGAGCGGCGCCAGAAGCTCCGGAGCGCCCAGGACGAGCCCGCTGGGCCTGCCCTGCGCGTCCTTGATGATTTTTCCGTCCGCGGGCTGGGGGGTGCTGGCGGAGATGCCAAGTTTTTTGAGCGCGGCTGAATTCAGCACCGAGGCATAACCGTTGTCCACAATCACCGGCCGGTCTGCCGCGGCCGCGTCGAGCTCGGCGCGCGTGGGGTAACGCCGTTCCTTGAGGCGGGTTACAAAAACGTGTGGGACCAGGATGATCTGCCGGCCCGGCAGCGTAGCCGCCCGATGGCGAATGTACGCCTGAATATCCGCAATCGAGCGCAAAGGCGGCACCTCGCTTCGTCGCTCGCCGAGGGCTGCCTCGATGGGATGGCAATGGCTGTCAATGAGGCCGGGCAGCACGCATCGCCCGTGCAAATCCACCTTGACCGTGGCGGGACCCGCCGTGCGCAGGATGTCCTGGTCGGAGCCGGCGCGGGTGAAGCGGCCTCCGCGTATGGCCACGGCCTCGGTTAGCGGATGAGCCGGCCACAGGGTGACGATGACGCCGTTGTAATAGATGGTGTCGGGAGAGTTCTGGGCGTGCGCAGCGGCGGCCAGAAAGAAAATACACACCGCAATCATCAGGAGGGATCTGCCAGAAACCTCTGTGGGAAACCGTTTTGCTGAATGGGGCATCGTGACCTGTTCCCGGGAAGATGCGTACCTGTTCGGCCGGCAACCCTCGGGCCGACGCACCACCATAACATAAACTTGAACAGGAAGGGCAACAGGACATGGAAGTATCGGGTGCCGGCGCTCCCAAAAAAACGCGAACCTCATAACAGGAGATTCGCGCTGCCAGGTGCGCTTGCCGTTGCACCCCAACATGAGTGAAAAGCTGAAGTGTCCGGAAGCAACTTCGCGCCAGCCGCGGGCTGGCGGATGTCGGAAGGAGCGGCGCCTTAGTGTTTCGAAGCGGCTGCTGCGGTAGAATCAGTCCGCCTGGAGAGGCCGAACATGCCCAGGATGCCGCGTTTTTTCCGCTTAGCAGGGACCGACTCGATCTGCCCGGAGGCGGCCTGGGACGTCCAACGCGATTCAGGGTCGAGCATCACGTCGAACTGCGGGCCTGTCCTCTTTTCGTACTTCACGATCAGATTGCAGCCGTGCTGGCTGGCATAGCGGATGGCTTCATCGCGGTTTTCGAGGCTCTCCATGTACTGAATCTCGGCTGTCCACTTGAACTCAGAACTTGAAAGCAGTGCCAAGGTGCTGTTTGCGTTCCCCATAACTTCCTCCCCATACATATTGAACCAGTAACTGTATTGATCGGCAATCGGCCTTTGGTACTACAACCATCGGCCAGCGCCCCACAGGCGGGGTTGGAGGCCGCGCTACGCCAAAACCGGCGAGGTAAGGCGCGTCTATGCGGCCACACCGGCGTCTGGCTGCGCAGGGTGCTGGAGTTTGTTGGCAGGGGGCAATCAGCCAAGCTGAGAAGAGTTGGAGTGCTGTGGGGGCGTAACCGCTTCGATGCTCCGGCGAAGCGTGCCCTCGAAATCCGCCTGCTGGTAATGGGCGGCAGCCTGGCGCAGGCGCGGCGCTACATGCCGGACGTGGAAGGTCCCGACGGCGGTGGCAAACTGTTCGGCCAGACGGAGGGTCTTCAAAACCGCGATGCTCCAGGCGAGGCGGCAGGCGCAGTTGATATCGGCCTGGCAGCGTCGGCTAAATGCGTAGCGCAGCCGCGGCATGACTTCGCGGGCGTACAGGACGGAAGCTTCCGCGGCAAGGCGTCTGGCGATGTCGGAGACGCTCCCCTGCGAGTTCCTGTGCCATCCGCGGCGCAAGGCCACCGCAGGGTTCGACCACCAGCAGCGGCTGGCGGTGGAGCGGTAGAAGGGAACGATTTCCTGCCGGTAGAAGGCAGCGGTGCCCCCCGCCATCCGCCTGGCGTGAAGGCGGGCGCCGGAAAGGGAATAGCCTCTGATGCCGCCAGCGGAAATGAATGAGCGCCAGGAAGGCCTGTGGACGCTAACGCCGGAGGGCCGGGACACCCACCTCCAGGCATCTCGCATGGCCAGCCTAATAGCTGCCCGGCGGCGCCTGCTGGCGGCCTGGCGAAGGAGCGGCACGATCCCCGTGACCCAGAGGCCTCGAACGGCGATGGCCCATCTCCTGGCAAATTCCCAGACCGACCAGAGCATCAGGGCGGTCCAGCCCCCGGTGTAAGGTTCTACCAGAACTTCTTCTGTTTTAAGTAATTCGAGGTTGAGGTCGGCCGTGCATGACCTGTCCGGGTCCAACATCACGTCGAACAATGCGAAGCTGCCCTCTTTGCGCTCCACAATCAGGTTGTATCCGTACTGAAAGGCATAATCAATTGCTGAGGAGCGGGTTCGGAAGGATTCTATGAACCGGACACGGGGTCGCCATTGGAAAGAATCGCCTGGAATAATGGCTAACTCACCCTTTGTCCCCACCATGGTTTTCCACTCCCGGCCTAATTGAACCCCGAAATGCATTTGCAGGCAATTGGACATTAGTGCTACAACCATCGGCTACAGTGTGGGCAATGGTGCTAGCTCTTACGGTTAAGTCATTGTTTACTAATAGATTAATTGGTATTCAGCAGCTGCGCAGTAGAGGTAGGCTGAAGAAAAGAAGGCAAAAATCAGCCGCCAAAAGGCGAAAGCGTGGCGAAGATGATGGCTCAGGTTGAAGCAGCCTGACCCCCGGCGTCCCATCATATGGAGGGGCAGGTGGGCGAAGTTTTGCTTCCGAGGCTAGTTTTTGCCGGGGAACCCGCGTGCCGACAACCTTTCGGCGGAGGCCTGGGTCTGTTTGCTGTTCGAGCAGCTGCCGTCAGAAGGCTGATAGCCTGCCGTGAGAGCGTCGGCCTGCGACACCAGTTGTCCGGGCCTGTTGCCGAATAGGACATCATTGCGGCAATAATAAAAGCCAAACTGCTTTTTGACCCACACGGTGACGCGGGAGCCCGCTTGCGAAACTTTCACCGGTTCCTCTGTTGGAAGAGTTGACGGCGCCATGGAAGGCGGGGAGGCGTTTGCGGGGCCTAACGCCTGTTCGGTCCCGGATGATAAATCGCCTGCGGATGCCAGGTTCACCGTGCCGCTGGAGCATGAATGGTAGGAAGGCAGCAGTCCGGCCGCCCGAGCCTCGGCTTGCCTCATCATCTGCCCCGGCTTCACCCCGAACAAGGCATCGCCCCGGCAATAGTAAAAACCCAGCTGCTTTAGGCCCCAGACACTCACGTCTCCACTCGACACCGGCGTTTCCGGCTGGTTCTCTGCAGCCAGAGTGGACGTGTCTTCAGTTGCGGACGACTGCTGCGACCCGAAGGATGATCCGTCTGCGGAGGCCACGACCGGCTGGCTGTTCGCGCAGTATGTGCGGTCGGCGGGACGGTAGCCCGAGGTCAGCGCATCAACCTGCGTCATCATGACCCCCGGCTTGTCGCCGAAAAGAGTGCCGCCCTGGCAGTAATAAAAACCGGATTGCTTCTTCGCCCACACGCCGACGCCTTCACTTGTGCTGGGCAGGGATGGCGCCTTTTGCTTCCGTGAAAAGGAAAAAATGTTGGCCAGCGTGGGGAGGTCATCCGCCTCAGTCAGCCAGACCCGTATGGGGGACAGCGTTACGACCATGAACCCGATGAGCAGCAAAAGACAGGCAGGAATCAGGGGATTTGAGGTGATGGGGGAATGGGTTGAGGGAGAAGGTTTATAGTGGGCCCCATGGGACCCGCCGCGCGACTCGAGCAACTTTCCTTCAGCCAGGCTGAAGATAAACTTCGTCGCCAAGCTCAGAGGATATCCCAGGATATCGAATACCTTCCTGCCGTGGAACTCCATTTTAGGCGTCCTTTATCCGCAAGAAAAGAGGTGGTCTGAAACCTCCTGTTCGCAACAATTCTTCTTCCGCTACAGCTTCGCACGTGCCGAAATCTTGCGAATCAGGCTATATTTTTAAGCCGCTTTGTCAGTATGCCGCACTCAGACGCCGCTGCAGAACCCGGCCAGGCCAACCTTATCTGGCGCCCGGCCGGCTTGAATTCCTGCCGGGGCCGAAGGCCGGTTAGTCCCATCAGCCCTATTGACTTCCGGCCGCTGAGATGCCCGAAAGCTGGCGCTGCTTACAAACAAATACCTTGCTTTGTTGCGTTTAGCGCCTTCCGCCAAGGTGGCCATATCCATAGCCGTAGTGGCCATCACCGGTGCCCGAGCCATTGCCGCCACCGCCACCATTTCCGCCTCCGGAGGCAACGCCTTGTCCGCCGCCTTGTCCGCCGCCATTTCCATGTCCGCCACCATTGCCCCGCCAGGAACCGTTACCGTTTCCACCACCGTAACCGTTTCCTCCGCCTGATGCAGGTTGACCAGTGGAGCCAGATCCGCTGCCCGAACCGGACCCGCCACCCGCAGCAGGTTGACCTGTTGAGTCAGGCGCTGTGGCCGGTGCGTGCCCTGATACACTGGCCACAGTTGAAGATGCGTTCGCGTAGCTGGTTTTCAGGGTGGCTCCCATCACTTGAAGGACCACAATCACCACCGCGCATATCAGAGTAAACATCAAAGCATATTCAGCCGAGTCCGCGCCGTGCTCCTCGTGCCATGATCTTGTGAAGAATTTCTTCATGAATCCCTCCTTTGCATTCCAGGCCATAACGGACGAGAACCGCCTGTTGATCCTGGGCTCTCAGGTGACAGGAGCGGGATTGCAGCCCACTTCTCACAACGTATGTTCAGATCCTGGTCTCTCCGCCCCTGCTGAAGTCCCGCGGATGGGTTCGTGGCCGTTGCGCTTCATCGTTAGAAAATCATCTCCGCCGTTTCTTCAGAAGGTTTGAAGCGATCCTTCTACACGCCCGTCACCTGTACCAGAGCTTCCCGTGTCGGGCCGCTTTGCGGCAGCCCCTGACAACAGCTCACGTATCCACGGTAAGGCCCTCTTCGGATAAGCTCAATTAGGCGATTCCAGCAATGTCTAGATGGATTTGCCTGGTGGGTAATTAGTACAATCCCGAGAGGATGGGATAATTCCTGATGCGCTTTTATGGAGGTTTGCACATTCAGCTACAAAGACTTGCACAAGGGATGCAACTTTTTGCAATTCAGCTCGATTGCGCTCTTTTTAGGCCGTTGTTTTTAAGGCCGGATGGCTTCCTGATTCATTCACCACAAAATTGCCAAACAGCTCCCTCCGTAGCTGGTTGCCATCGGGGACATAAGGCCCGAGAAGGCGTGAAAGGGAATTCAGATTAGCAACGCGTACTGAGGGCCGGCCCCGGCTGCATCTGCGGCTTTGCCGGCGCCGTCGTCCTTGCTTGCATCCCCGGGCGAAGCAGCGGCGGCGGCGATTGCGCTGATTCGTGAGCGTTATGTTGTGTCCGTGCTGCCCACGGGTCTGAGCTTTCTGTGCCTCGGTGCGGGCATCCACGCGTGAGCGGGCTCAATGACTTGATTTCAGGTCTCCCCGGTGTCAGTACGAGACCTGCCAGGCGATGCAGAATGGGGTCGCTTCGCGAGGTTCCATAAGCTACAATGCGTGCGTTTCTTCCTGTTGGGGAACACGTACAACTGAATGAAGCCGGCTTGTCGGGTTATAGAGAGCGAGGCGAATGAGCATCATCAAGAAACTCTCCTGGGTACTGGTGGCTGGGCTGGGAGGGCTGGCTTTCGGAATGATTGCCACCTCGCGGGGCGAGCCCCTCAATGCCGTGTGGCTGGTGGCTGCGGCGGCGTGCATCTTTGTGCTGGGCTACCGTTTTTACAGCCGCTTCATCGCCTATCGCGTCCTCGAACTTGATGCCAGGCGCGCCACGCCCGCCGAGCGCAAAGACGACGGCCGGGACTTTACGCCCACCAACAAATGGGTGGTATTCGGGCATCACTTTGCCGCGATTGCCGGTCCCGGTCCCCTGGTGGGTCCGATCCTGGCCGCGCAGTTCGGCTATCTGCCGGGAACGCTCTGGATCCTGATCGGAGGAGTGCTGGGCGGCGCCGTGCAGGATTTTGTCACCCTGTTCTGCTCCATCCGGCGCGACGGCAAATCGCTGGGCCAGATGGCCAAGGAAGAAATCAGCTCCACGGCGGGCTGGACGGCGCTTTTCGGCGTGATGCTCATTATGATTATCCTGATCGCCGTGATTGCGCTGGTGGTGGTGAACGCGCTGAAGGGAAGCCCCTGGGGGCTTTTCACCATTGCCGCAACCATCCCGATTGCCTTCCTGATGGCCATTCACCTACGATATTTTCGGCCGGGCCGGATACTGGAAGGCTCGATGATGGGAGTTACCCTGGTGATGGCGGCGGTGGTGGGCGGGCGCTACGTGGCGGAGTCGGCCACGCTTTCTCACTGGTTCAATTACAGCGGACCGGCGCTGGCCTGGATGATCATCATCTACGGACTGGCGGCCTCCATTCTGCCTGTGTGGCTGCTATTGGCGCCGCGCGATTATCTTTCAACCTTTGTCAAGCTGGGCACAATTCTGGCGCTGGCGGTGGGCATTCTGGCAGCGCGGCCGATGATGCTCCTGCCCGCCATCACGCGCTTTGCCGACGGCACGGGCCCCATCTTCGCCGGGAAGATTTTCCCCTTCTGCTTTATCACCATTGCCTGCGGCGCCATTTCGGGATTCCATTCGCTGATTTCCAGCGGTACAACGCCCAAGCTGATCACCAATGAAACGCACGCACGCATGATCGGGTACGGTAGCATGCTGATGGAATCGTTTGTGGGTATCATGGCGATTGTGGCCGCCGGCGTGCTGCAGCCGGGCGTCTATTTTGCCGTCAACAGCCCGGCCGGGGTTGTGGGCGAGACAGCCGGCAAAGCTGTGGCCACAATTTCCGGCTGGGGATTTCCGGTGACCCAGGCTGCCATGGCGGACCTGGCTTCAAAGGTGGGCGAGATTACGCTTTTTAACCGCACGGGCGGCGCGCCGTCGCTGGCCGTGGGCATGGCGCATATCTTTTCCAACGTGCTGGGCGGAACGGGAGTGATGGCTTTCTGGTACCACTTTGCCATCATGTTTGAGGCGCTTTTCATCCTGACAGTGCTCGACGCCGGCACGCGCGTGGGACGATTTATGCTGCAGGACCTGCTGGGCCACGTCTGGAAACCGCTGGGGCGCACGAGCTGGTATCCGGGAGTGGTCCTGACCAGCGTGCTGGTAGTGGGCGCGTGGGGTTACTTTCTTTATCAGGGCGTGGTGGACCCGCTGGGCGGTATCAACAGCCTGTGGCCGCTGTTCGGCATCTCGAACCAGTTGCTGGCCACCATCGCCTTGTGCGTGTGCACCACCATCCTGATCAAGATGAAGAAAATTCGTTATGCCTGGGTGACGCTGGTGCCGCTTTCGTGGCTGGTGGCCGTGACCATGACTGCGAGTTATCAGAAGATCTGGAGCCCAGACCCGCGCCTGGGGTTTCTCTCGCACGCGCAGATGCTGGCCGGCCAGATTGCCAGCGGGGTGATTCCAGCAGCACAGATCGAGACTACGCAGCGGCTGATCTTCAACAGCCGCCTGGATGCTGCCGTTACCCTGGTGTTTGCCGCGCTGGTGATTCTGATTCTGTTTGAATCGGGGCGGCAGTGGTGGGCCTATGTGGTGGGGAGCAGGGAACCGGTTCTCAAGGAAGCGCCGGTGGAACTATCGAGGCTGGAGGCTTGAGAAGGAGCGAATGAACGGATGACTCTTGTGGCGAATCTGATGAGAACGTTCTGGAGCTACCTTCGCGAAGTGAGCGGAGAAAATGATTACGCCCGCTACTGCGCGCGGATGGCTGCTGAAAGCTGCCCTCCTGTGAGCCGGCGGGAGTTCTACGACCACCGGCAGCAGGAGAAATATTCGCGCCCGAACCGCTGCTGCTGAGTGGGCTTGGGCGCCTTGCGCATTTGAGTAAATCCGGGTGACGGGGGAATCGGCATGCGAGTTGTTGTGATTGGGGGAACAGGACATACGGGAACGTATCTGATTCCCAGGCTGGTTGAGGCGGGTTACGACGTGGCGGTGATCAGCCGCCAGCAGTGTCCACGCTACCCGGCGGATGGAATTGCCGGGAAGGTGGGGTGGCAGCGACTGGAATGGGTTGAGATGGACCGGGCTGAGGCAGACGCGGCCGGTAACTTTGGTGCGCGTGTGGTGGCGCTCAAGCCCGACATTGTGATCGACATGATCTGCTACCAGCCGGAAAGCGCGCAGCAGCTTGTGGACGCGCTGCGCGGGCGCATTCAGTTGCTGGTCCATTGCGGTAGCATATGGGCCGGCGGAGCCAGCCTGCAGGTGCCGGGCGCGGAGAGCGAACCGCGGCGGCCGATCTGCGACTATGGGCGGCGCAAGGCCGCGATTGAGGAGTACCTGCTGGCCGAGGCGCGGCGGGGGGGACTTCCTGTCACTGTCCTGCGTCCGGGGCACATGGTGGGACGCGGATGGGTGCCCGTCAATCCGGTGGCCAATTTCAATCCGCAGGTTTATTCCGCACTGGCCAGGGGGAAAGAAGTACGACTGCCCAACCTGGGGATGGAAACGCTGCACCACGTCCACTGTGATGACGTGGCCCAGGCTTTCATGCTGGCCCTGGCGAACCACAACGGCGCGGTGGGAGAGGCATTTAACGTGGTTTCACCTTCGGCGCTCACGCTGCGAGGTTATGCGGAGGCGGTGGCCGGGTGGTTTGGCAAGCCGGCAAACCTTTGGTTCCGTCCCTGGGAGGAATGGAAGAAGACCGCTTCGGAGGAAGACGCCGCAGTCACCTGGGACCACATCCTGCATTCCTCCTGTTGCAGCATTGAGAAAGCGCGGAAGGTCTTGGGCTACCAGCCGCGCTACACTTCGCTCGAAGCCGTCAAAGAGTCACTCGGCTGGCTCATCCAGAATGGCAGGGTCGAGGCGTGACCGGTTCCCGTCATTTCGGGATGTCCACTACGGGGGCACCCGTGCATGAGGCGGGAGAACCCGGCCAGTTTGTTCCGCGATACTTGCCTAAAATCAGGCCAAACAAGATAACCACAGGAAACAGTATCCGCTGGATGATGCGCGGCGGCGCAACAATTGCCTGTGTGTGCCGATGCCGCCACAATAAGTGGGCCAGATAGAAGATTGACGGCTTACCCGAGGCACCGGCATTGAGGACCGCAAATATTCCCTGCAGGAAGCGATCCAGGTCGCCCGCAGGAACCGCCCGGCCGCTCACCTCCAGGAGAACATCTCCGGCGTTCCACCAGGAATGAACGACCCCTGCCGGGAAGGCTGCTCTTCCCCCGGCTGGCACAACGATCGTTTCATTTCCGACCCGAGTTCCAAGGGATCCGCCCTTCACGGTGCCCTCCTCAAGCAGGTCGAAGTGCACGTGAGGCGGCGGGCCATCCGACTTCGGCGGCAGAGATCCGTCGATGGCCAAAACGGTTTGTCCCCCCGAGTCATGCACGCGGCGCAACCGCAACTTCTCCCCGGTGTGTCGATTTTCCAGTTTCAGGAAACTAGCAACTGGGGTATTCGCGGTATCCATGCCAGTTGTCCCCCTGTAAAGAGTCGTCGTCCTCCGTGGGATACGGCGACAATCTTCCTGCGGCTACCATCGTTAGGGGCAGATTCAAGTGTCTGTTAGAGCTGATAGATGACTGCCTCTCTGCCGTTTCTGGAGACCCAAGCCTTGCGGTCAGAAGATTTTAGCATTTCGGCGCATTCGCAGGCCACAATTCCGGCTAAGGTACTTCCGTTAGTAATAATTGGAGCCGGGCGCGAAGATCGGCGCTCCCGGACTGTGGCGCGGCCGTATAATGGTGCAAATTCAGTTGACCGGGAGGGTTCCATGGCTGAAAAACGTGCCGGCAGGAAATGTGGCCGCCGGGACTTTCTAAGGAAAGTTGCTGCCGGAGGCGCACTTGCGTCGACCATTGGCGCGCCAGCGCTGGCCGGGGAGGGAACGGCTCCTGGCAGCGGGATCGCCGTGGCAAAATCCACGCCTGCCTCCGGGGTTGGCCATTGGGGTCCTGGCATTCCGCAGACGCCGCGACGCGCCGGGCAGCGGCTGGTTGACAGGTCGTTGCGGTCGGGAGACGCCTACGCGCGTTTCGACGCCTCGAAACAGATCTGGACCTGCGGTACCGGCCTCATCGAGCAGCAGCTTGAACTGGTGGACGGACATTTGCGATTAGCCCTGTTGCGCAACCTGCTGACGGGAAGCGAGTATGTTGAAGGCGCCGGCTCGGACGAATTCCATTTTTCGTTTGGAGGGCGGGAATATAGTGGCGATAGCGGTGGCTACGAACTCGTGGATTTTGAGATCGTCCGCATACCGGTGCCGAAAGCATCGCCCGGCATCGACCCGGGAGTTACGCTGGTGGTGAACCTGGAACATCCGCTCTTCGCCATCGGCCTGCATTATGACGTCTTCGCCTCAACGGTACGGACGCAACTGGGCATGATCCGCAAATGCTATCGGGTGACCAACCGTACGCAACAAGTGCAGCCGCTCACCGCGATCAGCATGAACCGGCTGCGCTTCCGGCCGGGGCACTCCACGCGATTTACGTTGTACCACTGGGTGGGCGGCGGCGCCGGAAAAAACACCAACCAGTTGCAGTCAGAGAGCTTCAGCCACACCAAGGCGCGAACTTTCTTTTCGATGGCCGGCCACCCGGATTACCGGACCGACGATGTTTACGACGGCAGTTCCAGCTACCACCCCTACTTTGTTCTCGAGGACCCCCAAGCGGGGGACGGCTGCTTCCTGGGCTTCAATTACCTGGGTCCGTGGTCGGCGCGGATCTGGAACCCGGGCGGTTTGAACGAGGGCGGCTTTCCCATTCAGTCCCAATTGGAGCTGCACACCGAGCCGCTCAAACCCGGTGGAACGTTTGAAGCTCCTAACAGCTTTATCGGCGTGTACAAGGGCGATCTGGATTCGGCCAACGAGCAGTTGCAGGATTGGCAGGCGGCTTACAAGTGGGACTACACTCGCGAAAAGTATCTTTTCAGAAGCACGATTTACGATACGCATTGGAACGATCCGGCCTACAAGCAGAAGCCGGCATTGCACAAAAAACTGATGTGGGAAATCGCGGACCGTTGCCGGTCGACCGGCGCGGGCATCGCGCATGAGGACGACTTCTGGTTTGACCAGCGTGGCCGGGGCGTTTGGGAAGGTGTGGAGTGGAGCGAACTGGTCAATTACTTGCGGCAGTCCGGCATTGTGTTCAAGCTGTGGATGCCGCCCCAGCACTTTGCCGCGGGTACGCCGGTGGACCTGGAGCACCCGGATTGGATGCTCGTTCCCAAGGTTCCGGACGGCGTCACCGTCTGGTATGGCCTGGGCTTCTGTGTAGTTGCGCCCGGCGCGCACGATTACATGCGCGAATTCATGCTGCGGCGCGAGAAACGCTACGGCACATTCTTCTGGCGTGTCGACGGCTGGATTGAGGCGCCGTGCGCTTCTGACGAACACGGGCACCCGCCCGGGCAGCCGTTTGTCGCGCAGTATCACAGCTACCTCAATCTCCTGCGGGAGGTGAAGACCGCCAACCCGGAGATGGGCATCGAGGGCTGCAACTCGGGCGGGGAATGGGCCAACTGGGACAAGTTCGAGCTGATCGAAGACAACCAGGGGTCCGACGGCGGCGGGCCCGACGATCTTTATTACCTGAGCTACTTCTGGCCCATTACCAAGATGATGGGATTCGGCGGGGATTACAGCCGCATGGACGACGCAACAGCCCGCCGGGAAAGCGCCATGCGCAGGTTCCTCCAGAACGAAGGCATCTACGATCGCTACATGCGCGTCTATCACCCGCGGGCCGACAATGCGCCGACGCCCCACTCCGTTCTTGAATTTACTAACGCGGCTAGAACCAAGGCTGTGATTATCCAGCGTGCCCGCCATGCACGGGAGGGCGGGGAAGCGGCGGCCGAAGGCGGAGCCGTCGTCTACCCAAAGGCGCTGGTTCCGGAGACCCAGTACAGCGTAGCATTCCGCTTCAGCAAGGATACGCACACAACCAGCGGCGCGGAGCTGATGAAGTCCGGCATCCGCTTTGCTTCCGAGAATCCGCACGATATGATCCTGCTGAACCTGGATCATGCTCCCGGGCGCGGAACCGATCATACGGCTCCGACGGTACCGGGCAAGGCCGTGAAAAAGATGGAAGTCTGGAATGAACGCAGCGGCGTTGCCTTGCGCTGGGAGCCCAGCCAGGACGACGGCCTGGTATCTCATTACGAGGCGGTACGCGAAGGCAAAGTTATTGGCTACGCAGCGATCGGCGTCTTTTACTTTGATCCCGGAGCAAGCCTCGACAATCGCTACGAGATCGTGGCGGTGGATGGCGACGGCAACCGTTCGAAAGGCGCGGCAGTTACTGCCGCGGATAGCCCACTGAGCGCGCCATAATAATCTTGTGGCGGGTTCTGAGCCAGTGCTTTTGGAGCAGCAAGCTGAACATCGATCTCGCGCTGGCGGAAGCGGTGCTGGTGGTTCACCTGCTGTTCATCCTGTGGGTGCTAGTGTTGTGCGTCTAACGCTTCTTTACAATGGCTGATGTCCTATACGGTCTCACAAGTCGGTGCGGTTCAGGAGAAACGGGGAGGATGGCAGTCGTCCTCGGGAAGAAGTCTGGCTGCATTGTATAGTTATGTACGACGCATAACACTAGTGATATGAGTTATAAATAACTTTACAATTGGCAAGATTCCGGTATACTGTCCGCACTATGTGGAAACCACCGGAGGCGTTGCCGATTTCGCCCGAACAAAGACAGACGCTGGAAACTTGGAT
>Ga0307374_10002056_pt1 | contig 36414 bp, 33 predicted proteins | sample OX3MG_FD_202532 | JGI IMG/M metagenome (GOLD analysis project Ga0307374, IMG submission 202532) | Soil microbial communities from Risofladan, Vaasa, Finland - OX-3 | ecosystem: Environmental > Terrestrial > Soil > Coastal area > Acid sulfate soil | place: Finland: Risofladan, Vaasa | collected... | reverse complement strand
GCCGGCCTCGCAGCGCGAGGCCCTGTGGCTGCGCTTCGGTGAGGACCGCGAGTACCCCGAGATCGCCCGTCGGCTCGGCCGCAGCGTCGAGGCCGTCAAGCTGCTGGTTCACCGGGGAGCCAAGACCGTCCGCCGTCGCCTCCAGGCGGGCGGGGATGGGCGGGCCGCCGCCGGATTCCCCAAAGGAGTGGGGTGGCTGGCGACCGGGGCCTGACCCCGCCAGGCTCCCCGCCGCCCGAGCCCCCGGGGCCGGCCGGCCACCCTGCGAGCGGGGCCCGGTCGCTGGGGCGGGCTAGCGTCAGCTGGCCGATCGTGGGCGTGGGGGCCTGTGCGAGCGCGACCGGCCGGGCTCGCCGCCGGCGCCGGGACCGCCGCAGGGGCAGCCGGCGGGACCGGGGAGGCAGCGGCGGCCTCAGCCCACGGCACCCACGCGCCTTGCCGGCCGAGTTCGGCCGAGCGCCCGAGACGTCCCGGTGGAGCCCTCGGGCGGCTGGGCTCGCCACCCCCGGCCCGGGTGGAGGGATCTGCCGGGCCCGGCACGTTGTCCTGACCGCGCCAGCCCGATCGTGGGCCTCGGGGACGGGGCGGGCTCCGCCTAGGCTGACCCCCCCGACGGAGCTCTGGTCTCATCGCGCAGCGCCCGGCTCGCCCGCAGGATGCTGGCGCTGACATCCAGGATCTGATCCCGCTTCTGCGCCGGCAGCCGAGCAAAGAGATCGTGCAGCAGCTCGGCCTGGGCCTGCCGGATGGCCGTGAGGATCTCGTCACCGCGGGGGCCGGTGACCACCCGCCGCTCCCGACCCTCGCGCCGGAGCATGCGGCGTCGAACCAGACGGGTCACCAGCTTGCGGCTCTCGGCCTCCGCCAGTCCAAGGCTCGCGCCCAGCTGCTCGGGAGTCAGGCCATCCGCGGGAAGCTGGGTGATGGCATCCAGCTCCAGCAGGGTGACCGAGGCGAGGTGACGGCGGAGGCGTCCTCCCAGCGCGTCGCTGAAGCGGCGTTCGAGCCGGGCCTGGGTGACCAGCCAGCGGTCGACAACCGGCGCCAGTCCGGCGTCGTCGTCGGCCTCGCCCCGGGGGTCAGGAGCCGTCGTCGGCATCGCGACGGGAACTCTGAGCGGATGGCGGGGTGATCCGCAAGCTGGCGCTGGCGGCGGGAGGACTCTCCTCCTCCGAGCCGGTGAGGGTGTCCAGGAGCTCGACGAGGGCGGCGATCTGGCCCACGTCCAAGCGGCGCAGCACCGACGCCATCATGGCCCGGCGCCAGGCCTGATAGCTCATCAGCATCCCGCGGGCCCGCTCCGAGGGCGCGACCCACACCGTGCGACGGTCTTGGGGATCGGGGAGCCGCTCCACCAGCCCCTGCGCCACCATCCGGTCGACCAGGGCGGTCGCCGCCGCCCCGCTGATCCCCACGGCTGCGGCGAACCGGCGCATCGTCTGGCCCGTCGCCGGGAGCTGGCCCAGCGCCTCCAGCTGGTGGGCGGTGACCGATCCCAGCTCGCGGCGCAGCTCGGTGGGGAGCCCAAGGTCGAGGGCGCGCTCGATCCTCGGCTGAAGCGCGAGGAACCGCTCCACCAGCTCCGCGGGCGCCGCCGCCGCGGTGCCGGGCGAGGGGACGACGTCAGTTCCCGCGTGCGGTGTACGGTTCACGTCAGGAAGTATTGGTTCGGATGCTCCCCCGGTCAAGCGCGGCCAGGCGGCCGAGGCCCCGTCGCCGCCGCCTGAGTCAGCAGCCGCCGGGCGATCACCAGGCGCTGGATCTGGTTGGTCCCCTCGTAGATCTGGGTGATCTTGGCGTCGCGCATCATCCGCTCCACCGGGAAGTCGCGAACGTAGCCGGCCCCGCCGAGGACCTGGACGGCGTCGGTGGTGACCCGCATCGCGGTGTCGCTGGCGAACAGCTTCGCCATCGCGGCGATCCCGGAGATGTCGGGATCGCCGGCGTCAATCCGCGAGGCCGCCAGGTACACCAGCCCGCGCGCCGCCTCGACGCCGGTCGCCATGTCGGCGAGCAGGAACTGGATCGCCTGGAATTCGGCGATCGCCTGGCCGAACTGACGACGCTGGCGGGCGTAGCGGACCGCCTCGTCCAGCGCACCCTGGGCGATCCCGAGCGCCTGGGCCGCCACCGAGGGACGGGAGCGGTCCAAGACCGCCATCGCCAAGCGCAGGCCGTCGCCCTCGGCCCCCAGCCGGTTGGCGGCGGGGACCCGCACCCCCGCGAAGACGAGCTCGGCGGTGCTGCTGCCGCGAATTCCGAGCTTGCCGCCGATCGGGTTGCGCACCAGCCCGGGGGGGTGGCCCTCCACCACGAAGGCCGAGATGCCGCTGGCGCCCGGGGCGGGATCGGTCACCGCGAACACCACGATCAGCTCGGCGACCTCGCCGTTGGTGATCCACATCTTGGCCCCGTCGAGGATGTAGTCGCGGCCGTCGCGAACCGCCCGGGTGCGCATCGCCTTGGGGTCGCTGCCGGCGTCCGCCTCGCTCAGCGCGTACGCGGCCAGGCGCCGGCCGGAGGCGAGGTCGGGGAGCAGGCGCTGGCGCTGCGCCGCGGTCCCCGCCAGCAGGATCGGCGCTCCCCCCAGCGCCTGCACCGCGAGCAGCAGCGAGGAGGTGGCGCAGGCGCGTGCCACCTCCTCGATCGCGACGATCAGCGAGAGGGCCGACCCGGAGAGGCCGCCGACGGCGGCGGGGAAGCCGATCGCGAAGGCGTCATGCTCGCGGAGCAGTTGGACCACATCCCAGGGGAACGCCTCCGCCTGGTCGATCGCCGCCGCCCGCGGGGCGATCCGTCGCTGCGCCAGCTCGCGCAGCGAGCGCTGGATCGTGAGCTGCTCATCACCGAGGCGCCGATCCGGGTGGGGGCCGCTGGCCGGGGTCGGAGGCCGGTCCGATCCCGCCACCTGGGTCACCCGACCTCGACCAGGGTCGCCTCCCCCTGAGCGGTTCCCGAGCAGATGGTGGCCGCCCCGAGCCCGCCCCCACGGCGGCGCAGCTCGTGGATGCAGGTGGCCAGGATCCGGGCGCCGGAGGCGCCGATCGGGTGTCCGATCGCGATCGCCCCGCCATTGGGGTTGACGCGCTCCGGGTCCACCCCCAGCATCCTGGTGCTGGTGATCGCCACCGACGCAAAGGCCTCGTTGATCTCGACCACCTGAAGGTCCGCGGCGGTGATCGCTCCCCCGGTCCGCGCCAGCGCGCGCGCCAGGGCGAGAGCGGGGACGGTGGCGAGGTAGGGATGGTCGGCCGCCGCCTCGCCACAGCCGAGCCAGGTGGCCAGCACCGGGAGCCCGAGCGCCACCGCCCGATCCCGGCGCAGCAGCAGGATCGCGGCGGCACCGTCGTTGATGCCGGGCGCATTGCCGGCGGTGACGGTCCCGTCCGCGCCGCCGAAGACCGGGCGCAAAGCCCGCAGCCGCTCCAGGGTCGTGTCCGGCCGGGGCTGCTCGTCGCGGTCCACCATCACCAAGCCGTCCCGCCCCTGCGGTACCGCCACCGGAGCCAGCTCGTCCGTGAGCCGTCCCGCCAGGCGAGCGGCCTCGTAGCGCTGCTGAGAACGCAGCGCCCAGCCGTCCTGCTCCTCACGCGAGACCCCGAGTTCGCGGGCGACGGTGGTGCCGTGCTCCCCCATCGCGACCCCGTCGATGGGGCAGGTGAGACCGTCGTGGAGCAGGGCATCGGTGAGCACGAGATCGCCGGTCGCCTGACCCGACCTGGTCCCGCCGAGCAGGCGGGGCGCCTGTGACATCGACTCCATCCCGCCGGCGACGACCGCCTCAGCCTCCCCCGCCCGGATCAGCACCGCGGCGAGATTCACCGCCTTCAGCGAGGAGGCGCACACCTTGTTCACGGTCAGCGCCGACACCTCCGCCGGCAGCCCGGCCCGAAGCGCGGCCTGGCGGGCGGGGACCTGGCCCAGTCCGGCGGTGATCACCGTGCCCATGATCACCTGGTCCACGGCCTCCGCGGCGAGGCCGCCCCGATCGAGGGCGGCCCGGATCGCCAGCGCGCCCAGCTCGACGGCCCCGAGCCGCGCCAGGCTCCCCCCCAACCGGCCGAACGGGGTGCGGACGGCGGCGACGATGACGGGGTCGCTGGCGGCCACCCGCCCATGGTAGTCGCGCCGGCGAGCGGCTCCGGGAGGCGGCTCTCATCCCGATGCCGACACGCGGGCGCGCGCGTCGAGAATTGAGGCCGGATGCCAGGCGATGTCGGGGTGCAGGGATCCCCCCCGGCGTGGGCCTGGCATCGGCTGGCGCGCAGGCGCCAGATCCCGGGGTCGCGCGGGGGCCGTCCCGGCCCGATCGGCTGGGAGCGCGCCCGCAGCGGCCCGCCTTCCGGCCCCGACCGCACTCGACGCCACCAGCACGGCCGCCCAGCTGGCCGCCCCGGACTGGGCGCCCCGACCCGGGAGCTCGGCCGGGGCCCGGGGATCCCGACCGCCGGCTCAGCCCCTGGACCGGTCCCTCGGCACCGTCGGCCCGGGGCGCCCCGGGCGCCGACCCCGTCGCGCCGGGGTCCGACCCGGGCCCGACCCGCACGGCGGGTTCGGGAACGCGCGCGCGGCCCTCCGCCTACTGCGACGTTGGCCCCACCTCGCCGAGCAGCGGCCCCACCGATCCGCCGTGGCCGAGCAGGTGGGAGGCGATCACGAGCCGCTGGATCTCGGAGGTTCCCTCGCCGATCTCGTTGATCTTGACATCGCGGTAGAGCCGAGCGACCGGCAGGTCCTCGAGGAAACCCGATCCCCCGTGGATCTGCACCGCCTGGTTGGCACAGGCGGTCGCGACCTCGCTGGCGTGCAGCTTGGCCATCGCGGCCTGACGCCCCGCCGGCCGCCCCGCCTCAATCAGGGCCCCCGCCCGCCAGACCAAAAGCCGGGCGCACTCGATCTGGGTGGCCATGTCGGCGAGCTTGGCCTGGATCAGCTGGAAGCGGGAGATCGCACGGCCGAACTGACGCCGGGCACGGGCGTGCGCCACCGAGGCGTCGAGGCAGGCCTGGGCCACCCCCACCGCCAGCGCGGCGATCGCGACCCGCCCACCCTCCAGCACCGAGAGGAATTGACGGAAGCCGCCGCCCTCGGCGCCGAGCAGGTTGGCCTGCGGGACCCGGCAGTCGCTGAAGCTGAGCGGCCGGGTGTCGCTGGCATGCCAGCCGAGCTTGCGGTAGGGCGGCCCGATGAGGTACCCCGGGGTGCCCCGCTCCACCAGCAGGGCCGAGATCTGGGGCCGACCGCCGGCCACTCCCGCCGGGTCGGTGCGGGCGGTCAGGGTGACCCCCCGGCTGAGCGGGGTGCCGGCGTTGGTGATGAAGCACTTCTCGCCGGTGATGACGAAGGCGCCGCCGTCGCGGACGGCGCGGGTGCGGGTGCCACCGGCGTCGGAGCCCGCCTCCGGCTCGGTCAGGCCGAAGGCCCACAGGCCACGCCCGGCCAGAAGGTCGGGCAGGAGACGCTCCCGCTGGGCGGGAGTGCCGAAGACCGCGATCGGAGCAATCCCCAGCGACACCGCCGCCTCCAAGGTGATGCCCACTGCGGCGTCGGCGCGACTCACCTCCTCCAGCGCCAGCAGGTAGGCGACAAAGCCTGCGCCCACGCCGCCCAGCGCCTCGGCGAACGGCAGGCCGAAGAACCCCAGCTCGCCCATCGCGCGGACCACCTCCAGGGGGAACTCCGAGAGCCGGTCCGCCTCGGCCGCCCGGGGAGCCACGACCTCGTCCGCGAAGGTCCGGGCGGCCGCCTGGATGGCCGCCTGCTCGTCGCTCAGATCGAAGTCCACCCGCGCTCCCTGGGCGCCGCCGCGTCCGCGCCGGTCAAACCGGGCGGGGTACCGACGGCAGGCGCTCCGCCACCGCGGTGACGATCCCCTCGATGGTGTCGGCGACCAGCGCGCCCGCGGCGGTGAGCGCTGCGACCTTGGAGGCGGGCGTGCCGGTGGTCCCCGAGATGATGGCTCCGGCATGGCCCATCCGCTTGCCGGCGGGGGCGCTCCGGCCACTGACGAACGCGACTACCGGCATGGGGTACCCGGCCGCGATCCGCTCGGCCGCCCGCTCCTCGTCGGAGCCCCCGATCTCCCCGGCCAGCACGACCAGCTCGGTGGCGGGATCGCCCGCGAACAGCTCCAGCACGTCGCGGAAGCTGAGTCCGGGGATGGGATCTCCGCCAATCCCGACCGAGGTCGACTGCCCGATCCCGGCGCGGCCGAGCGCCTGCACGATCTCATAGGTGAGCGTGCCCGAGCGGGACACGATCCCCACCGGCCCGGGTCGGCTGATGTGGTTGGGGATGATGCCCACCTTGACCCGCTCCCCCGGCGAGACCAGCCCGGGACAGTTCGGGCCCACCATCCGCACCCCGCGCCGCTCCAGGAAGGCCCGCGCCCGGATCGTGTCGGGCACCGGGATCCCCTCGGTGATCGCCACCACCAGCGGGATCCGGGCGTCGGCCGCCTCCATGATGGCGTCGGCGGCGGCGGGCGGGGGGACGAACACCGCCGCGGCGTTCGCGCCGGTGGCCGCGACCGCGGCCTCGACGGTGTCGAAGACCGGCACCCCCAGGTGGGTGGTCCCGCCCTTGCCGGGCGAGACGCCCGCGACCACGGTGGTGCCGTACGCCTGCATCTGCTCGGTGTGGAACGTCCCCTCCGATCCGGTCATCCCCTGGACCACGAGCCGGGTGGCGCGGGTGACGAGGATGCTCATCCGGACGCCGCCCCGGCGCGCGCGAGCGCCACGATCGCGGCCGCCGCCTCGGGCGCACCGGTGGCCGGGGTGATGCCCGCCTCCAGCAGCAGCCGGCGGCCCTCCTCCTCCCGGGTCCCCGTCATCCGCACCACCAAGGGAACCCGGATCCCGGCGGCGTCGCGGGCGGCGATCACCCCGCGGGCCACCTCGTCCCCACGGGTGATCCCCCCGAAGATGTTGACGAAGATGCCGCGCACGGCAGGGTCGAGCGCCACCATCTCCAGCGCCCGGGTAACCACCTCGGCGCGGGCGCCGCCGCCGATGTCGAGGAAGTTGGCGGGCTCGCCACCGCTCTGCTTGACCAGATCGAGCGTGTTCATCACCAGACCGGCCCCGTTGCCGATCACGCCGATGCTCCCGCCCAGGTGGACGTAGGTGAGGCCGCGGACCCGCGCCTCGACGTCGAGCGGGTCCTCGCCGCTGGTGGCCGCGCCCGCGTCCGTGGACGGGTCGACGGCGAGCTCGGGATGGCGGAACTCGCTGCTGGGGTCGACCTCGATCTTGGCGTCCCCGGCGACCAGCTGCCCCTGGTCCGTGACCACCAAGGGGTTGACCTCGCACAGGGTCGCGTCGAGTCGGATGGCGAGGTCGTAGAGCGCGCCCACGAACGGGACCAGCAGGGCCGCCAGCCGCACCGGGAGCAGGCCCCCTGGCACGGCCTCGCCGACGCACGCGCTCAGCGCCAGTCGGCGGACCTCGAAGGGGAGCGGGCCGGCGAAGGGGTCCGGCCAGAGCCGGGCGATCCGGCCGGGTGTGGCCGCCGCCACCTCCTCGATCTCGACGCCTCCGGCCAGCGAGAGCATCACCACCAGGCCGCGCTGGTCCCGATCCACCGCGATCCCGCAGTAGAGCTCGCCCGCAATCGCGAGCAGCTGCTCGCACAGGACGCTGGGCACCCGGTATCCGTGCACCTCCATCTGGAGGATGGCGGTGGCGGCGGCGGCGGCCTCGTCCGCCGTCCGCGCCAGCCGGATCCCGCCGGCCTTGCCGCGCCCGCCGATCGGGACCTGCGCTTTGACCGCAACCGGGCCGAGCAGCTCGAAGGCGGCCCGGGCCTCGTCGGCGGAGCGGGCGAGACGGCCGGAGGGGACCGCGACCCCAGCCCGGGCCAGCTGCGCCTTGGCCTGGTGCTCCAGGAGCTTCACCCGGTCAACCTCGGGGTCCCGGATCGCATCCCGGTCAGTGTAGGGGAGCCCCGGCGAGGTCGCCGCCGAGATGGCGGGTTCACGGGCACCAGCGCCAGGCCCCAAAGTGGCAGCCAGGCAGATGGCGAGACCGACCCGAGCCGAGCGGCGCGCGCCCGACCCCCTGCTGCTGGCGGGGCTGGGCCTGTATGCGGTGCTGCACCTCCCCTCGCTGTTCGAGCCGCCCTGGCAGGTCGACGAGGCCGGGTACACCGTCACCGCCTGGCTCGCGGCCCACGGGGCGGTGCTCTACCAGGGGGTGTGGAACAACAAGCCGCCCCTGCTCTTTTGGACCTACGAGCTGGCGCTGCGCGGGTTCGGGATCAGCGAAGTCGGCATCCACCTCCTCTCCGGGGTGGCCGGCCTGCTCGCCGTGGCCGCCTGCTGGACCCTGGTCCGCCCCGGATGGGGACGGAAGCGGGCCGCGGCCGCGGCGCTGGCGGCGGCGATCCTGCTGGGGACCCCGTTGCTCAACGGCGACCTCGCCCTGCCCGAGGACTTCCTCATCGCCTGCACCAGCTGGGGCATGGTGCTGGTGCTAGCGGCGGCCCTTGGTCCGCGCGCGCGCCGGCGGGCGCTCCTTGGTGTCTGCGCCGGGGTGGCGTTCGGGCTCGCGGTTCTCTACCAGCAGACCGCCCTGGGGGACGCGACGGCGGCGGCGATCTTCCTCGCCCTGGTGCCGGGCCGGCGAGCCTGGGGGGCGCTGGCGACGATGGCGGGGACCCTGTTGCTGGTGGTGGGCGCGGCGATCGCACCGTTCGTGGTGCTGGCCGGCGCCCGCGACGTCACCTTCCTGCTGGTCACCTCGTTCCTCGGCTACACCCGCTCCAGCCTCCCGGGCACCCTGTCCGCGCTCGTCCCCCGCCTGGTGGCGGCGGTGCTGTGGGCCACCGGGGCGTGGCTGGGGCGTCGCACCGACCCGCGACGCCAGCTCCTGTGGCTCTGGCTGGGAGCCGTCCTGCTGGTGGCGATCGCCCCCAACCGCCCCTACATCCATTTCGCCCTGCCGGCGGTGGTGCCCGGCGTCGCCCTGCTCGCCGGCACCCGGCTGCCGGGCCGCCTCGGGCTGAAGGCCGCCCGGCAGCGGTGGGCGGCGATGCGCGGCCGGCTCGGCCACGCGCCGCTCGCGACATCGGCGGCAATCTCGATGATGGTCGGCGGCCTGCTCCTGGGCCACACCAGCTGGGGCTTCTACACCCTCGGGCTCACGGCCGGCTACTACCCCGGCTTCCTCGCCCACGCGGTCGGGGTGGAGTCAACGTCCACCTACCGATCCAGCTTCGGAGCCTCCACCCTGGCGGTCCAGGTCGCGGCCCAGTGGATCGACGACAATCACCTCGCGGGCAGCCGCACGGTGGTCTGGTCATCGGACGCCTGGCTGTATCCGCTGGCCCATGTCCGGCTGGTGCTCCCGACCTCCAACCTCAACGTCGACGAGGCCTGGCTGGGGTCCAGCGCGGTCCTGCGACGGGTGACCCGAGCGCATCCGTCGGTGGTCGTCACGACCGCCCGGGCGCTGGCGTCCTGGCCGCAGGTGGAGCACTTCTTGGGCTCCGGGTACCGGCGCAGCTTCAGCGACGGCACCGTGTCGGTGTGGGTTCGCCGGAAAGCCGCCCCGCCGGCGAGCACCGGCTAGACTTGAATCAGCGGGCAGCGCCGACATTCCCCGAGGGAGGACCAGCCTCATGGCGCGATCCGAGCGCGGCGGCCAGCCGCGCACGAGGGCGATGCCATCGGCGAGCGCGTGAGAGGGGCCCTCGCCGCGATCACGGCCGCGGTGGCGCTCGGGCTGGCGGGCTGCGCCGGCACGGCTGCGCCCCCGCCCCACCGCCACCACCTAGCGACGGCCTCGGTGGCCCCCACCCCCACGGCCCGCCACCGGCACGCCCGGCCGACCTCGGCGGCCCCCAGCCCCACCCACCCCCGCTCGACGCCGCTGGCGACCCCCCGGCCGGGAGCGACCCCCACCTCCTCCGCGCCCCGCCCCACCGGGCGCGCCACGCGCCGGCCTCGCCCGACCCGATCGGCGCCGCGCCCCACCGCCAGTCGGCCGACCGCGGATCGAGCGACGCCCCACGCCCCGGTGCGGATCCCGACCCCGCCGCCGACCAGCGGGCCCTCCCCGATCCGGGTCACCCCCGCCCCCACCCCGGTCCCGCTCGGACTGCACGTGAGCGGTGATCTGACCGGGCTGCTGCCGGGGCGGGCCACCTGCACCGACGGCGGGCACGCGATCGAGGTCACGGGCACCCTGGGCGGCCACCCCGCCACCCTGACGCTCACCGGTGCCGATCCTGGCGCCACCGTCCGCCTCCCGAACCGGTCCGGCACCCAACTGGCGGCGAGCCTGCTCGGCACCCCGCTCTCCGGTCATCGGAGCACCTGGGAGGCCGGCACCGCGACCGACCCAGGCTCGGGCCTCCTGACCGTCGGCCGCACCGGGCGCTCGGGCTCGCTCGCGCTCTACCTCGACGCCACCGCCGGCAACAGCGTGGCCGTCGACGTCTCGGGTGCCTGGAGCTGCGGCTGAGCTGACCGCCCCACGGGGCGGTGGGTCGCGATCGGTCGGTCGGGGACGGCGGCCGGCGTGAGGGTGGGACGAGCGGCAGGGCCGGCGCGGGATCCTCTCCCCCGCCGGGGCGGTCCCACAGGCGGTCGCCCGCCGGGCGCCCGGCGGAGCCGGGCGCGGCTCGCGGCGGCCGGCCGAGCGCGGGCGGGTGGCCGCTGGTCGCAGGGGCGGCGGGCCCCGGCCGCCCCCGGGGACCTGGCCGGGTCCGCGCCGCACCCGCCGACCACCCCGGGCGCTTGCCGTTTGCCGTCGGCAGCCCCACAATCGGGCCCACCGGCCGGGGCCGGCACCGTGAGGCCGTCGCCGTTGGGGGGATCGACCGTGGAGCCCTTTCGCGCCACCCTGCTGAACCCGCCGTTTGCCCAGGATCCGCCCCTCAAGCTCAGCGTCAACGCCCGCACGCTCGGCCTCGTGATCGCGGTGCTGGCGGGCCTGGGGGTGCTGGTCGAGGTCGTCGGCCTGTTGGGCGTGCTCTCCCTGGGCGTCGCCTACGCCGCCTCCGGGTTCGCCGGGATCGCCTTCGTGGCGATCGTGGGCCTGGTGCTCGACCTGGCCGCGGCGGTGCTGAGCCTCACCGGCGGCTGGCGGATGTCGCAGGGCCAGGCCAGCGGCAAGCCGCTGGTCATCTACGGCCTCGCAATCGGCTTCGCGGGCGAGATCGTGGTGGGGGTCGGCTACGAGTCCTTGGGCAACGCCCTGGTGGGGATGGTGGTGCTGTTCGCGATCTACTACCTGGTCATCGTCAGCCGATTCCCCGCGCCGGGGGGCGCTCCGCCTCCGGGCGCGTGATCCCGCCGGGGCCGGGCGGCCCCGACCTCCCCGCTAGAGCGGGATGTTGCCGTGACGGCGGTCGGGGAGAGGTCGCTGCTTGCCCGAGGCCATGCGCAGGGCGTTGATCAGGGCCGGGCGGGTCTGGCGGGGCTCGATGATGTCGTCGAGGTAGCCGCGCTCGGCGGCGACATAGGGGGTCGCGAACTGGCGCCGGTAGGCCGTCACCAGCTCGCGCTGGCGCCCCTCGCGGTCGGCCGCGGACTGGAGCTCGCGGCGGCTGATGATGCCCACCGCCCCCTCCGCGCCCATCACGGCGATCTCGGCAGTCGGCCAGGCGACGTTGTAGTCGGCGCCGACGTGCTTGCTGCACATGACGTCGTAGGCCCCGCCGTAGGCCTTGCGCGTGATCACGGTGAGCTTGGGAACGGTCGCCTCGCAGTAGGCGTAGAGCAGCTTCGCCCCGTGGCGGATGATGCCGCCGTGCTCCTGGGTGGTGCCCGGCAGGAACCCCGGCACGTCGACGAAGGTGACCAGGGGAAGGTTGAACGCATCACAGAAGCGCACGAAGCGGGCTCCTTTGATCGAGGCATCGATGTCGAGTGCCCCCGCCAGCACCCGTGGCTGGTTGGCGACCACCCCCACCGGCTGGCCGTCGAGGCGCGCGAAGCCCACCAAGAGGTTGGCGGCATGGAGCGGCTGCACCTCCAAGAAGTCCCCGTCGTCGACCACCCGTCCGATCACCTGGCGCATCTCGTAGGGCCGGCTGGGATCGTCGGGGATGATGGTCTGGAGAGCATCGTCGGCGCGCCGCCAGTCGTCGGCGGGGGGCCGCCGAGGCGGTGCCTCGCGGTGGTTGGAGGGCAGAAAGGCGAGCAGCCGGCGCAGCTGCTGGAACACCTGGTCCTCGCTCTCGGCCTCGAAGTGGGCCACCCCGCTGCGCAGGCTGTGGACGTCGGCCCCTCCCAGCTCCTCGAAGGAGACCCGCTCCCCGGTGGTGACCCGGATCACCTCGGGCCCGGTGATGAACATGTAGCCGACCTGGCGGACCATGAAGATGAAGTCGGTGATCGCCGGGGAGTAGACCGCGCCCCCGGTGCAGGGCCCCACGATCACCGACAGCTGCGGGACCACTCCGCTGCAGCGCACGTTGCGATAGAAGATGTCGGCGTATCCCGCCAGTGCCGCCACGCCCTCCTGGATCCGGGCCCCGGCGCTGTCGTTGAAGCCGATGCAGGGGCTGCCGGTGCGCTGGGCCAGGTCCATCACCTTGCAGACCTTCTCCGCGAAGACCTCGCCCAGCGAGCCGCCCATGAAGGAGGCGTCGTGGGCGAAGAGGAACACCTGGCGTCCCTCCACCAGCCCGTGGCCGGTGACGACCCCATCCCCGAGGACGCGCCGCTCGGCCATCTCGGGGTGGGGGGAGCGGTGCACCGCGAAGGCGTCCAGCTCGACGAAGCTGCCGGGGTCGCACAGGCGCGCGATCCGCTCGCGCGCGGTCAGCCGTCCCTTGCGGTGCTGTAGCCGCTCGGCCTCGCCGCCCCGGTGGACGGCGTCGTAGCGGCGCTTGCGCAGCTGGTTGACCAGCCGATCGGTTGGGCTGGGGACCGCCGGCAGCCCCGCCCGTGGGGGGCGGTCGCCGCTCCCCGGCTGGTGGCGGCCATCGCCCGGGCGGTCGGCCGCACCGCTCGCCTCGCTCGCGGTCGTGGGGATCCGGTCCCCCGTCCCCACCGGGGGCACCCCCCGGGTGCCCGGCTCAGCCACCCCTCACCCGCCGCCCGTGGCTGGGCGCGGCCGCCAGGGCTGGGGATCGTGGCAGAAGAGCACCGCCTGGGGAGCCAGCCGCTTCACCTGGCGGACCGCCTGGCGCCAGTCGTCGTCGTTCTCCGGCTCCACCCCGAGGCGCGGGTCCTCCGCCTCGAAGCTGGCCACGGAGTCGGCGGCGTCGCCGGCCAGCACCACCTGCCCCTGGTCGGTGTCGACCACCACCGCCTGGTGCCCCACGGTGTGCCCGACGGTGGGCAGCACGCTCAGCCCGGGCCAGATCTGCTGGGCCCCGTCGACCAGCTCGAAGCGGGCACCGGCCACCTGGAACCACTCCCAAATGACACCGTCGCGGTCCCGCGCGGTCTCGTACTCGCGGCGCTGGACGTAGAAGGGGGCATGGGTGAAGACCGCGTTCTGACCGCAGTGGTCCCAGTGCAGATGGGTGTTGATCACCATCGTGACGTCGGCGGCGGCCAGCCCGATCTCCCCGAGGGCCAGGTCGATCCGGCGCGCCACCGGGCGCCAGTCCCGCACGAAGTCGCGGGCCGTGGGATCGCCCACCCCGGTGTCGACCAGGACCACCCCCTGCGGGTGCCGGACCACAAACCCGTGCACCACAACCTCACTCCCCGCCCCCGGCTCCCCCCGGGGGGTGGTGAGGGTGCCGAGGTCGACCCGGCACACGTCCGCGGGCGAGAGGGGCGAGCTGGTCACACCGGCGATGGTAGCCGCCCCGCCACCGGCCGCACCGGAGCCCGGGCGCCGCGGCGGCGGCATCCCCGCCATGCTGGTCGCGATGACCTCCTCGCCCGGGCGGCCGATCCCCGGCCCGGCGCCACCCCCTGGGGGGGCGGCGCCCCAGGGAGGGCTCCACCTGGTGGAGTGGGCCTGCGAGTTCCTCGGCACCCTGGTGCTGGTGCTGGGGGGGCTGAGCGCGGTCTGCCTCGACTTCGGCCAGGGGATGCCGATCGCGCGCCTGATCCCCTCCGCCTCGGCGCGCCTGCTCCTCACCGGGCTGCTGTTCGCAGCCACCGGCAGCCTGTTCGCGCTCACCCCGCCCGGCCGCCGCAGCGGCGCCCACCTCAACCCCTGCATCACCCTCGCGTTCTTCGCGACCGGGCACGTCCACCGCGACGACCTGCTCGGCTACGTGGGGGCCCAGTGCCTCGGCGCGATCACCGGGGCGGCCGTGCTCCGCTGGATCTGGGCGGGGGTGGCGGTGAGCGTGCGCGACGGCCGGACCCTGCCCGGGCCGGGGACGGGCGGCCCCCAGGCGGTCGCCATCGAAGCGCTGATGACCGCGATCCTCGTCCTCACCATCCTCATCTGCGTGGCCCATCGGCGCAGCCTGCGCTGGACGCCGACGGCAGTGTGGATCGTGGTGGCCCTGCTGGTGTGGCGGGGCGCCCCCTACACCGGCACCAGCCTCAACCCCGCACGCTCATTGGGGCCGGCGGTGGTCGCGGCCCGGTTCGGCAGCCTGTGGGTGTACCTGGTCGGGCCTCCGCTCGGGGCGCTCGCGGCGGTGGCGCTGCAGCGGGGGTGGGGCCGTCACCTTCCGCTGACGGCCAAGCTCTTCCACGACGAAGGCTACCCCAGCGTGTTGCGGAGCTGGCTCCCGACCGACCGCCGGCCGGCTCAGATCCCCGCCGAGGGACGGTAGCGGCCGAACACCTCCACCAGCACCCCGCACACCTCTCCAAGGCTCGCCTCGGCCTGGAGGGCGTGCCGCATCGGCCACAGCAGGTTGGCGGAGCCGCGCGCGGCGGCGCGCACGTGCTCCAGCGACGCCGCCACCCGCTGGGGGTCGCGGCGGGCCCTGACCGCCCGCAGCGAGGCCGCCTGCTCGCGCTCCAGCTCGGGGTCGATGCGCAGGATCGGCACCGGCGGCGCGTCGCCATCGTCGCGGAAACGGTTCACCCCCACCACCACCCGCTCGCCTCGCTCCTGCGCCCGCTGGGCTTGGTAGGCGGAGTCCTGGATCACCTGCTGGTAGAAGCCCGCCTCGATCGCCGCCACCGCGCCGCCGCGACGGTCCACCTCGGCGATCAGCGCCGCCGCGTCGGCGGCCAGGCGCTGGGTCAGGGTCTCGATTAGGTGGCTGCCCCCCAGCGGGTCAGCGACCCGGGCCACCCCCGACTCGTGGGCCAGGATCTGCTGGGTGCGGAGCGCGATCGTGGCCGCCTGCTCCGAGGGCAGCGCCAGCGCCTCGTCGTAGCCGTTGGTGTGGAGCGACTGGACCCCGCCCAAGACGGCCGCGAGGGCCTGGATCGCCACCCGCACGGTGTTGTTGAGCGGCTGCTGCGCGGTCAGGGTGGCGCCCCCCGTCTGCGCATGCACCCGCAGCTGCTGGCTGCGTGCCGAGGTGGCCCCGAACCGGTCCCGCATCAGCTCCGCCCAGAGCTGGCGGGCGGCGCGGAACTTGGCCACCTCCTCGAAGAAGTCGTTGCCGACGTTGAAGAAGAAGGAGAGCCGGGGGCCGAGGTCGTCGACCGTGAGGCCGGCGGCGCGGGCCGCCTCCACGTAGGCGATGCCGTCGGCGAGCGCCAGCCCGACCTCCTGGGTGGCGGTGGCGCCAGCCTCGCGGATGTGGTAGCCAGAGATGGAGATCGGGTTCCAACGCGGCAGCCGCTCCCGGCAGTAGGCGAAGGTGTCGGTGATCAGGCGCAGGCTGGGACGGGGGGGAAGGATGTAGGTGCCCCGGGCCGCGTACTCCTTCAGCACGTCGTTCTGGATGGTGCCGCCGAGGCGGTCGGCGGGGATCCCGCGGCGCTCCGCCACCAGCTCGTAGAGCAGCAGCAGCAGGCTCGCCGGGGCATTGATCGTCATCGAGGTCGTGACCCGGTCGAGCGGGATTCGGTCCAGCAGCAGCTCCATGTCGTCGAGGGTGTCGATCGGAACCCCGACCCGCCCCACCTCGCCTTTGGCCTCGGGGGCGTCGGAGTCGTAGCCCATCTGGGTGGGCAGGTCGAACGCGGTGGAGAGGCCGGTCTCGCCCTGGTCGAGCAGGTAGTGGAAGCGCCGGTTGGTGGCGCGGGCGGAGCCGAAACCGGTGTACTGGCGCATGGTCCAGACGCGCTGGCGATAGCCCTCCGGGCGCAGCCCGCGGGTGAAGGGGTAGCTCCCGGGGAGCGGCGGGGTCGACGGCCCCGCCGGATACACCGGCTCCAGCACGATCCCGGAGTCGCTGACGCTCGGGGCCTCGCCCTCGGGAGCAGTCACCCGGGTGTCCCCACGACCTGGCAGAGCTCGATAAGGACGCCCCCCGCCCCCTTGGGGTGGACGAACCCCACCAGCCGACCGCCCGCCCCCTGGCGGGGCCGGCGGTCGACCAGGGTCGCGCCCACAGCCTCGAAGGCACAGAGCGCCCGGGCCACGTCGTCGACCCGGTAGGCGAGGTGATGCAGCCCCTCCCCGCGCCGTTCCAGGAAGCGGGCCACGGTGGAGCCGGGACGCCGGCTCGCGAGCAGCTCCAGCCGCGAGGGGCCGAGGTCGAAGAGGACGGCGACGATGCCGTCCGGCTCCACCTCCTCCTGCAGCAACGGGCCGCGGCCGAGCCAGCTCGTGTGGCGCGCGATGGCGGCGTCCAGGTCGGCCACCGCCATCCCCACATGGTCGATCGCGGTGACCAAGCCCGGGGGCGGGGTCACGGGGCGGCCGCCCCGGCGGGCGCCACCGCGGGGCTTCCGCCGGTGGGCTTCCCGGGGGGCGTCCTGCCGGTCAGGCGATGCACCCCCACCGTGGTTGCCACCGCCAGCGGGAAGAGCTGGGCGAGGTAGTTGGCGTCGCTGCGCCAGGCGACCCAGAGCACCGCCACCGACACCGCCGGCGCCACGAACCGCCAGCGGGGCCGCAGGCCGCAGCCGGCCACCAGCAGCAGGAGTGCGGCCCCCTCGACCCCCAGCAGCACGCTGCGCAGCGCCGGCGAGGGGGCCGCGCCCAGCTCGCTGATGAGCCCGATCCCGAAGGCGTACGCGGGCTGGCGCACCAAGGCGAAGATGGCGCCGGCGGCGTTGCGATCCACCAGCAGCCAGGGCCCCACCGCCAGCAGCAGGGTGGCGGCGAACCACCCCAGCCGGCCCCGCCACCGGGACAGCCGCAGTCCCAGCACGAGGTAGCCCGGCACCACCAGCCAGATCAAGGGGTTGGTCGCGGCCGCCAGCGCCAGCAGCGCCCCCGAGAGGCGGGGACGGTCGAGCAGGAGCAGGGCCAGGGTCGCCAGCGCGTAGGCGAAGAACTCGCCGTCGCCCTGGGTCGCCGCCCCCAGCACCGATCCCCCCCCGAACTGGAGCAGCAGGCACATTACGGTGGCCGGCCAGAGGGTCCCGCTGGCCCGGCCGGCCACCAGCAGCCAGGCCAACGCCGCGGCCATGGTCCACGCGATCCAGGCGGCGCGGGGGGCGCGCGCCACCGGCAGCATGAAGACAAAGCTCATCGGCGGGTAGCCGAATTGGGGGAACGCGGACGAGCGGCCGTGGTCACGCACCGCCAGGGCCTCGGCCCGCCGGAGCGCGGCCGCCGAGGGGTAGTGGAGCACCCCTTGGAACGGCCCCCGCTGCAGCGGCGTCGCGATCGTGACGGGGGCGTGCAGGCGGTGGAGGCAGGCGGCCTCACCGGTGGCGTAGGGGTCGCGGCCGGCCAGAACGTCGCGGGCGGCGCAGACGGTGGTGGCGGTGACGTCGGCGCCGATTCCCGCTCGCGAGCGGAGCAGCGAGGGGACCTGCAGGCCCACCACCAGCACCGCCAGCAGCGCCACCACCGGGGCGCCCACCAGCACCCGCTCCGGACCCCAGCTCCGCAGCCACGGCGGGATCGGCTGGCGCAGGGCCAAGGCGCAGACCACCCCGAGGACGGGATAGATCACGACCGTGGCCAGCACCGCTGCCCCCGACCACCCCGGGGGCAGCCGCCCGTCGAGCACCAGCACAAGGTCCCAGACCAGGGTCGCGCAGAGCAAAAGCCCGAGCCGCTGGGCGGCGGGACCGCGCACCCGCCAGGGGCCGAGGCACCGCAGCCAGCCGGCGGCGGAATGGCCGCGGCTCACGGCGGGGGCGGGGACGGATCGAGCGCCCGGGCCACGTAGACGGCGACGTCCTCGCTGGCGAAGTGCGAAGAGAGGTCGGCGGCCCCGATCCCCTCGTGGAACATGGTGGCGCAGAACGGGCAGGCGGTCGCCGAGGCGACCGCGCCGGTGTCGTGAGCCTGCTGCACGCGCACGTGGTTGATCCGGCGACCGCTGGTTTCCTCCATCCACATCCGCCCCCCGCCGGCGCCGCAGCACATCGCCTCGCGGCGACAGCGCGCCATCTCCACCAGACTGACCCCCGGGAGAGCCGCCAGCACCGCGCGGGGCTCGTCGTAGACAGAGTTCCAGCGGCCCAGGTAGCAGGGATCGTGATAGGTGATCGGGCCGTCCGCCACCGCCCGGCGGGGCCGCAGCCGCCCCTCGTCGAGCAGCCGCTTGATCAGCTGGGTGTGGTGGACGACCTCGAACCGTCCCCCGAGGTCGGGGTACTCACGGGCGAAGACATTGAAGCAGTGCGGGCAGCTGGCCACCACCTTGCGCACGCCCCCCGACCGCAGCCGCTCGATCACCGAGCCCGCCTGGACCTGGAAGAGGTACTCGTTGCCGATCCGCCGGGCGGGGTCGCCTGTGCAGGTCTCGTCGCTCCCCAGCACCGCGAAGTCGAGCCCCGCCGCGCGCAGGATCGCCACCATCGCCCGCGCGATCGGCCAGTTGGCCTGGTCGTAGGCGGTGGCGCACCCGACCCAGTAGAGCCACTCGGCCGAGGGGTTGTGGGCGAGCGTGGGGACGTCCAGGCCGTCCGCCCACCGGAACCGATCCTGGGCCGGCATCCCGTAGGGATTGCCCCGCTGCTCGATCGAGTCCAGCGCCGCCCGCGCCGACGCCGGCAGCGACCCCTGCTCCAGCACCAGCGAGCGGCGCAGGTCGACGATCGCCGGGACATGCTCGATCAGCACCGGGCACTGGTCGACGCAGGCTCCACAGGTGGTGCACGCCCAGAGCGTCTCCTCCAGCACGGTGCCGCCCAGCAGGGGCGCTGCGGGAGCGCCCGCCGCCGCGGGAGCGCCGTCGCCGGGGCCGCCCGGGCTCGCCCACGCGCCTCGGGGCGGCGCCTGGCCGCGGGCCTGGGCGTACCAGGCGTCGCGCAGGTCGGTGATCAGCAGCTTGGGCGAGAGCGGCTTGCCGGTGTTGTAGGCGGGACAGTGGGACTGGCAGCGGCCGCACTCGGTGCAGCTCGCGAGGTCGAGGGTCTGCTTCCAGCTGAGCTGGTCCACAGCGGACACCCCGAAGTGCTCGGCGTGGTCCAGGTCGAGCAGCCCGAGGTGGCGCCCGGCCGGCTCCAGGCTGCGGAAGTAGACGTTGGGGATGGCGGTGAGGATGTGCAGGTGCTTGCTGTGGGCGAGGTACACGAGGAAGGCCGCGATCACCCCGAGGTGGGCCCACAGGAACGCCTCGTGCCAGGCGTCGATCCCGCTCCCGTGAATGCCCAAGAAGAGGTGGGACACCGCCGCCGAGACCGGCCGCAGGTTGACGACGCCGTCCTGCCCGGCCGCGATCGCGGTGGCGTAGAGCCCCAGCTGGGTGAGGATCACCAGCGCGATCCCGCCCAGGATGATCGCGGCATCGCGACCGTGGCTGCCCCGGAAGCGGCTCGGCCGCAGCCCGTAGCGGGTGAGCGCCGCCAGCACCAGCCCGGTGATGACCGCGACTGCGAACAGATCCTGGGCGAACGCCACCGGGCCCCACCAGGTCTGACGCTCCAGGTTGAGCGGCGGGATCAGCGCCTCCAGACCCGCCTCCACGATCTCGAGGTTGAGGACGACAAATCCCCAGAAGATGAGCAGATGTGCGATCCCACTGAACGGCCAGCGAAGCAGCCGCCCCTGTCCCAACACCAGCACGACCACTCCCCGCAGGCGCGCCCACGGGCGGTCGCGGCGAGAGGCGGGGGCGGCCCGTCGGAGCGACCGCCAGAGCGGCCGCAGCCGGGCCACGAACAGCCCGGCGGCGACAGCCGCCAGGAGCACGGCGCCGAGGGAGTTCAGCCAGATCACGGCGGATCGCCCAGGATCGCCAGCGTCAGCGCCAGCGCCCCCAGCAGCAGGACCGCCAGGGCGGCGGCCCAGAACCACCAGGGCTCCTCGACCCAGAAGGGGCCGACCCGGCGGCGGGCGCCGGCCTGGGTCCGGTTGGGGTCGTCAGGCCGATGGTCCGCGGGTGGCGCCGGCTGCATCGCCGCCGATGGTATCCGGTGGACGGTGGCGGCTTCGGCCGCGGTCAGGTCCCGCTCCACGCGGGGGGGCGCTTGGCGAGGAACGCGGCCACTCCCTCGGCGGCGTCGGAGCTTGCGAACGCCGCCATGAAGCCGTCCAGCTCCACCGCCAGGCCCGCCTCCAGGGGCCGGTCCAGCCCGTCCGCGACCGCCCGCTTGATCTCAGCCACCGCCACCGGGGCCTGCGCCGCCAGCCGCTGAGCGAATTCGTGGGCCCGGGCCCGCAGCTGGTCGGCCGGAGCCACCTGGTGCACCAGGCCGATCCGCTCGGCGGTGTTGGCGTCGACCGGGTCGCCCCCGAGGAGCAGCGCCAGCGCCGCGCCGCGGCCGACCAGGCGGGGCAGGCGCTGGGTTCCGCCCCAGCCCGGGATGAGGCCCAAGTTGACCTCGGGCTGTCCCAACCGGGCGGTCGCCGAGGCCACCCGGATGTCACACGCCATGGCCAGCTCCAGGCCCCCGCCGAGGGCGTAGCCGTTCACCGCCGCGACGATCGGCAGGCGCGAGCGGGTCATCCGCAGGGTGAGCGCCTGGCCCGCGGCGATCCAGCCCCGGGTCTCCTCGGCGGAGGTCCCGAACTCGCGAATGTCGGCCCCGGCGACGAAGAAGCGCTCGCCGGCGCCGGTCAGGACCAGCGCACGCACGCGGGGGTCGGCCGCGAGCTCGTCCAGGGCCCGGTCGAGGGCCGCCACCACCGCGCGGCTGAGGGCGTTCGCGGGGGGGTGATTGATGGTGACGGTCGCGACGCTGCCGTCGCGGTCCCGCTCGACCCCCTCGGCCATCGGCGTCTCCCCATGGGTACCCGGGGCGAGCCGGGCGTGGCCCGCCACCGCCGCCGCTGAGAGTGTAGGGCGCGGCAGCGGCACCGGGACGTAGGCTTGGCGGGGTGGACGCTGAGCTCCCGCCGCCGCTGCCAACCACCCTGGAGGCCGTCGACGAGCCCGAGCTGGGCGCGCTCGCTCTGGCCTGGGGCGCGGCCGAGCGCGCGGTGCGGAGCGAGATGGCGCCTCTGGAGGCGCGGCTGGCGGCGGTGCGCGCCGGTCTCGGCCGGCTCGCGACCGAGCGCCGGCGCCGCGACCGGCAACAGCACATCGCCTCGCGCCAGGCGGTTCGCACCGAGGTGCGCACGGGCACCGCCCCCTCCCTGGAGCAGGTGCTGGCGTCCCCCATCCCCCTGCTGGACGACCAGCAACCGCTGGCCGAGCTCCAGTTCCTGCTCGACACCGGCGGCGAGGTGGCGCTGGGTTACCCCGGGGCTCGCGTGCCCGCCTTGCAGATGACCGATGGCACCAGCACCCGCAGCGTCACCACCCTGGAAGAGGCGCGCCGGCTCCACCGCGAGGGCTGGGAGGTGGGGGTGCCGGCACGGCCCGGGGTCCGGGTGCACACCCCGGGAACCCGGCTGGAACGTCTCCTCGAGGTCGGTCGCTGCTTCGTGCGGACCCGCCCGCCGGCCGCATGACCGCCCCGCCGACAAAGGCGGGCGCCCGTCCCCTTGTGATCGGGCTGACCGGGGGGGTTGCCACCGGAAAGTCGAGCGTCGCGGCGCTCCTGGCCGAGCGCGGGGCGGTCGTGGTCGACGCCGATTGGCTGGCACGGCAGGTGGTCGAGCCCGGTCAGCCCGCGCTGGCGCAGATCGTGGCCGCCTTCGGGCCCGCCATGCTCGGCGGCGACGGTCGCCTGGACCGGGCCCGGATGGCCGAGCTGGTGTTCCGAGACCCGGCGGCGCGCCGGCGGCTGGAGGCGATCACGCACCCGGCGATTCGCGCCCTGGGCGAGCGCCAGGTGGCCGCCGCGAGGCTGGCGCGGCCTCAGCTGGTGGTCCAGGACATCCCCCTGCTGTTCGAGACCCACCGCGAGGACACGGTGGACGGCGTCCTGCTCGTGTACGCTCCGCCGTCCCTCCAACTGAGGCGATCGCGCCGACGCGACCACCTCGGCGCCGAGGCCGCCGCCCTGCGGGTGGCGGCCCAGTGGCCGATCGACGACAAGCGCCAGCGAGCCACCTGGGTGATCGACAACAGCGGCAGCCGCACCCGCACCCGCCAGCAGGTGGCCGCCTGGTGGCGCGGTGTGGTCGGCGACCCGTGAGCACGGCGGCGCGTGCAGGCGCCCCCGCGAGCGCCGGACCGGTCAGCCCCGCCGGCCGACATGGCTGAGGGCAGCCCGGATCGACTCCCTGGGGCGGGGCGGGCGGCCCGGCTGCAGCGGGCCGCGGTGGCGCGGCTGGATCGGCTGGTCCCGGCGCGCAGGGCGGCCGTCGGGGTGGCGCCCGGGCGTGCCGTCTGTGTCGGCGAGCACACCGACTACACCGGCGGCCTGGCTCTCACCTTCGCGATCGACCGTTTCATCGCGGTCGCCCTGGCCCCCGCCGCCTCCGGCTACACCCTGGCCGGGGCCGACGACCTCGCCGTGGTGCGGGCGGCCGCCCTCGTCCCCCGCCGCCGCCCCGGCGAGCTCTGGGCCAACCTCCCTCTCGGGGTGTTCGCCGAGCTCGCCCGCGCCGGGCACGAGGTTCCCCCCTGCGCGCTCCAGGTGACCGCCGACCTCCCCCGCAACGCGGGGCTCTCGTCGTCGGCGGCGCTGACCGCCGCCACCTTGGTGGCGGCGCTGCGCTGGATCGGCGGGTCGCTCGACACCGCCCAGGCGGCGGAGCTCTGCTGGCGCGCTGAGCACGATTTCGCGCAGGTGCCCTGCGGCGTGATGGACCAGCTGACGGTGATCGGCGGCCTCCCCGGCGGGGCGCTGCTGCTCGACTGCGCAGGCGCCACCCTCACCCCGGTCGCGCTCCGCACTCCCCACGCCCGCTGGTTCGCTGTCGACAGCGGTGTCCGCCACGACATCGGCGGGATCGGCTACCGCACCCGGCGCGCGGAGTGGGAGCAGGTGCGGGGCCGGCTCAGCCAGCTCCGCCTCGACCCCCGCCAGCTGCGACCGCGCGATCTGGTCGCCGTGTCCCAGGGGTGGCCGCCCCCGCTGCCGGACCGGATCAGCCACGTCGTGTCGGAGAATCGGCGTGTCGCCGCGGCGGTGCGGGCCGCCCGATCGGGACGGGTCCGGGCGATGGGGCGGCTGCTCAACCGCACCCAGGCGAGCCTGCGCGACCGCTACCAGGTCGGCGACCCCACCACCGACCGCCTGGCGGCGGCGCTGGCGGAGCTGGAGGGCGTGCTCGGAGCGCGCGTGATCGGAGGCGGCTTCGGGGGGACGGTGCTGGTGCTCGCAGAGGACCGCGCCAGCCGTCGCGATGGCGCCCGCCTGCGCGCGGCGGCCGCCCGCGTGCTGGGCCGGGCGGCCCCGGTGGTGCGATTGCGCCCGGGGGCCGGAGCCGCCTGGATGGCCCCTGACGTCGTGTCCACCTGAGTCGACCACGGGGAGAAGCACCGCGCGCCTCGCCCCCGATGCCGCGCCACCTCCTTCAGCTCGCCAGCGCGACCCTCCCGCGGCCGGCCACCGACAGCCGCACTCGCCGGGCGATGTCCGCCGCGGTGACGCCGGCTGGGTGTCGACGCATCCACGCGGGAGGGTCGCGCTGCCGACCGGGAGGGGCCACCGCCGGCGGCAGGCGGTTCCTTCGACCAGGCCCGGCCCGCTGCCGCCGACGGGGCGCCGGTCGCCCCTCGCTCTGGTCGATGGCTAGCCGCGAGGGTGGGCCGACCCGCAGTGACCACGACGGCGCTCGAATCGAGATCCGGACGCACGCGGCTGGTGTCGGACGGTCGGCGGCCGCCGGCTGCTCACGGTGGCGGGGGCGCGCACCGCGCCGTGACCTGCCAGGACTTGGGACCTGTGAGGGAAATTCATGCAATGGGGGGCGGCTGGGCTCCAGAGTAGCGGAGCATCAGGTCGGTGCCGGGGTAGCGGAACTTGGTCCGGTTGAGCTGGTCGCAGAGGGCGGGCCGGGCGCGGGGGCGGCGGGGCGCCGACAGGAGGTTGAGACGGCCCTGCAGGTGAGCCCCACCACCTCCAGGCTGCCGCTGGTCCGGACGGTCTCGCGGAGCAGCACCCGGCCCTCCTCCTCCGCTCGGCGGTAGTGGGGAACCAGGAGTCTCGCCGGAGCCGACTCGCCGTTGTAGGCACTCATGCGGACCCCGTGGGTGACCAGCTTGGACTCGGCATCGAGCAGCTGGGTGCCCGGGGCCACCTCGTTCAGGGGCGGCCGTGACGGCGTCGCTTCCAACTCAGCCTCCAGATCCTGCACCGCCTGACGAGCGGCCAGCAGCCGCTCGCCGAGGTCAGCATTGGCGATCTTGAAGCCCCGCATGGTCGGGCGCTGGGACTCCGAGTTGCCCTAGGCCGCCTGGCCATAGGCGGCCTCCGCCTCGGTGAGCTGTTGGCGCGCCCGGAGCAACGTCCGGCGCTGGCGCGCCCGGGCGGGGTTGGGCACCGAACGCTCGGGGTCGTAATCGTGGACCTGGTAGGAATCGAGGGCATCCAGAGCGAAGTGGCGACCGCCGTAGCGGAAGTACTTCTCCTGGCGGCAGCGGGAGAGCATCCGGTAGGCGACCTCCACCGCCTCCAGCTCCTGGCGGCTGGTCAGGATCCGGATCTGATGGTCGTCGTTCTGGAGGGTGACCTGACGCACCAGGAAAGTCTGGGGCCGGCCCGGGCCCGGGGCAGCTTGAGCCGCACCTGGCGATCGCTCAACAGGTACACCTTGCGCGCCTTTCAATGGCACACTGGGACGAAGGCACCGGCCGGCTCCTTGCGGGTCCGGCCCTTGCGGTAGGTGAGGAAGTCGTAGCCCGCCTGCCGCAGCTCCCAGAGCAGGCCGGGGGACCAGCCTCCCCGGTCAAAGCCGATGGTGACCCGGCGCTCTCCCCCCAGCTCGCGCTGCTCCGGAGGCAGCGCCTTCAACTCACTCACCAGCGATCGCCCCGGCTTTTGCATCACCACCAGCAGCGGCTCGCCATCGGCGTCGCAGACCCAGTTCAACTCGGTACCCGGCCCGGCCGTCCGCAGCCGGGTGATGTGGACCTTGGGCAGCCGGCGCCGGCCGAAGTACACCCGGACGTGGCCGTCGACGTAGAGGATGCCCAGCGCCACGCTGCGCGCTTGGGCATGATGCTGAGCCAGCGCTTGGATGAACGCACTGCCCAGCCCCGGTCGGCCTGTTCCCGCAGCCGGCGGCGGAGGGTCTTCACCTCCGGGGCCCAGTCCAGGGCCAGCACCCGGCCCAGGTCCTGGGGCACGATCCGGGTGGCGCCTTCCGCCCGCAGCTCGCGCAACAGGGCCACGCAGACCAGCATCAGCAGCACCGAGCGCAGCCCGTAGAAGCCATTGCAGAGCTTGCCGTACACCGTCTCGGCCGCCGCGAAGAGGCCGGTCTCGGCCAGCGCCGGCAGCGCCAGGAGCGGGCCGAGCAGCGGCAGCTCCCGGCCCTGGGTGAACACCGGCAGCGCCTCCTCACAAGGCTCCGGTCCGCGCCAGCTCCCGCTCCGCCGGCCTCGGCTCGGGCGGCGGGATCACCGGGAGCGCGGTCTGCGCCCGTTCGGGCAGCACCGTGACCCCTCCAGCTGGCTGCTCCAGCGCTCGGCGGACCGCGTCGGTGCTGAGCCCGGTGGGGGCCGCGATCCGCCGTAGGCTGAGCCCCTGCCCGCGCAGACCACGGATCTCCAGCGCCCGTCCGGGAGTCAGCTTGGAGGGGCCCTTCGGACCCGGGCGCTCGCGCAGCAGCCCGGACAGACTCGCCAGCTTGTAGTCCCGGTCCCACCGCCACAGGGTGACGGGGGTGATGCCGAAGCCGGCCGCCACCTCGCGGCGGGCGGCGGCCTTCACCCGGACCAGCTGGAGCGCCGCCAGCCGCCGCGCCGCCACCTCCCCGGCCCCCAGCACCCGTTGGCCCAGCCGTACAGGAAACACACGCCGCCCTGCTCGTCCTCCCGGATGCCGGCCGCGGCGCCGATCGGGCGCGCCTCCGCCGGGAGGAAGCAGGCCTGAGGGAAACTCGGGCGGGGCACCGACGCCAGCATCGACTTGCCTCCGACTGAACTGGACGGCAAGCCCTTTCGACTTCGATTCGTGCCGGGTCTACTCCCCAATCTCCAGAGCCCTGGACTCCACCGCCAGACGACCCCATCCAAGCGTCGAACCCAGGAAGCCACTTCGCGCGCGCCCGCGCTTATGTGCCTCGAACGCGGGATTGACACCCGCGGATTCGAGGACTTACCCTCGCCACGACAAGACGTGTGGCGCAAGCCGGCAGACGGTGGAGGTGGGGACGTGAGGAGTCAGAGGGCGCGCGCGGGGGTGATGTTCGCCCTGCCACTGGCCATGGCTGCGTATGGAGCAGCGATGACCCTGCCGAGAACGCCAGCTGCCTATCACGGCACGGTGACCTTTGCGCTCCCCCCCGGACAGGCGCTGACGTACATCTTTCCCCTGCAGACCGCAGCCGTCATATCCAACGTCAACTACTTCCAAGTCGATGCGCTGCTGTACCGCCCCCTGTACTGGTTCGGCACGGACGGGAAACCAACCATCAACTACGCCCAGAGTGTGGGTAGAGCACCATCCTTCTCCAATGGCGGCCGCACCGTGACGGTCAACCTCAACCGCTACATGTGGTCAGACGGCAGACCGGTTACGAACCGGGACGTCCAATTCTGGATGGACCTGCTCATCGCGAACAAGACGCAATGGGCCAGCTACGTGCCGGGCGGATTCCCCGACAACGTGGTCGCGATGCACTTCCCTGCCTCACACCCATATCGGTTCAGCCTCACCTTCAACCGCAAGTACAACCCCACCTGGGTGCTCTCCAACCAACTCAGCCAGATTATCCCCGTACCGCAGCAGGCCTGGGACCGGGAGTCGACGAGTGGGGCGGTTGGCAACTACGATACAACCCACGCTGGAGCGGGCCGCGTCTATCGCTTCCTCAACGCCCAGTCGGAACTGACCACCAAGTACCCGACCAACCCCTTGTGGGCGGTCGTGGACGGCCCGTGGCGCCTGACTGGATTCGACCCCGCGACTGGGTTCACCACGTTTGAGCCGAATCCTTCCTACTCCGGCCCCGACAAGCCCAGGCTTGCCAAGTTCGAGGAAGTCCCGTTCACGACAGACACCGCCGAGTTCAACGCCCTACGAGCCGGTTCCCTGGACTACGGCTACATCCCTGCTCAGGATTCCTCTCAGCGGAGCTACTTCGAGAACAAAGGCTATCGCGTGTCGCCGTGGCCCGCCTGGGGCTTCAATTCCATCTATCTCAACTACACGAACAAGCAGGTCGGCCCACTGTTCAATCAGCTGTACATTCGCCAAGCCCTCCAGCGCCTCATCGATCAACCCGCCCTCATCAGCCACATCTACCACGGCACGGCCTATCCCCAGTACGGATGGATCCCCATCGTTCCGGCGAGCCCCTACATCAGCCCCCAGGAACGCCGAAACCCCTACCCGTTCAGTGTCCGTGCCAGCCGAACCCTCCTGGCGTCGCACGGATGGTCTGTCAAGCCCAATCGGGTCGACGTCTGCACCCGGCCAGGGACCGGTCGCTCTGACTGCGGGGCTGGCATCCCCTCGGGAACCCATCTCCAATTCACCATGCAGTACACAAATGGGTCCACCCCGTTCACCGCTCAGGCGGAGACGCTGAAATCGGACTGGTCGCTCGCGGGAGTCGCGCTGGCCCTGAAGCCGGTTCCGGTCTCCACCCTGTTCTCGATCGTCGTGCCATGCGATCCCCAAACCAACACCGGCTGCCAGTGGCAGATTGGCGACATCGGCGCGCCGGGTTCCACCGCCACGTTCTCCCCCGGGTACCTGCCCACCGGGGACATCTGGCTTGAGACGGGGGCGAGCTTCAACTTCTCCGGTTACAGCAACCCCACCATGGACGCTCTCATTCGCGCCACGACCCTCGAAGGCGGACTCGGAGCCTTCTACAAGTTCGAGAACTACGCCCAGCTCCAACTGCCAGAACTCTGGCAGCCGAACTTCTACTACCAGATCTCCGTGGTTGCCAAGGCGCTTCACGGCGATGTGTTTCCGCAGGACCCGAACCTGAACATCTACCCCCAAACCTGGTACCTGGGTCGATGACGCTTGGCCGTAACCCACGGGCCGCACCCTTCCAACGGCTCCCAGCGGGCAGCCTGCACTTTCCCGCGTAGATCCCTCCCCCGGGGGAGCGGAGGTTGCCCGTGAGCGGGTCGCGCAGGCTGGCATCGCCGGAAGATCTCCACTCATACCGCCTGCTCGGAGATCTCGACCTCACACCTGATGGCAAACGCCTCGCGTGTGCGGTGCGCGACTACGCGGCCGGCACAGGGTTGCAGCCCACGACCCGGCTCTGGGTCGGATCCTCCTGCGGGCGGGGCGCGCTGCGGGAGTTGGGCGCGGCCGTGGACCGTCATCCCAAGTGGCATCCCGGAGGTGACCGGCTCGCGTTCGCATCCAACCGCGACGACCCAACCCGCCTCCAGCTATGCCTCGCAGATGCTGAACTGCGAGACATCACCAAGCTGGGGGACCTTCCCGGCTCCGTCGACCAGTTCCAGTGGAACGCAGTTGGCGATGCGGTCAACGTCCTGGTTGCCTCCCCCGCGCCCCAAACGCCGCGCGGTGCCTCGGAACGACCCGCTGATCCGCGGGTTGCCCGCCCGGCACCCCGTGCGCGCGAGCTGTACTCCGTCGCCATAGACACGGGCGCCGCGGTCCGCCTCGGGCCGGCTGGGCTGAGCGTGTGGGAGTTTTCGACCTGGGGAGACCTCGGCGCCGTCGCCGTCGTCTCCAGTGCCGCGGGCGAGAATCAGTGGTACTCAGCCCGAATCGTCGGGCTTCAACGTGGTGCTGCCGACGCTCACACCCTGTACAAGCCACGGACGCAGGTCTCTCAGCCACAGGTTTCCCCCGATGGCCACCACCTAGCGTTCATCGAAGGCGCGAGTAGCGATCGCGGGATGGTTGCGGGCGACGTCACCGTAGTCGACCTTGACACCAACGCCGTGCACAGGTTGCCCGTTCCGCACTGCGACGTCTCCTACCTTCGATGGGTCGGCCCCGAGATCGCCTGGGCTGGCTGGTCGGACGTCGGAACCGCGTGCGGCTGGCTGACAACAGACGGCCGGGTCACGGTCGCGTGGGCGGGACAGGCGACGCTTGGATACTTCCACCAGCTCGAGATCGCCGCGGCCGAAGGCCACATGATCGCGGCTGCCGTGCAGTCCCCGAGTCAGCCGCTCGAGGTGGCGATGCTCTGCCTCGATGAGGTACCCAGCGGATGGCGCCCGATCACCGACCTCAACAGCGCCTATCGCGACCTCGAGCTCCCGGCGCAGGAGCGGATTGCCTGGACGAGCGATGACGGAACCGAGGTGTCTGGGATCGTGGTCCGCCCGCCAATCGCCGGGCAGCAGGCGCCAGCGCTCATCGTCATGGTCCACGGCGGACCGTCTGGAGCCTGGACGTTTGAGTTCCTCGCCGGGTACTTCGGCCACGCGACCCTGCTCGCTTCGGCTGGATATGCCGTCCTGCTACCGAACCCACGAGGCAGCGTGGGAAGGGGCTCGGACTTCGCCCAGGCGAACCATGGCGACGCGGGGGGATGCGACTTTCGCGATATTGTGGCTGGTGTCGGGGCGTGCACCCGCGCAGGGATTGCGGACGGAGCGCGGGCCGGAATCTGTGGGCTCAGCTACGGCGGGTACATGGCTGCGTGGGCGGCGACGCAACCCTCACCCTTCGGGGCTGCGGTCTCGATCTCCTGTGTTGCTGACTGGATCGACTTGTTCTACAGTGCCGAGGGTGGCGAGGTGGCCAAGATGCTGCTTGGGACCGAACCGGCCGAGTCCGCCGATCGATATGTGGCCCGTTCGCCGATCGCTCAGGCCAGCGCGACCACCATCCCCTTGCTCCTGATTCAGGGGCAAGAGGATACGCTGACGCCGCTTCGCCAAGCGGAGGCCCTGTATGCGGCCCTGGCTCAGCGCGGGGCCGTGGTCGAGCTGGTCGTCTACGAGCGAGAGGGCCACGTGTTCCGCGAAGCCGAGCATCTTGCGGGTTGCTGGAGGCGGATGTCCATGTGGTTCGGCAGCCACGTCCGATAGGAGCACCTTCCCCCTTGGCCATGAGTCTTTCGCTCAATGAGTGTCGGAGTCAGTTCGCCTCCCTCGGCAGCGGCTTTGCGTACTTCGACTCCCCCGGAGGCACACAGACACCTGACCGGGTGCGCACGGCGATCGCGGACGCACTCCAGAGCGCATCCGGCAACACGGGCGCGCCTTACGCCACGAGCACTCGAATCGGCGATCTCGTCAGCGCGGCGCGGTTGACCGCGGCGGGGTTCCTGGGAGGCACCCCGAACGAGATCATCTTCGGCGGCAGCATGACCTCGCTCAACTTCATGCTCTCGAGGGTCGTCGGTCGGACCCTGGAGGCCGGTGACGAGATTCTCGTAACTCGGCTCGACCATGACGCCAACGTAGCCCCGTGGTTGGAGCTTGCTTGTGAGAGGAACCTGGTCGTCAGGACGGTTGACATCAACGACGATACGACCCTGAACTACGACGACCTTCGCCGCCAGCTCACTTCACGAACTCGCATAGTGGCGTTTCCGCTCGCATCCAATGCAATCGGAACAACGGTGAACGGTTCTGAGGTCAGCCGCATCGCTCACGACGCCGGGGCTCTGTCCTGGGCCGATGCGGTGCAGTTTGCTCCGCACGCTCCGATCGACGTGCGTTCCCTCGGTGTGGACGTCCTGCTGTGCTCAGCGTATAAGTTCTGCGGTCCTCACCTGGGCATCGCCTACGTCCGCGCTAGCCTTCTTGACTCCTGGACGCCCATTAACGCACGACCGGCCGCGGCATACGAGCACGGGAGGAGGTTCGAGCGGGGTACCCTGCCGTTTGAGTCGTTGGCGGGGTTGATCGCCGCCGTGGAGTACCTGCGATCGCTGGGAGGCTTGGAGGCCATCGCCGCCTGGGAGGAGCAGCTGGGGCGTCGCCTGCTATTGGCCCTGCCCGAAGCCGCCAGAGTTGTCGGCATGCCAACCACCAGCGGACGTGTCCCCACGTTCCTGGTCACCTTCCCCGGTATCAGCGCCCACCGGATGTCTGAGCAGCTCGGCGGGCGCGGTTTTGGGGTGTGGAGCGGCGAGGCATTCTACGCGCTAGGCCTCCATGACCGGCTGCGGTGGGGCGAGGCCTTGCGCATTGGCCTGATTCACTACAACACGGAAGATGAAGTGGATCGGCTGGCCACATGCCTTGAGGAGTTGGTTCGCCAGTGAGGATGCGCGCGAGAGACCTAGGGATCGCCAGCTCACGGTCGCTGGCAACGCTCTTGACGGTGAGACCAGGACTTGGGACCTGTGAGGGAAATTCATGCAACGGGGGGCGGCAAGGCCCCAGAGTAGCGGAGCATCAGGTCGGTGCCGGGGTAGCGGATCTTGGTCTGATTGAGCTGGTCGCAGAGGACGGGCCGGGCGCGGGGGCGGCGGGGCGCCGACAGGAGGTTGAGACGGCCCTGCAGGTGAGCCCCCACCACCTCCAGGCTGCCGCTGGTCCGGACGGTCTCGCGGAGCAGCGCCCGGCCCTCCTCCTCCGCTCGGCGGTAGTGGGGAACCAGGAGTCTGGCCGGAGTCGACTCGCCGTTGTAGGCACTCATGCGGACCCCGTGGGTGACCAGCTTGGACTCGGCATCAAGCCGCCGGGTGCCCGGGGCCACCTCGTTCAGGGGCGGCCGTGACGCGGAACTGAGCTGCGGCTGCGGAGGGGTGTCCCCACTGGATGAGGCCGACGTGGTCCTGGGCCAGCACGTGGCCCGCCCCACCCGCCGGTTCGCGATTGCCACCCAGGACCCCCAGCCGGCTGGGTCGAGGTGGCCGCGGGATCGGGTCGAGCTCTTCTGCTTCCAGCTCCGCCGGGGGGTGGCCCGGGCCCCGCGGTGCGGTTGGCGGCGCACGTGATGGACAGCCCCCGGCTCGGAACGAGGAGCCTGGCGCGACCGCGGGTGGCGGGTCAGCAGCGCCTGGGGCATCCTGCGCGCATTCCACGCAGGCCACGGTCTCGCTGCCGCGCCGTCCACCGCAGCGGCCGGCGCGCTCCGCCTGACCACCAACACCAGGCCCCTTCCCCGCCCCGCCAGGATCCGCGCCGTCATGCCACCCCGACAGCGTCAGGCGGGCCCCTGGTAGCCCGCGCCCACCCACCCTGGGCGAACCACACCGAGGCGGCCCGGGAGCTGCCGGTCCGGGCCGCTCCTCCACGCGGCACAGCTCGTGGCGCCACCCCTGCTCAACCAGCCACACCGGGCAAGGTCGCCCGTCGGAGCGCCCGACCGACCCCCCTTGGAGCGCGAAGTAGACCCCGCCTCGGGCCGACCGCCCCCCCGCGTCGGGATCCGCTCGCCTCCCGCCTACCCGCCTACGTTCACTTGGCTCTTGACACCGCCTGGATGTGGGCGCGACTCACTGGCGACCCGGCGAGGTCGACGCAGGCGAGCGCCGCACCGGGGCTCGCCCGCAGGGGGAGGCGATCTCGGTCTCCTGTCTGGCCCTGGGGGAATGGGACGGGGCTGCTTCGAGTCTCACCGACCCCTGACGGGGGCGGCCTGCGCGCCTCGGCCAGGGGTGCCGACTGCCCCGGCTGGCCGATCCGGGCGGGCAGGGCCTGCAGCTCGTCGGTGAAGGGGCCTGGTCACCCCGCATCCCTCCTCGCGGGGCCCCCCGCAGGGTCGCAACCCGGGCATCGACGCTGACCGCTACCGCCCGGGTCTTCGTCGCGATTTCGGACGCTCGGCTCGGTGGGACCGTGAGGCCGGTGACCGTCCGCACCGAGGTCCCCTCGTGCGCGAGCCACGCTCATTCGGTGGCGACCGGGCTGCGGGCGCGCTGCGGGGCGGCGTGGCCGCGCCCATGACGGTGATGCCACCGTCCCCGCCCCACGGAGTGCGGCGCGCCGGACGCCGCGGTCGGCATCCCCCAGCCCGTACGCTTGCGGGACATGTTCGCCCTTCACGCCTGCTGGCTTCCGCTGGAGGGGATCTGTCTGTGGGGCGAGGATCCCACGGCCTTCTCACGGGCGCCCGCCGCTCGCGGCCCCACCCGGGCCGGGATAGGCCCTGCGGCGAAGCCGGGTGCCCCGCAGCTCTCCGCGAGTGCCAGGCCGAGGGTCCACCCCTTCGCCGCGCCCCTGGACCGCCTGGCCGAGGCGATCGGCGCAGGGCTGGCGGAGGTCGGAGAAGGGTGCGAGCCGGACGGTCTCGTCGGGTTCGACCTGCGGGTGCATCTGCCCACGGACCGGGGGCGCCCGCAGCCCTCGGCCTCGCTCGGCGAGCTGGTGACCACCCCGCTACCCAACGGGGTCGCGAGCGAGCTGCGACCGTGGTGGGTCCCCGCCCTGGTGGTCGCGCCCAGCTTCGCGGCCGCCGCCCTCGAGGTCCTGGCCCGGCCCGGCAGCCCACTCGTGGGACCGGCCCCATCGGTGGCCTTCGCCGCACACCTCCGCGAGGCCGCGCTCGACCTGGTGCGACGGGGCCGGCTGCTGCCGTCCCTGCGGCCCACCCCGACCGGCGGCGCCGATGGACGCTGGATCCCGCTGCCGACCGGGGCCGACCGGGGGTGGCTGCATCGGCTCGCCGCCGCCATGCCGCCCGCCTTCGCCGCCACCGCGGCGGACCCGGACCAGGCGGATCGGCTGGAGCTGGTGGAAGGGGCGGTGGCCCAGCTCGTGGACGCCGCCGCTCGACAGCTCCTTGGGGGCCTGCAGCTGGTCCCGATCCGGCACGGCGCCTCGCGGGGGCCCGAGCCGGCCCTCGCCACCCTGCTCGCCGCGCTGGTCGGCGCGGATCCGAGCGTCGAGGGTGGGGGTGCTGAGCGGGACCGGCTCGCCGCGGCGCTGGACGGGTGGGCCAGCTCCGCGCCCGTCAGCGGCCCCCTGCGCACCTGCTTTCGCCTGACGGCTCCCGACGAGCCGGGAGATGAGCTCGCCCCGATGGCCAACGGCAGGCCCGACTGGAGGCTCGAGCTGCTCCTGCAGTCGCACGAGGACCCGAGCCTGCTCGTCCCCGCCGCCGACGTTTGGGCGGGCCAGCTCGGCCTCGCCCTGGGCGCGGGCGGCGCCCACCCGGAGGACCAGCTGCTTGCCGACCTCGCCAGGGCGGCCCGACTCTGGCCCCCTCTGGGAGCGGCCCTGGAGGAGGCGGTTCCGGAGCGCCTCCCTCTGGATGCCACGGGCGCCCACGAATTCCTTCTCGAGGCCGTCCCAGCGCTGGAGGACGCCGGCTTCGGCGTCATGGTCCCCTCGTGGTGGCGCAGTGACCGCAGCCGGCTGGGGCTGCGGATTAGGGCCCGCGCCGGGAAGCAGGACCCCGCAGCGGCGGCAGGCCTGCTCGGCCTTGACAGCCTCTGCGCGTTCCGTGTCGAGGTGGCGCTCGGCGACGAGACCCTCGACCTGAAGGAGCTGCACCAGCTGGCGGCGTGGAAGGGCCCGCTGGTGCAGGTCCGCGGCCGCTGGGTCGAGCTCGCGCTCGCAGACGTGGCGCGAGCGCTCGCGGCGCTGGAGCGGCTGGGGGCGGGAGCGGGGAAGGCCACCGCCCGCGAGCTGCTCCAGGTCGGGGTCGGCCTGGGGGGACCGGACCTCGGGCTGCCGGTGGTCGGCATCGAGGCGGACGGCTGGCTGGGACAGCTGCTCACGGGCGGCGACGCCACCCGGGTGGTTGCCCACCCGGCACCCGCCGGCTTCGCCGGGGTGCTGCGCCCGTACCAGGAGCGGGGGCTCGGCTGGCTGGAGTTCCTCGACCGGCTCGGGCTCGGTGGGTGCCTGGCCGATGACATGGGCCTCGGCAAGACCATCCAGCTGCTCGCGCTGCTGGCGGCGGAGCGTGTCGGCGCCGCTCCCCGCCTGCCGCCCACCCTGCTGGTCGCGCCGATGTCGGTGGTCGGCAACTGGGAGCGAGAGGCCCGGCGCTTCACGCCCACCCTGCGGGTCGTGGTCCACCACGGCACCGAGCGCGCGGCGGGGGCGGCCTTCCGGCGCGCGATCAAGACCGCCGACCTCGTGCTCACCACCTACGGCCTGGTGCTGCGGGACCAGACGACGCTCGCGGGCGCCCAGTGGCACCGGCTGGTCCTCGACGAGGCCCAGGCCGTCAAGAACCCCGACACCAAGCAGGCGCGCGCGGTTCGTGCCATCCCCGCTGCCCGTCGGTTCGCGCTCACCGGCACCCCGGTGGAGAATCGGCTGGCCGACCTCCACTCCCTCATGGACGTGCTCAACCCGGGCCTGCTCGGCTCCCGCGACGCCTTCCGCCGCCGCTTCGCGGTCCCCATCGAGCGGGACGGCGACGAGGCGGCGGCGGAGCGCCTGCGTCGCCTCACGGCTCCGTTCGTGCTCCGGCGCCGCAAGCTCGACCCCGAGGTGGCTCCCGACCTCCCCGCCAAGCTGGAGATGCGGGAGTGGTGCAATCTGACTCGTGAGCAGGCGAGCCTCTACCAGGCGGTGGTGGACGACATGCTGGAGCGGATCGAAGCCGCCGAGGGGGTCGCGCGCAAGGGCCGAGTGCTGGCGGGGCTCACGCGCCTCAAGCAGGTCTGCAACCACCCCGCCCACCTTCTCGGCGACGGTTCCCGACTCGAGGGCCGGTCGGGCAAGCTCTCCCGCCTGGAGGGAATCCTGGGCGAGGTGCTGGCGGAGGGGGAGCGGGCCCTCTGCTTCACTCAGTTCGTGGAGATGGGCAGGCTCCTGGTCGCCCGCCTGGAGCTGGTTCTCGGGCGACCGGTCGCATTCCTGCATGGGGGGCTCGCCAAGCGGGCGCGTGACGAGCTCGTCACGCGCTTCCAGGCGCCGGGCGGCCCGCCCGTGCTGGTGGCCTCGCTGAAGGCGGGCGGGGTGGGCCTCAACCTGACCGCGGCCAACCACGTCGTCCACTTCGACCGGTGGTGGAACGCCGCGGTCGAGGACCAGGCCACCGACCGTGCCTTCCGGATCGGCCAGACGCGCCAGGTCCAGGTCCGCAAGCTGGTCTGTGTCGGCACCCTGGAAGAGCGCATCGATCAGATGATCGAGCGCAAGCGCGGGCTGGCAGAACGCATCGTCGGTGCCGGCGACGGCTGGCTGACCGAGCTCTCCAGC
>Ga0307374_10002055_pt1 | contig 36432 bp, 28 predicted proteins | sample OX3MG_FD_202532 | JGI IMG/M metagenome (GOLD analysis project Ga0307374, IMG submission 202532) | Soil microbial communities from Risofladan, Vaasa, Finland - OX-3 | ecosystem: Environmental > Terrestrial > Soil > Coastal area > Acid sulfate soil | place: Finland: Risofladan, Vaasa | collected... | reverse complement strand
CCACAGCGCTCCGACACCGTAGGAGATCGCGAAGTAGAGCCCGAAGGCGGCTTGTACCGGAGCGCCTTCCGTCCCTTCGGAGAACACGGCCTGCAAAAGTGGCGACTCAGAGTACGCGAACACACCGCGCAAGACGCCGACCACGAGGAGCCCGAGGAGTGAGCCACCCACAAGCACGAAGAGCACCATCGCAACTGCGCCGGCGAGATAGACGGACGCAAGCACGCGCGCGCGACCGATGCGGTCCGCGACAAGACCTGCCACAAGAGGTCCACCGATACTGCCGATCACGATGACGGTGAAGATAACGCCGACGGTGATCGTCGAAAGATGCAGCCCTGTTCGGAGATAAGCCGGCGCGTACGTATTGAGCGCGCCGAGCCCGCGGCCGGCGGCGGCCACGGTCCCTGCAGCGAGCGCACCGAAGACCTGTCGACGAGTCACGACGTCGCGTAGCCGCAACGCCGGGGCGGCGCTGTCGTTCGCTCCGCAGCGGTGCCCGTTCTCATGAGCGCTCACGTCGCGGAGCCGTGTCATCACGAGGAAGCCGCCGACCGCCATCGGCGTCGCGATGAGGACGAGCTCCCAGCGCCAACCGAAGGCTGCGATGAGCGCGGTGGCAATGAGCGGGATCACCGCAGTTCCGATGCTGCCACCAGCCGTATGCGAAGAGAGGGCGAAGGCTCGTCGGCCGGGAAAGCGCCGGACCAAGAGAGAGTTGCCGACCGGGTGCTGCGGCCACGAGGCGATTGCCCCGACGCAGCGCGCGGCGCCAAAGAGCGGGAAGCCGGGCGCCACACCGGCGAGCGCGATCGACGCGGCAAGGGCGAAGTTCTGCGCACTGAGCAGTAGCCGCGCGGACACCTTCTCAAAGAGTCCGGCGGCTCCTTGCAGGAAGCCGCCAAGAACGCCCGCGATACCAAGGACGATCCCGAGCGTTCCATAGGAGATGTGAAGGCTCTCCACGATGAAGGGATAGGACACCGCCAGCGCCGCAGGATAAAAGTGCTGGACTGCATGGGAGAAACTGATCACGATCAGCTGGCCGCGATCTCCCGGTCCCCAATCGTGTTTCGTCCTCGACGTTGGTGGTGTCTTCTCGACTGGACGCCGGCTGGCGCGCGGAAGGCGCATGCTGGCAACCGTAGGCGTTGCCTTTACGTCTGGAAAGAACGGCGCACGGTCCAAGTTGGAAAGACTTCGCGGCCCCTGTTCACCGACCACTCCCAGTCAGGCGAGTCGGTGCCTGGGCCACTCAAGGCTCCTCGGTCGTTCGCGCACTTCCGTGTACGGCGGCGATACGGGCCCACCCGGAGTCGTCGAGCGCCAACCGTGAGGCCGGGAACAGGTCGTACTCCTCCTGTTGGACGTGGGCCTTGAGTGCGTCGAGCATCTCGAGCAGCAGCGCTGGCTCAGCGGTCGCCGAATCGACGCGTAGGAGCTCTGCCCGGACGTAGGCATGGTCCGTGCTGAGCTCAGCGAGGTAGTCATGCCATCCACCGAACCGAGCGAGCTCGGTGAAGATTCCGCGCTCCTCGAGATCGAGATGAGCGACGAGAAGCAGCTGGAGCACGCTGAAGGACGCTGCAGCCGCATCGCGATCACCGCTCGCAAGGCTGCTGCGAATGGCTGCCATGAGTCGGAAGCATTCGTCATGCTCCGCGCCCAGCTCTCCGATCGGCCCGATGTCCCGACAGTCGCAGTAGTCGCACATCTCAGCTGTACACCAGCACGAGCTGACACCGTTCGTCATCTCCAGCGTTGAGTACGCGCGCATCTACGTATAGTGTCCCACTTGACGTACTATGACTCTCACGACGCGCCAAACCGACACGGAGCAGCCGGCGATGGGCGAGCCAACGCGGACCAATCAGGCGAGCATTGGCCGAGGCCCGAGGCAGCCCAATGGCCGGCCGGGGCGCGAGTTCGACAGCGACGTAGTCCCGCGCGGTGCCACGCGGTCCGGTCTCCGTTACGACGTCAGGAGCCGCCCGTTTATCGTGCTCTTCGAGCTGACACGTGCGTGCGATCTCGCGTGCCGTCACTGCCGGGCCGAGGCGAAGCGAGAACGCGATCCTGACGAACTGATGACCGGCGAGATCGTAGCAGTGCTCGACGATCTCGCCTCCCTTGGTTCGCCGCGGCCGATCGTCGTCTTCACCGGCGGCGACCCGCTCGTGCGTCCCGATCTGTTGAATTTGGTCCGGTACGCGGTGAGCTCGCAGCTCACCGCATCGGTCTCTCCTGCCGGGACCCCGCGAGCGACGCCAGCCGTCATGGCGGAGCTCCGCCGGGCCGGCGTGAGGACCGTCTCGTTCTCCCTCGACGGAGCGAGGGCCGCGACCCACGACCACTTCCGCCGAACGGAGGGCTCGTTCGCCTGGACCGTCGCCGCCTGCACGTCGGCCCGACGAGCGGGACTGCGGCTGCAGCTCAACACGACCGTGACAGCCGAATCGGCGGTCGAGCTGCCAGAAATCCTAGCGCTGGCTCTGCGGGTGGGCGTCAGCCTCTGGAGCGTGTTCTTTCTCGAGCCAACGGGACGGGGACGCGTCATGCGGCCGCTGTCGTCAAACGCCACGGAGGACGTCCTCGAGTTCCTCCACGAGGCCGCGACGATGATCCCCTGAAGACGACCGAGGCTCCGCAGTACCGCAGGATCGTCCTCAGCCATGGCAACTCCACGGGCTCGGAGCCCGCGGCTCGCGGAGATCTCTACTGGGATCTCCATCGGCGCCTCGACGCGCTCGCTCTCCCCGAGCGAGGATCGAGCCAGCATCGCCGCGGCCCCGACGCTGTAACCGCCAGCCGGCGGCCGCCGCTCGTCATCGGCGACGGACGCGGCGTCGTGTTCGTCTCCCACCTCGGCGACGTCCAGCCGAGCGGGTTCCTCCCGCTCGTCGCCGGGAACGTGCGGGAGCGACCATTGTCGGAGATCTACGCCCGCTCGCCCTTGTTCCAGTCGCTGCGCGACCCGAGCCGGCTGCACGGGCGCTGCGGACGGTGTGAGTTCCGCGAGCCCTGCGGGGGGTCTCGTTCCCAGGCCTTCGCTGCGAGCAAGGACCCGCTCGGCGAGGACCCCAGCTGTCCCTACGTGCCCGGCGGTGCGCTGGGCGGAGCTCCCCACGGCGAGCCGACGACGAGCGAGCTCCCCATGCAATCAGCCCGATGACGGACGCGCCGCTCGCCCAAGCGAACGGATCCCTCGCCATAGCGGGTTGGCGAGACATCGATCCGGGGCGCTCTCGCGTCGTGGCGACAATCCGTCACACGCTGTTTGTCAGGGTGCACAGGCGCATTGTGGACACGTCAGCCTCGGCCCACGTAGCGGCACCTCCCGAAGGCTCATGGGTCGAAGCGACGATCGAGACCGCGGGTGTCGCCACGAGCGACGAAACGCGTGACGAACGCCTCAGGAGGGCGGACTCCCTCGACGTGGCGCGCTACCCTCCCATCTCGCTTCGTAGCTCGAGCGTGCAGGGCGGCGCTCGTCGGTGCTGGAGCAACAGGTGGATCTGACCATCCGTGACCGGATCAGATGCATCACCCACGTCGTGGCGGACGAGGGCGTCCACCTCGGCACCGAAGGGCGAACGCGTGCCCGGTTCCTCGGCGCCGCGACGCTCGTGCGTGAGCAGTTCGGGCTCAGCTGGAACCAGGCGCTCGACACCGACGGGCTGGTGCTCGAGCACACGATCACGGTGGCACTTGCGATCGAAGCAATGCAGCCGTCGCGTGACGATAATGGGAACGTGGACCCCGACGCGACACGCGGTTGACGTATCCCCCGATCATCCAGGGCGGCATGGGCATCGGCGTTTCGGGCTGGCGGCTTGCCGGAGCGGTCGGTCGCGCCGGTGGGCTCGGCGTCGTGTCAGGCGTCGCGCTCGACACGATGCTCGCGCGACGCTTGCAGGACGGAGACCGAGACGGCCACCTGCGCCAAGCGCTCTCGCGCTTCCCCGTCGCGGAGATCGCCAATCGGGTGCTGTGCCGCTACTTCATCCGCGGCGGACGAGCGAGCAACCAGCCCTACCGAGCCGTGCCGCGACTGACGCTACAGCCGTCGCCGGAGCGCCAGCGTCTGGCCGTCGTGGCGGCCTTCGTGGAGATCCACCTCGCGAGGCAGGCAGCACGCGGCGCTCAGGTGGGTATCAATTTCCTCGAGAAGATCCAGCTTGCGACGCCAGCCGCGGCCTACGGCGCCATGCTCGCTGGGGTCGACGTCGTCCTCGTCGGCGCAGGGATACCGGCTCGCCTTCCCTCGCTGCTCGACGCCCTCTCTCGCCACCGGCGGGTCGAGTTCCCGGTGGACGTGGCAGGTGCCGGTCAAGCCCGCTATGCGCTCGATTTCGACCCGGTGACCCTCCTCGGCCGACGGCTCCCCGCGCTCCTCAGGCCGCTCTTTCTCGCGATCGTCTCCTCGAGCACATTGGCGGCCTTCCTCGCCCGCGGCGAGCAGACGCGCCCCGACGGGTTCGTGGTCGAGGCCGCGATCGCCGGTGGACACAACGCGCCACTACGCGGGACCTTGCGGCTCGACGGGCAGGGGAACCTGTATACGGCCCGAAGGATGCCGCAGACCCAGCGCAGTTCGTCGCGCTCGGCCTGCCGTTCTGGCTTGCCGGCGGCTGCTCGCGGCCGGAGCAGGTCGCGACGGCCCGCGCAGCCGGGGCGAGCGGCATTCAGGTCGGCACGCTGTTCGCTCTCTCCCGTGAGTCGGGCCTGTCCGCTTCGCTCCGCCAACAGCTGCTGGCGCGCCTTCGCGAAGGTCGGCTAGAGGTGCGCACCGACATGCTCGCATCACCGACCGGGTTCCCGTTCAAGGTGGCACAGCTTGCCGGGACACTTTCGGACCCCGCGGTCTACGAGCGGCGGCGGCGGGTCTGCGATCTCAGCTACCTCCGCATTCCCTATGTGACGCCGGACGGAACCATTGGCTATCGCTGTCCGGCCGAGCCGGGCGACGCCTACGTCCGCAAGGGAGGGGACCGATCGGAGACCGTCGGCCGAGTCTGCCTGTGCAACGCGCTGACCGCGACGGTCGGCCTCGGGCAGCAGCGCCACGATGGCAATGCCGAACCGTTGATCGCGACACTCGGCGCGGCTCTCGGCGGTGCTCAAGAGCTCCTGCGACGCCACCCTGAAGGCTGGAGGGCTAGCGACGTGATGGCCTACCTCACCGGCCCATGACCGACAATGAGGCTTCCGTCGGGACTGGACCGTGTCAGGTACTTCTGCTGTTGCGTCGAGATTCACGATCTGGCTACGGTCAGACGTGCGACCCGTGATGGGACGCGAAGGTCCCACTTCCCCGAGGAGGCAGGGATGAAGCTACGCAGCCCTGCTACCAGCGGGAAGGGCGGCGGAGCTGCCGACTTGTTGGCCGACACCGGCCTGGTCCGAGCAGCTCGCTACCTCCAACGAGGCGAGGAGTCCCCCGACGGCCGCGTCGTGCTCCGGCGGGGCGGCCGCCAGGCTGAGGAGTTCTACCGGGAGCGCTGGCGCCACGACAAGGTGGTGCGCTCCACCCACGGGGTGAACTGCACCGGGTCGTGCTCGTGGCGGATCTTCGTGAAGGACGGCATCATCACCTGGGAGACCCAGGCGGTCGACTATCCCTCCGTCGGGCCGGACTCCCCCGAGTACGAGCCGCGGGGATGCCCGAGGGGCGCATCGTTCTCTTGGTACACCTACTCCCCGGCCCGGGTCCGCTACCCGTACGTGCGCGGCGAGCTGCTCGAGCTTTACCGGGAGGCCAGGGCACGCCTCGGGGACCCGGTGGCGGCTTGGGCGGAGGTCACAGGCGACCCGGAGCGGGCCGGCCGGTATAGGAAGGCCCGTGGCCGGGGCGGGTTCGTGCGGGCCTCCTGGCCTGAGGTGCTGGAGCTGATCGCGGCGGCCCACGTCCACACGGTCGCCGCCTACGGCCCGGACCGCACGGCCGGCTTCACGGTGATCCCGGCTATGTCGATGGCCTCCTACGCGGCCGGCACCCGCTTCTACTCGCTGCTCGGGGGCACCATCCTCTCCTTCTACGACTGGTACGCCGACTTGCCGATCGCCTCGCCCCAGGTCTTCGGCGACCAGACCGACGTGCCAGAGTCAGCTGATTGGTGGAACGCGAGCTACCTGATCATCTGGGGCACCAACCTGCCCATCACCCGTACCCCCGACGCCCATTTCATGACCGAGGCCCGCTACCGGGGCCAGAAGGTGGTCGTGGTCTCGCCGGACTACTCCGACCACACCAAGTTCGCCGACGACTGGCTGGCCGCCAACCCGGGCACCGACGGGGCCCTCGCCATGGCGATGGGTCACGTCATGCTCGCCGAGTTCTACCGCGACCGCCAGGTGTCCCGCTTCGAGTCCTACGCCCGCACCTACACCGACCTGCCGTTTCTCGTGTCGCTCCGCGAGCGGGGCGACGGGTTCGTGCCCGACCATTTCGTGACCGCCGCGGATCTCGGCGACTCCGACGACGGGGCCGCGTGGAAGACGGTGGTCCTCGATGAGGCGACTGGCGCCCCGGCGGTGCCCAACGGGTCGCTCGGGTTCCGCTGGGCCGAGGAGGGCAAGGGCCGCTGGAACCTGCGCCTCGATGACATCCGCCCGGCGCTCAGCCTGCACGGCCGAGCGGGATCGGAGGCGCTTGCGGTGGACCTTCCCCGCTTCGACGTCGGCGACGGCCAGGGTGGCGGAGTGCTTCGCCGGGGGGTGCCGGCCCTGCGGGTGGGCGAGCGGTGGGTGACGACCGTGTTCGACCTGGTCATGGCGCACTACGGCGTCGTCCGTGACGGGCTGCCCGGCGAGTGGCCTGCGTCGTATGACGACGCTTCGGTGCCGTACACGCCGGCGTGGCAGGAGCAGATCACCTCCGTGCCTGCCGCCGCCTGTAGCCGGGTGGCCCGGGAGTTCGCCCGCAACGCCGAGGTGTCCGGGGGGCGGTCGATGATCGCCATGGGGGCGGGGACCAACCACTGGTACCACTCGGATCAGATCTACCGGACCTTCCTGTCGCTGCTGATGCTGGGCGGCTGCGAGGGCGTCAACGGCGGAGGCTGGGCCCACTACGTCGGCCAGGAGAAGGTCCGGCCGCTCACCGGTTGGTTCACCCTCGCCTTCGCCTACGATTGGGCCCGCCCCACCCGCCACATGCCAGCGACCCCCTACTGGTACCTGGCCAGCGACCAGTGGCGCTACGAAGGGGCCGGGGCCGACCAGCTCTCGAGCCCGCTCGGGGAGGGACGCTTCGCCGGGCGGTCGGTGGCCGACTTGAACGCCTACGCGGCGCGCCAGGGCTGGCTTGCCTCGCACCCCACCTTCGACCGCAACCCGCTCGACCTGGCCGACCAGGCGGACGCGGCCGGTCAGGGGATCGACGACTACGTCGTGGCCGAGCTGCGAGCGGGGCGCCTCGGCTTCGCGGCGGCTGACCCCGACAATCCGGCCAACTTCCCCCGGGTGCTGACAGTCTGGCGCTCCAACCTGTTGGGGTCATCCGGAAAGGGACATGAGTACTTCCTGCGCCACCTGCTCGGCGCCGACAACGCCGTGGCTGCCGAGGAGTGCCCCCCCGGGGACCGGCCGCTCGAGGTCGTCTGGCGGGACGCGGCCCCCGAGGGCAAGCTCGACCTGCTGGTCGCCGTCGACTTCCGCATGACCTCGACCGGGATCTACGCCGACGTCGTGCTTCCCGCCGCCACCTGGTACGAGAAGCACGACCTGTCGTCGACGGACATGCACCCCTTCGTGCACTCGTTCAACCCGGCCATCGCCTGTCCGTGGGAGGCGCGCTCGGACTTCGACCTCTTCAGTGACCTGGCCGCCGAGTTCTCCCGCCTGGCCGAGGGTCGCCTCGGGCGACGTCGCGACGTAGTGGCGATGCCCCTCCTCCACGACAGCCCCGACGAGTGCGCCCAGCCCGGAGGGCGGGCGCTCGACTGGGCCGCCGGAGAGTGCGACCCCGTCCCCGGCAAGACGATGCCCCGCCTGGTGGTCGTCGACCGGGACTATCCCCACCTGATCGACCGGTTCCGGGCGCTCGGGCCGCTCGTCGACGAGCTCGGTGCCACCACCAAGGGCGTCCGCCTGCCCGTCGGCGACGAGGTCGGCTACCTGCGCTCTCGCAACGGGACGATCCGGGGCGGTCTCGCCGACGGGAGGCCCCGGATCGATCGCGACGATCTGTTCTGCGAGGCCATCCTGGCCATGTCGGGCACCACCAACGGGCGGTTGGCCGTGGCCGGCTTCGAGGCGCTGGAGGCCCGCACCGGGGTGGAGCTCGCCGACCTCGCCCACGAGCGGGCCGGCGACCGGATCACCTTCGCCGACACCGTCACCCAGCCACGGTCGGTGATCTCCTCGCCGGAGTGGTCGGGCTGTGAGTCCGAGCGCCGGCGCTATGCCCCGTTCACCATCAACGTCGAGCGCCTGAAGCCCTGGCACACCCTCACCGGCCGCCAGCACTTCTTTCTCGACCACGAGTGGATGGCCGAGCTCGGTGAGATGCTGCCCACCTACCGGCCGCCCCTCGACCTCCTCGCCACCTACGGCGACCAGCGCCGAGCCGAGCTGGGCGAGGAGCAGCTGGTGGCGCGCTACCTCACTCCCCACTCGAAGTGGTCGATCCACTCCGAGTACCAGGACAACCCCCACATGCTCAACCTGTTCCGGGGCGGTCCGGTGATCTGGCTGAATGATCTCGACGCGGCGCGCATCAAGGTCGCCGACAACGACTGGATCGAGGCCTACAACCGCAACGGGGTCACCGTGGCGCGCGCCGCGGTGACCCACCGGGTCCCGCCGGGCACCGTGCTCATGTACCACGCCGTCGACCGCCACCTGCAGATGCCCCTCTCAGAGCTGTCGGGCCTGCACGGCGGGACCGACAACTCGCTCACCCGGGTGGTGATGAAGCCGACGCACATGATCGGCGGGTATGCCCAGCTGTCCTACGGCTTCAACTACTACGGCCCGACCGGCTCCCAACGCGACGAGCTGGCCGTCATCCGCCGCCGCTCCCAGCAGGTGGAGTTCTGATGCGGCCGAGCGAAGCGACTCGAGCGCGACACGACGGAGCGGTCCGATGAGAGTCATGGCCCAAGTCGCGATGGTGATGAACCTCGACAAGTGCATCGGCTGTCATACCTGCACGGTCACCTGCAAGCAGACCTGGACCAACCGGCCGGGCACCGAGTACGTGTACTTCAACAACGTCGAGACCAAGCCGGGCCTCGGCTATCCCGCCCGCTACGAGGACCAGGAGCAGTGGAAGGGCGGCTGGGAGCTCGACCGCAAGGGGCGGCTCCGCCTGCGGGGTGGGAGCCGGATGAAGCGGTTGGCGTCGATCTTCTACAACCCGGATCTGCCCACCATCGACGACTACCACGACCCGTTCACCTACGACTACGCACGCCTCACCACCGCCCCGGCCGGCACGAAGGCGCCGAGCGTGTCGGCCCGCTCCGCCTTAACGGGCCGGGAGATGGTCCCCAAGTGGGGGACGAACTGGGAGGACGACCTGGCTGGCGCCCCCGAGCGCGCCCTCGCCGACCCGAACATCGTCGCGATGGCCGAGCAGGTGAAGCTCGACTTCGAGTCGGTATTCATGTTCTACCTGCCTCGCATCTGCGAGCACTGCCTCAACCCCTCGTGTGTCGCCAGCTGCCCGTCGGGGGCGATGTACAAGCGCGAGGAGGATGGGATCGTCCTCGTCGACCAGGACCGATGCAGGGGCTGGCGGTTCTGCGTGTCGGGATGTCCGTACAAGAAGGTTTACTTCAACCACCGCACCGGCAAGGCCGAGAAGTGCACGTTGTGCTTCCCCCGGATCGAGGCGGGGCTGCCCACCATCTGCTCAGAGACCTGCGTGGGCCGCCTGCGCTACCTCGGCCTCGTCCTCTACGACGCCGACGCCGTCACCGCCGCGGCGGCGACCACTGACCCTGAGGACCTCTATGAGGCGCAGCTCCAGGTGTTCTTGGACCCCGACGACCCGGCAGTCGCCGCCGAGGCAGAACGTCAGGGGATCCCGCACGACTGGCTCGCGGCGGCGCGGCGATCGCCCACGTACGCCCTGATCGTCCGCCACCGCGTCGCCCTGCCACTGCACCCCGAGTATCGGACGATGCCCATGGTCTGGTATGTCCCGCCGCTATCCCCGGTGGCCGACGTCACCGCGGCAGCCGGCTACGACGAGGCGGACCCCGACGCCATCTTCGCCACCATCGATGCCCTGCGCATCCCGATCGAGTACCTGGCCAACATGTTCACCGCCGGGCGGGTCGGCCCGGTGCGCGACGCGCTGCGCCGCCTCACCATGGTCCGCACGGTGATGCGTGCCCACCAGCTCGGGCGGGATCCGACGGTCGACCCGAACGACGTCGGACTCAGCGACCATGACGCCGAGGACCTGTTCCGGCTGCTCGCCATCGCTCGCTACGAGGACCGCTACGTGGTGCCTCCGGCGCATGCCGAGAACGCCGGGCGGCTCCTCGCCCAGCACTCCCTCGGCGGTTGCTCCTTGGAGTCCGACGGCGGGCCGGGCATGGGCGGCGCCGGGCCGGTGGCCGAGGTAGCACCCGGCTTCCACCTCCAACGCCGGGAATCGGCCGACCACTCGGTAGCCGGCCGCGACGGCGATGGCCGGCTGCATCTGCGGGTAGCCGAGCTCCCGTCCCCCGTTCCCGGCGACCCGGCGACCGCGGGGGGGGCGCTGTGAGGCGGGAGCATGCCGCTCTGGTCTTCGGATGCGCCTCGGTGCTCCTCAGCTATCCGGAGCACGGCTTCGCCGACGACCTCGCGGCGGTGGCCGAGGCGCTCGGCCGTCTGCCGACCGGCCCCACCCGCACCCGTTTGGCGGGGGTCCGGGACTGCCTGGCACGGATGCCGCCGATGGAAGCGGCCGCCTGCTACGTGGACACCTTCGACCTGCGACGGCAGCGGACGCTGCACGTGACCTACTACCGCCACGGGGACACCCGCGAACGGGGGATGGCCCTCGCCGCGCTCGTCGACGCCTACCGTGCTGCCGGGCTGCGCGTGGCACCGGGCGAGCTGCCCGACTACCTTCCGGCCCTGCTTGAGCTGGCCGCCGTCACGCCCACTGGAGCCGCCGTCCTCGGCGAGCACCGGCTCGCGCTCGAGGCGCTGCGTGCCGACCTCGAGAAGGCGGACAGCCCGTATGCCGGAGTGGTGGCGGCCGTGGCCGACGCCCTCGGAGGAACGTCCCGGGACGACCGCGCCGCCTTGGCCCGCTATCGGACCCAGGGGCCGCCGTCCGAGCGGGTCGGCCTCGAACCCTTCGCCCCGCCCGAGGTCATCGCGAAGGGAGTCACTCTCGGAGCCACCCGGCGGTGAACGAACTGAACGGCATCACCGGCTTCCAGCTGTTCTGGTGGGTGATCCTCCCCTATCTGGCGCTCGTCACCTTCGTCATCGGCCATGTCTGGCGTTACCGCTATGACCAGTTCGGCTGGACCAGCCGCTCGACCCAGCTCCAGGAGAAGCGCTGGCTCAAGTGGGGCAGCCCGATCTTTCACTACGGGACCTTCGCGGCCATCGGTGGTCACGTCATCGGCATCCTGATCCCCGAGAGCTGGACACACGCCATCGGGATCCCCGAGGTCGCCTACCGGTGGTTTTCGGCCGGCGCCGGCACGCTCGCGGCTGTACTGGTCGTCGTCGGTGTGGCGATCCTCGCCGGACGGCGCCTGTTCGTCGCTCGGGTCCGGGCCACCACGAGCCCGGTCGACTGGGTGGCCCTCATTCTGCTCGCCGTCGTGATCGTGCTTGGCATCGCCGAGACGGTCGGGGTCAATCTGGTGGGGAGCGGCTACGACTATCGCCAGAGCGTGGCCCTGTGGTTCCGAGGCCTGTTTGTCGGCAACCCCGACGTGCAGGCAATCGCTCATGCCCCCCTCCTGTACCAGGTGCACGCAACCGCCGCCTGGGCGGTGATCGCCGTTTGGCCCTTCAGCCGGCTCGTTCACGCCTGGAGCTACCCGGTGTGGTACCTGTGGCGCCCGTTCGTCGTGTACCGCAGCCGGGTCGCCACCCGCCCCAACGAGCCGGGCACCAGCGGTCGTCGTTGGCGCAAGATCGGCGTCCCGTACTGACCCCCCGCGGCTTCGGTCAGGAACGTGGGTGCCGCCGAGGAGGGGCCGCAAGGCGATGAGCTGGATCCGACGAGGCTCCGCCGAGGTCTCCCCGACGACGCGCAAGCCAGGACCCCCCCACCCCCTGCCGTCGCCGCAGCTGGGGCCGGGGACAACGGGGGCAGTCGAGCTGCCGAGCGACCCGTTCGGGCGGGCGCTCGCCACCCTCGATCCCGGCTACTTCGCTTGGGTGATGGGGAGCGGCATCGTCTCGGTAGGCACCGACCTGCTCGGGTTCTCGCTGCTCTCGCGGGTCGTGCTCGGAGTCACGGTCACCGCCTTTGTCCTGCTGGCCCTCGCCTACATCGCGCGAGTCATATGGTTCGGCACCTGGTTCCGCCAGAGTCTGCGGGACCCGACCTCGGCCATGGCCTACTTCACGGTGGTGGCCGGCACCGACGTGCTCGCGATCCGCCTGGCGATGGCCGGTCACCCCTTGGTCACCCTCGGCCTCGGCGCAGCCGGCGCGCTGGTGTGGCTGCTCCTGAGCTACGGGCTTCCCTGGTCGATCGTGGCGGCGGCGCGCCGCCCTGTGCTCGGTGAGATCAACGGCACCTGGCTGATCTGGGTGGTCGCCACCCAGTCGCTCGCCATCGTGGCCGCCGCGCTCGCCCCTTCGGCACCGTCAGCCGCGCTGCGCGACCAGCTCCCCGTCGTGGCGGTCTGCCTCTGGGGGGTGGGCGTGATGCTCTACCTCGTGCTCATCGTCATCATCTTCCTACGCCTGCTGCTCGTCGAGGTCACCCCGGTCGAGATGGGCCCCGCCTACTGGATCGCTATGGGCGCCACGGCGATCAGCGTCCGGGCGGCGGCGGGGATCCTGGTGCTGCGCGACCCGCACGCCGCCACACTCGTCGACAGCCTCCGGCCCTTCCTCGTCGGATTGTCGGTCGTCCTGTGGGCCTTCGGCACCTGGTGGATCCCCCTGCTCGTGCTGCTCGGCGTGTGGCGCTACGTGGTGCGTGGCTACTCGCGGGCCTACGAGCCGCGGCTGTGGAGCGTGGTGTTCCCCCTCGGCATGTACACAGTGGCGTCCGACACCCTCGGGCGAGCAGCCGGATTCGGCTTCATGGTGTCAGTCGCCCGCGTGTGGGTCTGGGTGGGGGCCGCCGCCTGGGTCGTCGTGCTGGGCCTTATGCTGACCGCGCTGGTGCACGCCGTGGTGCGACGGAATGAGCCGACGGTGTGAGGAGCAAGCCGTCCGTGACGCCGGTGCCAGACTCGCAGCGTTGGCGGAAGCTGCCGCACATCGTGGCGGCGCACTCAGGGCGAGCGTGAACCGCCCCGGCACCGCGGATCACCGCCTCCGACGGCACTCCGGTCGTCGATGCCTCACGAGCGCAGGTGACCCACACCTGTTCGATGACACCGGCCATGGCAGCGGCAGGCAAGGGTAGATTCGCCGCATGCCTTTCGCTCGAGCGGCCTCCGCCTTCGCCGCGCTCGCCACGACCACGACTGCCGTACGCCTGTCGCTCCATGTGCTCGCCGCGTCCGTCTGGGTCGGCGGCCAGCTCACGGTGGCGGGCCTGCTCGGCACCGCGCGCGGCCTTGGGGAGAGCGCGTCCAAGCTCGTGGCGCGGGCGTTCGGTCGGCTCCAGTGGCCTGCGTACGCCGCGCTGCTCGCCACGGGCGTCTGGAATGTCGTCGCAAACCACCTGAGCGCGCAGGGCAGCGAGTGGAATGCGGTGCTTGGCGCCAAGATCGCCGTCGTGCTGATCGCGGGCCTCGCTGCTTACCTGCACCAGCGTTCGCGCAGCCGTGCGGGACTCGCCGCGTTCGGCGCCATCTCGGCTCTGGCGTCGCTCAGCGCGCTCGTGCTCGGTGTGCTTCTCGCTGGCTGACAGACCGTGCTCCAACGGGAAGGACAGCGGTCCCCTCAGTGCGCCGCGACCGGTGCGGTGGACGATCACGTCGCTCGCGCTCCAACCCCCGAGGTGGCGTCGCAGGAGCTCGCGCGCACGGTCGAGGTCCGCTGTCAAAGCGACGCGCAGGCGATCTCGCCCGAGCGGCTTCGATCGGTCCCCCCTCTGGGACGTGAGCAGCATCGTCGAGCTCGACGGCATGGAGATAGCAAATCGGACGGTCTGCCCCACGTAGGGGTGCGAAGTCAGCCGAGGTGGCAGCCGCCTCGCGACCGCTCGTAGATCGAAGAGTCTGAAGGGGTCCTGGCGTGCAATGTCATTTTGCAGGGAAACTCGGTCGGCAACACGACCACAGGCGTTCTTCTCGAGCCTCAGCCGGAAACTGCCCCGGGGAGGTGACTGCACCTCACGCGACGACCTCGTCGCGAAGAGGCCGGGCCTCATCGAGCACTGTGCCACGATGGCCATGTCGTTCACGTGGCATTGCGAGCCAAAAGTCGCGACGTCTCCCCGTTCGAGGCACATCTGCGCGCCGGCACCAGTCCTCTTGGTAGCTGGCAGCCGGGCTAGCGCTGGTGGCGTCCGGCTGCCAGACTTGACCCGTGTCACGGTGCCGTTCGCTCATGAGCCAGCTCCGCCGAGCGGACCGGCGACTCCTCTTCGGCACCACCGGGCTGATCCTCGCGGCCATCGGACTGAGTGCCTGTGGCTCGTCGGCCTCCGCGCTCGCCCCTTTTGCGATCCTCCAGGCCAACACGCGGGCGCGAACGGTGCAGCTCGAACTTGTCGCGAGCGGGACCGATGCAAACGGCGGGTTCAATTTCGATGGCTACGCCAACGGCGCCCTGCAGGTGAGCGTCCCGGTGGGCTGGACCGTGGAGGTCTCGTGCAACAACGGTTCCGCCACGCTCAGCCATTCATGCGCGATCGTCGACGATCTGCCGGTCTCGACGATCGCGCCGCCGATTGCCTTTGCGCGAGCATCGATTCCCGACCCCACGGGAGGCCTGCCTCTTGGCGGATCGACAAGCTTCACCTTCGTGGCATCGCGCGTCGGCCGGTACCGCATGACTTGTCTCGTCCCGAGCCACGAGGCGGACGGTATGTGGGACTGGTTCGTGGTTACCGCCGGCGGCCTTCCGTCGGTCCGGACGTGACCCGTCGCGCTCCGCTTAGCGCCGGAGGCTCCCAAGCGCCGAGCGAACGTGGTGCCGCTCCCTGAAGTGAGGCCGCGGGCACTCCCCGTCAGCGTCTGTTCGAGCGGTTGACGTAGTCCTCCCGAGCCACGTCGTCCCCGCCATCGACCCCTTCTCTGCGCTCATCTCCAAGGATCCGCCAGTGGACCGATGGCAGATTGGAGGGCTTGCAGTCTGGGGATGAACGAAGAGAAGGCGCCGGGCGTGCCCGGATGGTGCGCGGCTCGGTGGTGGTGCATCGGCGCCGTTGCGGCAACGCGAGCTGTCGATGTGCCAATGGCGAAGCGCTGCACGAGACGACGGTGCTCAGCTACTCCGAGGGTGGCCGCACGCGCTTTGTGATGCTGGCCGCGGCAGCGCCTGCTCGTGATGATGGCGAAACCGTGCAATCGTCGTGTGGTCCTGGAAGAGGTTGGCGCAGATCACCGGAAAGGCGATGTCGACGTCGCTCGCCCGCTCGATCTGGCGAGAGGACCGCAGCACGGTGCAGTAGCCGTAGCGCAGGAGTGCCACCGTCGTCTTCGGGTGGTGCGCTGCACCTCCCCATCCGTTTTCGCGGTCGTTGACGTCGAAGGCGGATAGGTTCATCTCCTCGACCGCGTCGAGGACGAAGAAAGCGAGGTGGTCCTCGTCGAGCCAGTCGGTGAACGACCGCGGGAGCAGGTAGAGCTGGTCGCGCTCTGGGGGTGACGAAGCCCGAAGTTGTAGGTCACGGCCTTGTTCCCGCCATTGCGCCAGGTCAGGTGGTGGAACTCACGCGCGCCCTACCCGGCACTGCGCATGTAGGTCAACGGTTCGTGCAACAGGTTCAGGAGGCGAGGACTGCCCGCCGCCGCGTCAGAGGGCGACGGACGGCCGGCCCGCGAGGCCGGCAGTCGCCCGGGCCGCTGCCTGGGCAACTGCCTTACCGGCAGCGGGTATCTTCTCCTCGGGAAGTTGGCTGAGCGTGCCGACCACGACGAGCAGGAACCGGGGCAGGCCGTCCCAGCCGAACACGGGAGCGGCGACGGCGTTGTGGTCCGGGTAGTACTCGCTCAGGCTGGCCGCGTACCCGCGGTGGCGGGTGCGCGCTAGCTCATCGCGGAACGGGCCAGGATCAACGATCGAGCGTGCTGTGCTGAGTGGGAGACGATGGCGCTCGAGGTGATCGTCCACCACCGCGGTGGGCGCCCAGGCCAGCCACGCCTTGGCGGCAACGGCGCCACCAGGGGGAAAGCGCGCGCCGATGTCGATCGTCACGCGGATCGGGTCTGGGCTCTCGACCTTGTCCAGGACGACGAAGTCCTCCCGATCGGTGAACGTCATCACGAAACACCCGAGCCCGGTGCTCCCGGTGACGGTGCGGGCCTCAGCCAGCGCGAGGCGTACCCCCTCCCGATCCGCCGATACGAGGTTGCCGAGCGCACCGAGGTATGGCCCGAGTCGGTAGGCCTTCGTGGCCGGATCGAACGAGACGACCCGTCCGTCCTCGAGGGTCTTCAGGACGTTGAAGCACGTGGAAAGATTGATCGACGTCGCGCGGGCAATCTCACTCACCGTGCACGGCGAGTTCTTCACCTCAAGGAGATGGTCGAGGATGGCCAGCGCATTGCGCACGGCCGGGACGCCTCGGGGGCGTGCGTCGCTCATTTCCCGGTACGTCGTGGCGCCATCGCTACCAAAGGTAGCGGCCGAGGGGCAGGCCGTCCGTCCCACCGCCCGCGGCGGCGAGGGTCTCATCTCGTCGAGCGCACGATCTGCGGAGCGGCCTCCAGCACCTCGCGGCTCTCCTCGGCGCTCCACGATCCCGCCCGCTCTTTGACCACGTGTTGGATGTTCTCCCGACCGAGCGGCTCCTCCCAAAACAGCGCGCGAGCCTGCGCGAGCAGCGGGAGATCGTGGATAGCGATCATGACCATGTCCTCGTCGCCATCGTTCTCGAACGCGTGCGCGTGCCAAGCAGGGCAGGTGAAGAAGTCACCGGCCTTGAAGCGGATCTCGCGCCCCTCGATCAGGGCTTTTCCGCTGCCCTTGGTCCAGTAGTAGATGGCGACTGAGTTGTGGCGGTGCCCAGGGACCGTCTCACCGGCGTGGATGCGCTGCACGCCGACGAAGATCAGCGGCGAGGCGCCCGGGGCGCCGGCCCACTGGTCGTTGACCAGGGCCGCGAACCGACGGTATGCGGGGTAGCGCTTCGGATGGGCGCTCATCTCGTCGAGCACCGCCTCGATGTCCTCGCCTCGCCAGAAGCCGGGAGCGGTGTCGGGTGGGGTCATCGCCCGGAAGTAAGCGTCGGGATTCATAATCAGCGATGACGAGTCCCTCTCTCCGCGCTCGTCGTGATCGGCCGCGACGCCGTCGGTCCGATCCTGCGCTCGCGCCGCCTTCGCGTCGCTCCCCCCGTCCCTCTCGTTCTCCGCGCCGCTCCGCTTCCCGGCCATCACTGCCCCCTTGAATTCTCTATACAGAAATCACTGTGCTATAGAGAAAATCACAGGAGCAAGGCCTCGTCAAGCGCGCGTCGAGTCGATCTCGGACGTGGAGCCGCTCTCGCGCTCTCGCACGACGAGTGCCGGGGGCCGGGTAGGGCACCGTCCGACGGCGACAGCGACAAATGAGGCTTCAACGCGTATCCGCGAGCCGGGAAGGACCAACGAGCGCTGCCGGGCCATCGGGCCCGCCGCCGTCCGAACCGCGGTGCAGCCCGACAGGGGTCCCGGAGCCGCCTATGTGGCGTATGCGTCCGCCGCGCCGCGGGCCCCTCTGCCCAGCGTCCGCGCGGCATGGCGCGACGGGCGCCCGAACCGAAGTCCGGGTGCCAAGCGGCTTCAGCCGGTAGCGCCGGGCGCGAGCCCGAGCGCATCGGCGGGCGCGGCCCAGCCACCCACGGGAGGGTGGCCGGATCGTCGGCGAGCAGTTGCACGGCGACGTGGACGGCGCGGACCTCGCGATGCTCGTGCACCCGTCCTGCGACGTCCTCCACGCTCCCCCAGGCGATGATCGCGTCGCCAGCGGGTCGCTCCTCTCATCGGTGACGCCCTCCTCGGCCGAGCCGAGGCGGCGAGGTTGCGGACGTAGTTGATCAGGCGCCGATAGGCGCTGAAGTGTCGGCGCGCGATGTCCCGGGCACGCCCGGGGTTGTCGTCCAGCACCACGGTCTGCTCGGGACAGACCTAAACGGCGAGTGAGCCGGTTCGCGACACTCCCTGGGAGCGACGATACGCCGCTGACGCGGGTAGAGAGGCCCCTCGCCCACCCGTGACCGGTCCCGGGGCGCGTTGGGTCGAGGATGGGCGGCGATTCGTGCCGTCGAGCACCGTCTCGGCCATCGGCAGCACGAACTCGCCGACAGGCAGGCCGCGCCGTCGTGCAGGCCCCGGATCTCCTCGAACTCACGGTCGAATATCTCCGCGCTCTCTCCCGCGACCGGTAGTCCCCCCGAACAGCCGGATCGTGCATAACGGCACGCCACTCCACCTCGGCGACGCCTTACCGGCTGAGGCTGTCGCCCCGGGTGAAGGCTCGAGGTTCGATCGCGAGCCGTACGCCAGCCGGGCCGTGTCCCATGAGCAGATGAAGTGCTTGGGTGCAATGCTCATGACCCACTGCACCAGGTGGTGCTCGCGGTGGCCGCCCTGAGCCCTACGAGCGCAGCGCGCCGAGGAGCTCCCGCGTGGATGCGGTCGGCGCAGTAGCGAGCTCGCCGAGGGTCCGAGCGCACCGCCGATACACCTCCAGAACGCGGTCGTCGTCCCCGGTAGCGTGGGCCACCCGCATGAGGACACGCCAGGTCGCCTCCCGGTACGGGTCGTCACGCAGCACGGTGTTGGCCAGACGCTCAGCGTCGCGGTATCGCCCCGCCGCGCAGGCGAGCTTCGCCGCTTCGTGGCGGGCGTCAGCGCTCTCATGCCCAAGGCGCGCCCGGCGCGCCTCCACCCAGGGCGAGTCGATCCCGGCGAGGTACTCCCCGCTATCGAGGGACGCGATGGCTGCGCTCAAAAGCTCGTAGCGCTCGGACTCGCCGACACGCGCCGCGCGGGCGAGCAGCTCCTCCACCTTCTCACTCTGGCTCTGCAGCATGACCTCGGGCCCGAGCCGGAGACGACTCGCCTCGAAGGACGGTCCGGCGCCGTCGGGAAGCACCTCACGCAGCTGGTATGCCGCCTGGCGCAGGTACGAGCGCGTCGACTCGTCGGCTCGGCCGTCGAACAGCGCGCCGAGCAGCTCGTCGCGCTCGACCTCGGTGCAGCCGCGCGCAGCGAGGTACGCAGCGAGCTCATAGCTCTTCTTGATTCTCGGACGCACTTCCACCCCGTCGACGACCAGGCGCGGCGGACCGAGATCGTGGAGGAAGACCACAATCTGCACGGCACGGTCATTCGGTGCCACATGCACCGCCGACGTTCCACGGGACATCAGCGCGCGACCAAGCTCGTGCCAGATGGAGTCCGCGTGATGCTCGGCCTCCACTTCGCGTGCGAGAACGGCCGGGAAGTCGTCGAGTGCCTGCAATAAGATGTGATTCGAGCCCTGCCTCGCTGCCGCAGCGAGGGCGACCGCGGCGGCGCGGGCAGCGGCTTTGGCGTTCCCGAGCCGCGATTCGGCCTCGGCGAGCAGCACCCCGGCTGTCGGCAGCTCCAGGATGCGCTCGTTCCGCACCATGGTGCGCACCGACCGGCGGAGCCGCCGCGCCGCTGCGACATCCTCATCTCGGCGCAGCAGGACCATCCCGGCCCAAGTCGAGATCTGCTCGGCGATGAAGCCGAACGTACGCGCCTCCGGCATCGCTTCGAGCACCTGGAGCACGGCCCACGCGCGCTCGTGGTCCCCGGCTAGGCGCAGCTCCAACTTCGTCTCGATTAGACGGTTCAGCATCTCGAAGGCGACCGACTCGCTCTCACGGATAAGGACGCGCCCGCGCTCGAGCGCCGCTCGCGCCTCGGTTGGCCGCCCGAGGTCAATCATCAGTTCCGGCTCGACAATCGCGTGAAACCACACCGGGGCCCACTCCGCGAGGCCATCGGCACCGTAAAGCTCCAGGGCTTCGGCGGTGTGGCCCATCGCCCGAAGTGTCCCGACCCGCCAGGGAGCCGAGACCGCAGCCGCCCACGGCAGAACCGGAGAGTCGGCGAGCCCGGGCAGCTTTCCTCGCGCATAGCGCACCCGCAGGATGAGGGCGTCGAGGGGACCGCCGTCGAGCTCCGGTCCCGGCCCGCTGTCGGCCTTGTGGTCGTCCACGAGTGTGAACATGTCATGCAGAACGTCGATCCTCGGACCACCACCGGCTGCCTCAGCGGCCGCGACAACGGCGCGAGACTCGTCGAGACGGCCAGCGTGCCAGTAGCACCAAGCGATCATGGTGGCGGCCCGGAAAGAAGATCGGACGACGCTCCCGAGCTTGCCGACCGCCACGAGGCGGTCGGCGATGCGTGCCCCCTCGCCATAGCGCTCGTGGGCGATTGCGAGCATCAGCTCAGCTCGCGTCAGGGTTCCGTCGCCAGGCGGCGCCACCGATCTCAGCGCGTGCAACCATCGCTCTGCCACGGAGAAGTCAAGCCGCGCCACCACGGCATCCAGGGCGCCCTCGGCAGCGTGCAGGGCCAATTCGGGCGCGCCGGCACGTAGGTACTCTTCGACGGCATCCTCGAAGTGCCCCTCATCCTCCAACAGGGCGCCGTAGGCGCAGCGCAGCACCGCGACGTCCGGGGGCTGCTTGCGCTCGAGCAAGGTGACCAGGTACTCGCGAAGTCGCGTGTGGCACCGCATCGTGCGCCCGTCGGGCTCCCAGGTCACTGGCAGGTGCCGGGTCCGCAATCCCGCGAGGAGGGTGGCGGCACCGGGCTGGCCGAGCGCCCGCGCCTTCGTCGCCGTAACGTCGGTGAGGAGCGACGTCGAGATGAGGAAGTCGCGCTCTTCGCTGCTGAGCTGATCGAGCACCTGGGAGCCGAGGTAGCCGTGAAGGGGATCGGCCTCCCCTCCGATGCCGACGACGTGGTCCTCCGAGCGCCAGGCCTCGAACAAGACGCCGGTCACCCAACCGCCGGTTGCCTCCACCGCCTCGGCCGGGTCGATCCCTGAGCTCCGCGCCGGGGGGAGCGCCTTTGCCGCCTCCTCGACGGTGAAGGCGAGGTCACGCTCGTCGAGCGCGGCGGCAGCGAGCAACGCGCGTGTGCCAAGATCCAGCGCAAGCTCCTGCCGGCTGACCAAGATGACGTGCAACGCCGGCGGGCAGTAGCGCACGAAGGCCGCGATCACCGCCAGAGCATCGGCCGACGAGGCGATGCGCTCGAGCTCGTCGATCACGAGCAGGGTGGGCCTTTCCCCAACGGACTCGGCGAGCAGCCCAGCGGCTTCGCGGTGCGGGACGCTCTGGCGGAGCGCCCAGGTGGCCACGCCCGAGACCTCGGGAACCTGGATCGCCAGCGCCGCCTCCAAGTAGGTGAGCAGGCGACCGGGCGCTGCGTCGGTCTCGTCGACGGTAAGCCACGCGGCCGGCAGAGCGAAGGATCCGAGTGCCTGCACGACCGCCGTCGTCTTGCCCGATCCGGCAGTTGCGTAGACGGTGACCGGGTTGTGGGCAGAGACGAGCTCGCCAATCTGGTGGTCCAACCGGTGCCGCTCGACGAGTCGCTCGGAAACCGGCGGTACCCTGCACTTGTTGTGGATGATCGCCGCAGGCCGGGACTGGAGCGGGACTCCCGTCTTCGTGGAATCTCGCATGCTCTGGCAAGCTAGCGCGGGTGGGCGAGCTCGGCTCGCGCCGCTACGCCACGGGCCCGGAGCGGCGTTTCGGTCCCGTTAACGCTCCCTCGTGGAAGCTGACGGTCGACGACCCGAGCAGGGTCGGCCCAGTCACAGCAGACATCATCCTGCTCACCACGGAAGCGATGAGGAAACCATGCACGAAGAGGACGTTCCAGTACTCGTCGTCGGCGGCAGCCTTGTCGGGCTGTCGACATCACTCTTCCTGGCCTCGCACGGGGTCCCGAGCCTCGTCGTCGAGCGCCACCACGGCACCGCGATCCACCCCCGCGCGGCGTTCATCCTTCAACGGACGATCGAGACCTACCGCAGCGTCGGCCTGGAGAAGGCGATCTCCGTCGCCGCAGCGCAAGAGTTCATCCAGAACGGGGCGATCATGTCGGTGGAGTCCCTTGGCGGCCGTGAGATCGAGTGGTACTTCCGCAACATCAACGACGGCGTGGAGGACCTCAGCCCCTCACGACGTCTCTTCTTCACCCAGATCGGGCTGGAGCCGATCCTGCGCCACCGCGCCGAGGAGCTCGGGGCCCGCGTGCAGTACGCCTCCGAGGTCGTCTCGATCGAGGCTGACGCGGGGGGCATCACCGCCGTCGTCCAGGACCGCGACAGTGGCGAGCAGCGACGGGTGCACGCCCGCTACGTCGTGGCCGCTGACGGCGCCCGCAGCCCCGTTCGCGAACGGCTCGGGATCTCGATGTGCGGCCACGGGACGTTCTCGAACAGCATCACGATCTACTTCCGGGCCGACGTGCGCGAGCTCATCGGTGACCGTGTCCTCAGTGTCGTCTACGTCTTCCATCCTGAGTTGCAGGGCTTCTTCCGCTTCTCCATCGACGGCGATGCCGGCTTCCTCGTGGTGAACACCACCGTGGACGCGAACGGCCAGCGCAGCCGGAACGTCGCCGAGGACGCGAGCAACGAGCGCTGCATCGAGTATGTCCGCCTGGCTCTCGGCGCATCGGACCTGCCCGTCGAAATTGAGGCCGTGCAGCACTGGAGCTCCATTGCCGACTGGGCCGAGCGCTTCCAAGAAGGGCGCGTTCTCCTCGTCGGCGACGCCGCCCACGTCATGCCGCCCACCGGTGGATATGGCGGCAACACGGGTATCCATGACGCCCACAACCTCGCCTGGAAGCTCGCCCTCGTCCTCGACAGCGTCGCCGGACCGGACCTGCTTGCGACCTACGACGCCGAGCGGCGACCAGTTGCCTCCTTCACTGTTGAGCAGGCCTACACCCGCTACGTCCTCCGGCTCGACCCCGAGCTCGACAACGCGAACCTCGTGCCGATCGTCGACGATGCCACGATTGACCTCGGCTATCGCTACCGCTCGACGGCCGTCGTCGGGAAGCCGGACGACGACGACGGCGCCGACCGGGAAGACCCGCACAAGCCCTCGGGACGGCCGGGCTTCCGGGCGCCCCACGTCGTGGTGGAGCGCGACGGCACGCCGTTGTCGACACTCGACCTCATGGGCAAGGGCTTCGTTCTCTTCGCCGGAGCCGATGCGGAGAGCTGGTGCCGGGCAGGGCGCGCTGCGGGACAACGCCTCGGCGTGCAGCTCGACGCCTACACCGTCGGCGAGAGCGGCGAGCTCGCCGAACGCTCGGGCCGCTTCGCCGAAGCCTACGGCACCGGGACACAGGGCGCGACCTTGGTCCGCCCCGACGGGTTCATCGCCTGGCGATCACGTTCAGCCGACCGTGACGACGAACAGGTACTCACCGACGTCCTCGCCCAGGTGCTCTCCCGCTCGCTGCCGGCGCAGGCCTCATAGGCGAAGACGCCCGAGCAGGACATCCTCCTCAAACCTCGCCCGGCCACCGTCGCCCGCAACAAGCCTCAGCTTGGACGCTGGGCCCCTCGTCGCCTCGAGCGGCACATCGAAAGGGGCGACATTCAAGTCGAGACCGACGAGATCGAGGAGGCGAGCGACCCCGCCGGCATGGAGCTGCACGCGACGATCGCGGTGTCGATGCGCTCAGCACAGGCGACTGTCGCGGCGAGCAGCTTGATCGCGCCGGACGGACGCGTACATCCTCGGCGCCCCGGCCACGGGCCGGACAGCCGCACGAGTCGGGGTATTGCGCCCGCGCCATTGCTCGGCCCCTGGCAACCCTGCCGCCATCAACGAGCACCCTGCGCTCGCGTAGCAGTTCGGTGCCGGCGCGACGACGGTGGTCGTGTCGCCGACGACAGGTCTGCTTGCGGACGGGTGTCCCCCCGATCGGAGCTATGTGATCACGTCGCGCCGGCGAGCACGCGACACCATACCGACGCGACTCGAGCACCAGCTCGGTCGCGACGCTGACGCTCCACGACCTGGCGCGACTAGCCGAGCACGGGATCCAGGGCGACCACCGGGACTACGAGACGCCCGTCGAGTGCCTCCGGTCACGCGACGAGCCTCACACAGCAACGCCCGGGAGCTGGATCGAGACGCGCCGTGGCGGCGGGGAGGCCTGCTGCCTCGACGACACCGCGGATGAGGTCAAGGTTCATCGCACAGACCAGGTCCCGGTGCTCTTCGGCCAGGACGTGGAACGGACAGTTGGCGAGCGTGATCGTGCCGTCCTCCTCCCGTGGCTCGTAGCCCTGCTCGGCTAGGAGCTCGGCGACCTGCTCGATCGACGAAGATGAGCACTCCTCAGCCCGCTGGGCTCGGACGCCGATCGTGCGGCCGTACTCGCGGGCAACGGCCCCGAGGGCGTCAGCGACGGGGAGCGATCCGTCGGCGACGCGCTCGACCGCCCGAGCGAGGAGCAGGGCAGCGAGGTCGTAGTGACGCTCGGGGACGCTGAGCGCGATTTCGCCAGCGGCCCGTCGATACCACTTAGCCGGTCGGCCCGCTCCTGGGCCACTCCGCCCCGCCGGGCGGTGATACGCAACCTCGAGCAGGCCGACCTCGGCCAGCTTGTCGAGGTGGAACGCCGCAACCGATCGCGCCACCCCGAGGGCAGCCGCGGTCCCGTCGCGGCTGACGGCCGAGACCTGGGACGCCACGTGGCCGTAGATCCGGCGACGCAGGGGCTCGTTCAGGGCCGCTAGAGCGGCGACGCGGCCAGAGTCGAGGTGCACGACCATCATTCTAAAACAGATTCAGTTTGACGGAATCATCACCCGCTTCTAACGTTGACAGACGTGAGCGTTAGAAAGGGGAGGTTGATGGCAACTGCAACTGCACCTATGGGCACGGAGAGTTCACCACACGCCCGCCGGCTCCTGCCGTCCATTCACTCCGACAAGCTGTCCGACCCGAAGTTCCAGGCCTACCTGATCCTGCGTGCGGCCTTCGTGACCGCCCCGATCCTCTTCGGCGTGGACAAGTTCTTCAACTGGATGACCTACTGGCCCAAGTACCTGTGGGTGGGCTTTCCTCACTTCTTGGGCGTGAGCCCCCAGCACTTCATGTACGGCGTCGGCGTCATCGAGATCGCAGCTGGTCTCGGTGTCCTACTCCTGCCGCGCCTCGCCCCCTACGTCGTGGTCGGCTGGCTCGGGGGGATCATCACCAACACGATCATCAAGAGCATCGCCACAGGCGGCCACACCCAGGTCTACTGGGACATCGCCCTCCGCGACTTCGGCCTGCTGCTCGCCGCCCTGGCCCTCGCTCGCCTGGCGGCCGCCTTCGCCCCGAAGCGCCTCGTGCGCTCGAAGCGAAGCTGACACCGTCGGGCCTCTCGGGTCGAACTAGCTCACGATCGATGCACGCTGGCCAGCTCGCCGTTCTCCCCGTCGCCGACCCGATTCGACGACGTGATGGGTGGGTCCGGCTGGTGCCGGGGAGGTCGCCGACGAACGACATCAACCGGCCCCACGGGGCGAAGCGCGGCTGAAAGGAGCAAAGAGGATGGACGCGTCCCCTACAAACGGTGCCCGTCGAGTCTCGGACATCACCGCGCCCCGCACGTGGCGGAGGTCCGAACGACGGGCGGCGCCATGGTCGAGCCGCGATGTCGGAGCGCCCGCTGCCGGCGGAGACGGCGCGCTCGACAGGCCAGAGGCCGAGCGGGTCGCGAGACACCGTCCGCCGTCGCTCGATCACGAGCGTTGGCTCCCCGCCGGTGAGGCGGTCGTGGATCTCGACCGGGCTGCCCGGGCGGTAGCGGACCTGCTCGACGCCCTGGGCGTGGACCGCCGCACCGAGACGCTTGCCGGCACGCCGGACCGTGTGGCTCGCGCCTATGCCGAGCTGCTCACGCCGGAGCCCTTCGAGGCAACGACGTTCCCCAACGACGAGGGCTACGACGAGCTGGTGGTGGTCCAGGCCATCCCGTTCTCGTCACTGTGCGAGCATCACCTCCTGCCCTTCGTCGGCGTGGCCCATGTCGGCTACCTGCCAGGAGAGCGCCTGCTCGGGCTGTCCAAGTTGGCCCGCGTGGTGCGGCACTACTCCCGGCGCCTGCAGGTCCAAGAGCGGCTCACAACACAGGTGGCGAACTGGCTCGAGGCCGAGCTGCGCCCGAAGGGGGTGGGCGTGGTCCTCGAGGCCGAGCACGCCTGCATGTCGTGGCGCGGGGTGCGGTCCGACGGTGCCCGGACCGTGACCTCGGCGCTCGCCGGGCTGGTGCGCGACGACGAGCGGACCCGGGCGGAGTTCTTCGCGCTCGTCGGGCGCCGCTCATGACCCAGCGCGCCGGACTCAGCCCTCGTCGGTTCCACCACGTGCACTTCGATGCGCAGACACTCGCCGACGCGAAGGACGGCACCGTCGTGTCGGTGTGCCTCCCCGCCCGAGACGAAGAGGCGACCGTAGGACGCATCGTTGCCACGGTGCAGACCGAGCTGGTCGAACGGGCCCACCTGGTCGACGAGATCGTCGTGGTCGATGACCGCTCGACCGATGCGACAGCCACCGTTGCCGCCCGAGCGGGCGCCATCGTCGTGCCGACGCAGTTCCCGCCTCCACGAGGAGCTGGCAAGGGAGCGGCCATGGCCACCGCCATCGTCGTGAGCGGCGGAGACGTGATCGTCTTCCTCGACGCCGATGTCGTCGACTTCGCCGCACATTTCGTCGTCGGCCTCCTCGGCCCCCTGCTCGGCGATCCCACCGTCGGCTTCGTCAAGGCCACCTACCGTCGCCCCCTCGCCGGGGTCGTCGGAGAGGGCGGCCGGGTCACCGAGCTGGTGGCCCGGCCCCTGCTCGAAGTGCTCTTCCCAGAGCTGGCGCAGTTCGGCCAGCCGCTGGGCGGGGAGTGCGCAGCTCGCCGGGACGTGATCGAACGCCTCCCGCTGGCCGTCGACTACGGCGTCGACGTCGCCCTGCTCATCGATGTCGTCCACCGTGTCGGCCTCCGGTCCGTGGCCGAGGTGGACGTAGGCGAGCGAGTCCACCGCAATCGCCCGCTCGCCGAGCTCGTCCCGCAGGCTCGCTCGGTCGTGCGCGCGATCCTCGCCCGCGCCGGCGTGCCCGACGTCTCGCAACCTTCCTTGCCCGCCGATGGGCCTCCCCTCTGCGCCGAGTCCGGCACTGAGGGCCGACTGACGGCGACATCTGTCGCGACGACGGTGCCCTCCCTTCTCGGGGCATGCCAGCTCCAGCGCAGTCGACGGGACCGAGGATGGCACGGTCGGTCACCATGGCCGTCACGGCCTCGACCGAACAGGAGACAACATGGCAGCGAGCCAGACGTTCGTGATCGTGGGAGCAAGCCTGGCCGGGGCCAAGGCAGCCGAGACGCTCCGCGCCGAGGGATTCAGTGGCCGGGTCGTCCTGATCGGCGAAGAGGCCTCGCGCCCGTACGAGCGCCCGCCACTGTCCAAGGACTACCTGCGCGGCGAGAAGGGCTTCGATGCCGCCGCGGTCCACGACGAGGGCTTCTACGACGCCAACGCGATCGAGCTGCGCACCTCGACCACCGCGACCGCCATCGACCCGGGAGCGTCCGAGGTGACGCTCGATTCGGGTGAGCGCATCGCCTACGACCGGCTGCTGCTGACCACCGGCGCGGTCCCCCGACGCCTGTCGGTTCCCGGTGCCGACCTCGTCGGCGTGCACTACCTGCGCAGCCTCGCCGACGCCGACGCATTGCGCCAGGTTGTGACAGCGTCGCGCCGGGTAGTGGTCATCGGAGCGGGCTGGATCGGCGCCGAGGTGGCCGCCTCGGCCCGCCAGCTCGGCGCCGAGGTGGCGATGGTCGAGCTGGCCTCGGTGCCCCTTGAGCGGGTCCTCGGCCCCGAGGTGGGGGCGGTCTATCGCGATCTGCACGCCGAGCACGGCGTCGAGCTTCATCTCGGGGTCGGCGTCGAGTCCCTCCGGGGCACGGCTGCGGCCGAAGAGGTCCGCCTGAGCGACGGCACCGTCCTGCCCGCCGAGGCGGTAGTCGTGGGCGTCGGTGTCACCCCACGCGTCGAGCTCGCCCGAACCGCGGGGCTCACGTTGGACAATGGAGTCGTGGTCGACGAGCACCTGGCCACCAGTGCGCCAGGAATCTACGCGGCCGGCGACGTGGCCAACGCGTTCTATCCCCTCTACGGCACCCACATCCGCCTCGAGCACTGGTCGGCGGCGCTCAACCAGGGTCCGGCGGCGGCCAAGAACATGCTCGGCGAGCCGACCGCCTACGACAAGGTCCCGTACTTCTTCTCCGACCAGTACGACCTCGGCATGGAGTACCGCGGCTGGGCCCCTTCCTGGGACCAGGTCATCTTCCGAGGGGACCCGGCCGCCCGGGAGTTCATCGCCTTCTGGGTGCGCCGCGGTCGCGTGCTGGCCGCGATGAACGCCAATGTCTGGGACGCCGGTGAGGCGCTCGAGGCGCTGATCCGCGCCGGACGCCCCCTCGACCCTGCCCATCTTGTCGACCCGGACGTCGACCTCGCGAGCTTGGCGGCCCCACCGGCGCGCTGAGCGCTCCTGGCCTGCGGCGGTGCCCGGCCGACGGTCACTCGTCAGGCGCGGCTCGCTCGTACGCACAACCGGGACGATGCCCCTCGCTCACCACGGCGCCGCATTCGGGACAGACGAGATGGGCCCAGCACGCGGCATCGCCACCTTCGCTGCCATCCTCGACCTGCTCACCGTGGCCGTCTGCCGATGGGCGGTCGGTGACAGGGCACTCCTGACGCTGCAAACGCTGCTCGGCCACCGCTACCTCCATGCCTGGTCCCCCGCGAGACCCGGACCGTGCCGCGTCAACCTGTCGGACCACATAAAACCTGACTTGGCTTGTCGACAATAATGCCAACCAACGATATACTAGCAATGCCTAGAAAAATAACGAGAACGAGGAGGAGCTCGATGAGCATCCAGTTGGGCGACACTGCCCCTGACTTCACCGCCGAGACTACCGGGGGGCGGCTCAGCCTGCATGAGTACCTCGGTGACAGCTGGGGCATCCTATTCTCGCACCCAGCGGACTTCACCCCCGTGTGCACCACCGAGCTCGGCGAGTTCGCCAGGCGCAAGGACGACTTCGCCAAGCGCGACGCCAAGCTCATCGGCGTGAGCGTCGACTCCGTGGAGTCTCATCGCGGCTGGTCGGCCGACATCGCCGAGACCCAAGGTCACGGGCTCAACTACCCCCTCATCGGCGACGAGGATCGCACGGTCGCCGACCTCTACGGGATGATCCACCCGAAGGCCATCAAGACGGCCACGGTTCGCACGGTGTTCATCATCGGTCCTGACAAGTTGGTGAAGCTCACGCTCACCTACCCGGCCAACGTCGGTCGCAACATCGACGAGATCCTCCGGGCGCTCGACGCGCTGCAGCTGAGCAGCCGCTACGCCATCTCCACCCCGGTGAACTGGACCGACGGCGCCGACGTGATCATCTCGCCGGCCATCTCCGACCACGACGCCAAGGAGCGGTTCCCGAAGGGCTTCACGACGCTCAAGCCCTACCTGCGTCTCACGCCTCAACCGAACAAGTAGCGGCGTTCGACGGGGGCGCTCGTCCGGGCCGCGGGCACGCTCCGATAACCTACGGCTCGATCCACACGGGAGCTCGGACATACCGGGCTGAGAGGGTGGCTGGCCAGCGGGCCGTGGTGCCACCGACCGTTCGAACCTGACCGGATAATGCCGGCGTAGGGAGGCAGTCATGGCAACGTCGAGCCCGAGGGTGTTCACCACCGTCGTCGGAGATCGGCGCTCCGAGGTCCCGAGGACGCTCGCCGAGCCCGTCCCCCAGGCGCTCAGCCTGCTCGACCAGCTCGGGCTGTGGGGCAACCTCGGGGTGAGCCTGCTCGGCTTCACCGGGGCGATCTTCGTGCTCCAGCCCGGAGGGACCGGCACGCCCGAGTTGTCGCTCGCCGCCGGGCTCTCGGCGATCGTGCTCGGGACGCTCCTCGGCGCGCTCGCGGTCGCGTTCGCGGGCCTGCCCGGGGCCCGGACGGGTGCGCCGGCGATGGTGCTGCTCCGCGGTCTGTTCGGCGCAGAGCTCTCCTACCTGCCGACGCTTCTCAACATCGTGCAATGCCTCGGCTGGGGCGTCTTCGAGCTCGTCACGATCGCGACGGCCGCCCACACGGTGGCGCCGGGCCTGCCGCGCTGGAGCTACGTCGTGCTCGCCGGGGTGGCGACGGGTCTTCTCACCGTCCGCCCGCTCGGGGCGATCCGTGTCCTTCGCCGTTACGCGACGAGCGCCGTCGTCGTCGTCCTTGCCTACCTCCTCGTCGAGCTCGTGCGTCACCCGCTGCCCGCGTTCGGCCGCGGCACCTGGTCGGGGTACTGGGCGGCGACCGACACCGTTGTCGCGGCGGCGATCTCGTTCGCCCCGCTGGCCGCGGACTACACGCGCCACTCGCGCTCTGAACGAGCGGCGTTCTGCGGGACCCTCGCCGGCTACGGCGTCACCCAGGTCCTCTGCTACGTCATCGGCCTGCTGGCGCTCGTGACGGTCGCCCGCAGCCCGAGCGACATCTACGGCGCGTTCATCGCCGTGCCGCTCGGCTCGCTCGGCTTCGCGATCCTCGCGGCGCGCGAGCTCGACCAGTCCTTCGCCAACGTGTACTCGACGGCGGTATCGGCCCAGAACCTCCGCCCGCTCTGGGACCGTCGCGTGCTCGCTGGGGCCATCGCGGCGCTCACGACGGCGCTCGCGCTGTGGGTCAACATCGCCGACTACGAGAACTTCCTCGTTCTCCTCGGCTCGGTCTTCGTGCCGATGTTCGCCGTCCTCGTCGTCGACTTCTTCGTGCTCGCCAAGGGTCGCTGGGACCTGTCCGGTCGTTCGCGCAGCCGGCCCGCGATGCTACTGCCCTGGGCGCTCGGCTTCGTCACCTACCAGCTGATCAACCCGGGCTACGTCTCGTGGTGGGTCTCCGCCTGGACGCGGATCGGTCACCTGATCGGGTTCAGAGCCGCGAGCTGGATGTCCGCGTCGATCTGCTCGTTCGTCGTCGCCGCGGGCCTCACGCTCGCCGGCGGCGGTGTCGCGGGCGTCGCCCGGCGCCGACGGAGCCTGCAACGGAGCGTGGAAGCACGAAGCGTGTGTTGATGACCGGCACGGCGGTGTCAGCGAGCCCGACCGGTGGGCTCGTGCACGGGATGGGCAAGGTGCTCGTCCGGCCGGACTGGGTCGCGCTCAGCGACGAGGAGGTGCGGGCCGTCCTTCGCCGCTACGAGGGCCACGACGGGGCAGCTGGGAGCCGGGAGGCCGTCGTGACCTGGCAGAGCCCACGGCCGATGTCCGCGGCTGGCCTGGTGCAGGCCGGGGGCCGCTCCGTCTTCGTGAAGCGTCACCACGTGGCGGTCCGCACAGCGGATCAGCTGCGCGTCGAGCACTGTTTCACGAACTACCTGCGCTCGCGGGGCCAGCTCGTCCCGGCCGTCCTTCGCAGCGTGAGCGGCGCCACGGTGGTGCGAGACGGCGACTTCGTCTACGAGGTCCTCGAGCAGGCCGTCGGCGTGGACCGCTACCGCGACGCGCCGTCCTGGTCGCCCTTCATCAGCCTTGGCCACGCCCGGGCGGCGGGGCGCGCGCTCGCCCGCTTCCACCAGGCGGCAGCGGACTTCCCGCTGCCCCCTCGAGCACCGGGTGTGCTGATGAACTCCGCTGTGATCGTCGCCGCGGCTGACCCGCTTGCGGAGCTAGGTCGGCTCCTCGCCGCCCGCCCGGGCCTCTCGGGCGCGCTCGCGCGACGCTCCCTCACCGAGGACTTCGCCCACTACCTCCTTCCGACGATCGAAAAGGCGGCGCCGCTGCTGCGAGCGCTCACGCCACAGTGGGGCCACGGCGACTGGCACCCCTCGAACCTCACCTGGAGCTCGACGAGCCCGAGCGCCGTCGTGGCAGGAGTGCTCGACCTCGGGCTCGCGAATCGCACCTTCGCCGTCCACGACCTCGCTGTCGCGCTCGAGCGCAGCACCATCGACTGGCTCGACATGACCGAGACAGGACACGTCGCCGCGGACCTCGACGCCGTCGACGCGCTGGTCGACGGGTACGAGGACGTGCGACCGCTCGACGAGCTGGAGAGCACTGCGCTCGCAGCAGTGCTGCCGGTCGTCCACCTCGAGTACGCCCTCTCCGAGGTCGAGTACTTCGCAGAGGTCGTGGGATCGGACGTCAACGCGGACCTCGCGTGCGACGCCTACCTCGTCGGCCACGCTCGTTGGTTCGAGGGAGCAGCGGGGTCGGTGCTGCGCGAGCACCTGTGCCGACGCGCCCGTCGGCGCTGAGGTCGGAGCCGTCTGATGACCTCACCTATCTCGCTCGCAAGGCGCTGGGCGGTCGTTTGCATGATCGCCCTGATCGAGGACCGCATTCCCCTTCGTGAAGTCGACGCTCAGCTGGACGACGCCCGTGCTTGGCATTCCGAAGTAGGCCGACCGTCGAGCGTGGCGCGTCGTCGTGGCCGCACCGAGCTGTGCCGCGGTTGCGCGCACTGCTTCGAGATGCATTCAACGAGGCGCGGGCCAAAGGGGAATCGGACGATCGGCGCGACCTGATCGCGGCATGGCGAGAAGCTCCGGTGTTCAGCGAGCGCGAGCCCGCCGCGCTGCCTTGGTGCGAAGAGGTCGTGCGGACGACCGAAAGAGAGGTGCACGGTGAGCTCCACGACGTGATGCGAAAGTACCGCTCCGAAGACGAGATCGGCCGACACTCATCATGCTCGTGGTCAACAGCTGGTATCGGCCGGCAAAGGTCGCCCCCATCGGCGAGTGCGTCTCCCGGTTGGTCGCCCCCCTCGTAACTCCATAACGCACATCCGTCGCGCGCGATGACGACGCTCATCGAGAAGGCTGAAGCACTTCTCGGCGCCCACCGCGGACTCGAGCCGCTCGTCCTCCCGAACGTCTGGGACGTCGCATCGCTCGGATCCTGGAGGAGGCAGGGTCCCGGTCGTCGCGACGTCCAGCGGGACGGTCGCCGGCGCGCCCGGGACGGAGGACGACGATTCGACTGATCAGCTCCTCGATGATCGGCAACCTTCCACCGACGCGCCCGGGCAGGAGGGCTGGGTGACCTATGCCGAGCAAAGGGCCGGTCAGGGCGTTGGGTGCAGTTCAAGACGGACGATTACGGACTTGGAGGTGGGAGTGTTGGACACCTCTGCCACACTGTCGAGTGGCACCAGTACATTGCATTCGGGGAAGTACCCGGCTGCGCAACCCCGTGCCGTGGGGTAGGCGACCACCTTGTAGTCGGCCAGCTTGCGCTCGATCCCGTCGTGCCACTCGGTGCTCACGTCCACGCGGTCCCCGTCGCTGAGACCGAGCTCCAGCAGGTCGGCCGGATTAACGAAGACGACCTCCCGACCTCCGTGAATCCCCCTATAACGGTCGTCGAAGCCGTAGACGGTGGTGTTGAACTGGTCGTGGGAGCGGATCGTCTGGAGGATTAGCCGGCCGGCCGGGACCTCGAGCGGCACCAGCGTGTTCACGCTGAAGTGGGCCTTCGCGTTGTCGGTCTCGAACGTCCGGCTGTCGCGGGGAGGGTGCGGCAGGAGGAACCCGCCGGGCCGGTCGAGCTTGTCGTTGAACGCCTCGAAACCAGGGACGACATGGGAGACGTGGTCGCGAATACTCCGGTAGTCGCGACGCAGGACCTGCCACTCGATCGGCGCGTTCGCTCCGGGAGCCGACGAGCCTGCAAGAGTCCTCTCCGCCAGCTCGCAGATGATCGCGACCTCGCTCCGCAGCTCAGTAGAAGCAGGCGCGAGGCGTCCGACAGATGCGTGCACCGAGCCGATCGAGTCCTCGACGGTCACCCGCTGGGTGCCGCTCGCCTGCAGGTCGCGTTCTGTCCGTCCGAGGCACGGGAGGATCACGGCGATTGCTCCGGTCACCGTATGGCTCCGGTTGAGCTTCGTCGCGACGCTGACCGTCAGACGAAGTTTGCGCATGGCGCTCTCCGCCACGCTCGAGTCGGAGATCGCCCGGACGAGGTTGCCGCCGAGGCAGAACATCGCCCGCAACCGACCGTCGCGCATTGCGGCGATGCTCTCCACCGCGTCCAGGCCGCTACGGCGGGGGGGATCGAAGCCGAACTCGTCCCGCAGGGCATCTAGGAACGAGTCCGGCATCCGTTCCCAGATGCCCATCGTCCGGTCACCTTGCACGTTGCTGTGGCCGCGTATCGGGAAGACGCCAGCGCCCGGTTTGCCGATATTGCCCTGAAGGAGGAGGACATTCACGATCTCCCGAATCATTGGCACCGAGTTGCGGTGCTGGGTGAGCCCCATCGCCCAGCACACGATCGTGCGGTGGGACCGGGTGAAGTGCCTGGCGAGGCGCTCGATCTCCGATCGGCCAAGGCCGGTCGCGGCCTCGATGGCCGGCCACGACGACGCCCTGACCTGCGTTGCGTAGTTCTCGAATCGGTCCGTGTGGCGCTTGATGAAATCTCCGTCGAGCACGGTGCCGTGCGCTGCATCCTCCGCCTCGAGGAGCAGTCTGCCAATTCCGAGAAACAACGCTTGGTCACCTGCGAGACGGATGGGGAGGTAGTCATCGGCGAGGACGGTGCCGCGGCCCAACAGGCCCCGGAGCTTCTGTGGGTTCTTGAACCGCATCAGCCCGGCTTCGGGCAACGGGTTGACGGCGACGATCGTGGCCCCGTTACGCTTGGCCACCTCCAGGTGCGTGAGCATCCTCGGGTGGTTGGTGCCGGGATTCTGCCCGCAGATCACGATCAGCTCGGCACCTTCGAGGTCGGCGATCGTCACGCTTCCCTTGCCGATCCCGATCGTCTCGCCGAGCGCGCTCCCACTCGACTCGTGGCACATGTTGGAGCAGTCCGGAAGGTTGTTGGTGCCGAAGGCGCGGACGAACAGCTGATAGACGAACGCCGCCTCGTTGCTGGCCCGTCCTGAGGTATAGAAGGTTGCCTCGTCAGGAGATGCCAGGGCCCGCAGCTCGCTCGCGACCAGCCCGAGTGCCTCGTCCCAGCTCGCTGGGTGGTAGTGGTCGTCTCCTGCTGGCTTGATCAGCGGTTGCGTGAGACGACCCTGCGCTTCGAGCCACCAGTCGCTGCGGGCGCTGAGCTCGGACAGCGAATGGGCTGCGAAGAAGCTCGGATCGAGGCGCTTCGAGGTGGCCTCCGCCGCCACGTGTTTGGCACCGTTCTCGCAGAACTCGGCGATCTTGCGGTGTTCGGGATCCGGGTCGGGCCACGCACAGCCCGGGCAGTCAAATCCTTCGACCTGATTGAGCTTCAGCAGGGTACGGGCGGTGTTCGCCGCACCCATCTCCTCGTGAGAACGCCTCAGGGTCTCGGCGACGGCCGGGACGCCAGCCGCCCATCGCTGCGGGCGGGTGATGACCGGTACCTTGTGCACATCATCCGGCTTGGGCCGGCCGCCCGTGACTCTATTCGTACCCATCCAACGTCCCTTCGCGTACGGCGACCGGCCCACCGAGGCACCCTGGCGACGAACCGTCGCGGCAACCAATCGCCACGTTCCTCCGGGCACACAATCGGCGCGCTCGCGCCACCTCGACGCGCTGCCTTCCTGCCTTCGGGCCGGCGTGGTCAAAACTTCTTGCACGAGCTCGAAGGTACTGCGACACGTTAGATCGTGCCACGATAGGGTGCAAGTTGACTCGCTGATAGTCCCTCGGTCGGGAGGAGCCCCATGTTCTTGCGCGGTTCCATAGTCCAACTCCCGCCCTCGGCATTCCCTCCCCTTGCCGTGGGTTTCCTGGGCCTCGGCACCGCTATCTGATCTTCGGGCCACAGGAGCTGTTCGAGTACCCGAAGCGGTCGAAGAGGGTCGACTTCGGCACCGGGGGGTGGGGCGAGGTGGTCCTCGGGGAGCCAGTCGGCCACCGGCGGCGGGAGCAGGTAGAGCTGGTCACGCTCGGGGGCGAGAAAGTTGTAGGCCACGACGTCATCGTGGCAATTGGTCCTCTTCAGGTGGTGGATCTCACGCGAGCGCTACCAGGGCCTTTGTGGCTCTCCTGACCGATCCGTGGGCGCGCTGAGCTGCTGAAAGGCGAGCAACGCCGCCTCCTACCTAGTTTCTGGGCTGCTTGAAGGTCCGGAAACGAGGCGAGGAGAACGACGTTGCTCGCAGCCA
>Ga0307374_10002052_pt1 | contig 36459 bp, 36 predicted proteins | sample OX3MG_FD_202532 | JGI IMG/M metagenome (GOLD analysis project Ga0307374, IMG submission 202532) | Soil microbial communities from Risofladan, Vaasa, Finland - OX-3 | ecosystem: Environmental > Terrestrial > Soil > Coastal area > Acid sulfate soil | place: Finland: Risofladan, Vaasa | collected... | reverse complement strand
GTCGCGTCCACGGGCACCACGATGGTCTCGGCGGCCAGTGCCGGCAGCGACCACGTGGTCACGACCGCCTGGGCGCACGAGAGGTTCTGAGGCGACGCCGTCGAGGTCGCCACCAGTGGCGCGACGACGAGCCCGATCAGGGCCAACGCGGAACCGGCGAGCAACAGTCGTCTCATACGTCGAGGCTACGGCGCGCGGCCAACAAACCGGCGTCGCCGCGCCCTCGCGTTGATGAAGGTTCGGTTACTGGCGCTCGCGTCGCGCGACCCGTCGCGCTCGCTGCACCGACACCGTCAACGACGCAATCGCGAGGGCCGGCAGGACGACCACCGCCGCGGCGTTTTCGTGACCGGAGACACTGATGAGCGAGATCGCGCCAAGGGTCACCAGCGCCGCCACGAAGAGCTCGGGGGTGTCGCCCACCAGAAAGTCCCACCAGAACATCGCGAACCCCTTGACCCAGCGCACGACGAGGGGTTGGCGATTCACGCGGCCACCTCGCGCGGGACCCGCGGCGCGTCGCGACGCACCAGGCCCACCAGCGCCCAGGTCACCACGAGGTAGAGGGCGACGAAGACGAGCAGCATCACGTCGTTGCCGGGCCACTTGACGTGCAGTCCCTCGCCGGACCAGAACGTCCCGAAGCTGACCAGCATCACGCCCACGCCCATCTTCATCGCGTTCTCCGGCACCCGCGACAACTGCCGCGCCACCGCGATGCCCGTCACGCCCACCGTCACCACGGCGACGCCCGCCACCACGACCGCGAGCCCGAGCCGGTGGGCCGACGTGCCCAGGGTCAGCACGGCGATGACCACCTCGAGTCCCTCCAAGAAGACACCCTTGAAGGCCATGACGAAGGCGACGCGGTCCCGGTTCGGCGCGTCGCCGGAGGCCTCCAGGATCTTGACCGCCTCGCGGTACGCCTCGTCCTCATCGTGACGAGCCTTGAGGCCGCCGGCGCGCAGGATCGCCTTACGCAGCCACTGCATTCCGAAGATAAGGAGCACCGCACCCACCACGAGGCGTAGCACGTTGATGGGCACGTGGACCAAGGCCGGTCCGAACGCGGCCACCAGGGCGGCGAGGACCATCAGTGCGGCCCCTGTCCCCTCGAGGGCGGAACGCCATCCGCGGGTCTGGCCCACCGCGAGCACGATGGTGAGGGCCTCGACCATCTCGACCGCGCAGGCCAGGAAGACCGCTCCGGCGAGAACCACCGCGCTGGTCGAGACCGTTGTCGCTATCACCTATATCCCCTTGGACTCCATGACGAGACACGACGCCGGATCGAAATGGACTTTGACCGGGCTGAGACGATCGTACCGGGTCGTGGCGAAGACTTTGCTCAGCGACGCGCCCTCGCCCACCGACACCACGTGCTCGTACCCGCGACCGTTGAAGGCAACATCGACGACCACGCCCCGCGCCCCGCCCACGTCGTCGGCGCCACACAAGGACACGCCAGCCGCGCGCACGAAGAGGCTCACCTCGCGCGGGGTGCCGAGGTCTTCGGTCGCGACGGCTTCGATGCGCAGGTCGGGCGCGAAGGGCAACGCCACTTCATATCGGTTCTCTCCGCAGGGACGCAACGACTCGACGCGAAACTCCCCGGCCACGCCCGTGAAGCGCGCGACGAAGGCATTGGCCGGCTGGCGGTAGATCACCTCGGGCGTGTTGAACTGCACGAGGCGACCCTGATTGAGGACGCCGACGCGGTCCGACAGCGCGAACGCCTCAGACTGATCGTGGGTGATGTAGACGACCGTCGCGCCCGTGGCGCGCGTCAGGGTCGCGATCTCGATGCGGAGTTGCTCGCGCCGGTCCGCGTCAAGATTCGACAGCGGCTCGTCGAACAGGATCAGACCCGCGTGACCGGCCAACGCCCGGGCCAAGGCCACGCGTTGCTGTTCACCACCAGAGAGCTGATTGGGGAATCGGTCGGCCAGCGCAGAGATGCCCACCCGCTCGAGGAGGTCGTTGACGCGGGCGTCACGGTCAGACGTTGTCAGCGCCGAGCGCAGCAGGGGGAAAGTAATGTTCTTGCGCACGCTGAGGTGGGGCCAGAGCGCGTAGTCCTGAAACACCATGGCCAAACCACGGCGCTCGGGCTCGACGAACACCCGCGGACCCGCGACGACCTGGGACCCGATCACGATCTGCCCGCTGGTCGGACGCTCGATTCCTGCCAGGCAGCGCAGCAGGGTGGTCTTGCCCGAGCCCGACGGTCCCAGCAGCACGAGGAACGTCCCGGGGTCGATCTCAATGGAGACGTCACTGAGCGCGATCTTGTCGCCGAAGACCTTGGTCAGTCCGGTCATGGCGAGTCCGACCGCGCCCGAGACGTCGCTCACGTCTGGACCCCACTCCAACCCACGCGTTGCCATCCCCGCGGTGTCACCGCTCGATAGAGACCTAGGGCGATCACGATCACCCCCAGCATCTCGGCCAGCGTCAAGACGGTCATCGCCGTCCCGGTACCGGGATTGAAGTTGGCCAGGTACGCCTGGATCGTGACCGACGCGGGCTCCTGGCTTGGCGGGTACAGAATCTGAGCAATAGCCAGCTCCGAGATTGTCTTGGTGAAGGTGAGCAGCCATCCCCACAGCAGGATCCGCGACATCAGGGGCAGACTGGCGGCGCGCCACGCCGCGAAGCGGCCGGCGCCGTGAACGCGCGCCGCTTCGTTGAGCGATGGCTGGATCTGACTCACCGGCCCGGCCATGAATCGCGTCTGGCCCGGCAGGGCCGAGGCCACCAAGGCCAGCATCAGCAGCGGCAGTGTCTTGTAGATGTTGATCACGTCGCGCGTGATGAAACTGAGGTTGTAGAAAAAGATGTAGCCCACGCCGAGCACCACACCCGGGACGGCGACCGAGCCCAGGAGAAAGACGTCCGTCACGCGTTGGCTCCATCCACCGCGCGTCGCGACCAGGCGTCGCGCCAACACGACCGCGAGGACCCCGGTGCCCGTCGCGACCACCAGGCCCAGTTGATTGGACAACAGCAGCGGAGCGCCGATGCTCTTTCCCGAAATCGACGGATGAAAGATCTGGCTGTAGTAGAGCCAAGTGAAGTGCACTCCCGTGGGTGAGTAGGTGCCCAGGTTGCGCACGAAGGAGCCCACCACCGCGCCGAGTACCGGCACGCCCAGGGCCACAAAAAAGACCGCCGCGACCGCGGCCGTCGCCAGAATCCGGATGCGCGGGCGGAACTCGCGCCGCCGCGGCGCTTGGGTCCGGCCCGACAACTGCGCGTAGGTGCGACTGCGCATCACGCGCGACTGCAGCGCGATCGGCGGGACCGTCGAAAGGATGAGCACGGTCGCGATCACCGCGGCGATCGAGAAATTGGCGGGGTAATTGTCGATGGCCGCGAAGAGCGTGTAGGTAGCCAGTGGGAAATGACTGTGGTACCCCAGGGTGAATGCGACGCCGAAGTCGCTCATGGTCTCGGCGAAACTGATGGCTAGCGCGCTCAACAGGGCCGGCGCGATCATCGGCAGCACCGTGCGCAGGGTCAGCCAGCGGGTCGCGCCGTGAATACGCGCGGCGTCCTCGTACTCAGGCCCGAGTCCTTGAAGTCCAGCCGAGATAATGAAGTACGCGAAGGGCAGAGCCACCGTGGTCAGCACGATCACGATGCCCATCGGGCCGAAGAACTCCCCGTAGAGCCAGCGGGTGTTGAGACCAACGGCGTTGGCCGCGCCGAACGGCTGGAGCAGGTCGGTCCAACCCAACGTCATCATCCACGACGGAACGAGCAGCAGCACCCACATCCCGACAGCCCACACCCGTCGACCGAGGATGTTGGTGCGGTGGATCAGCCACGCCAACGTCGTCGCCAGTGACACTGCCAGCACCGCCACCAGGGTCGAGACCCACAGTGAGTTGATGATTCCGCGGTCCGTGTTGCCACTGAAGGCCCCGGAGATGAACCGCAGCGTGAACCACTGCGGACCCTGCTGGAACATCCGCGGGCTCACCGCCAGCAGCAAGAAGCTCACCACCGGCGCCACGATCAACAGCGTCAGGACGGCGCCGATCGCCAGACCGCTGGCGTGCGGACGGCGCCGGCCGTCGCGCGGCGGCGCGAGCGGAGCGGTCTCGACGATCATTGCGCCCTTCCCTTCGTCAGCCGGGTGCGGCGCAACGGCCGGGGAACGAACCGTGGCGCCGCACCCGAAGGAGCGCGTGGGGAGATTGAACTAGCCGTTGACGATGGTGTCGTCGAACCAAGTGTTGATCCGTGACTCCAAAGGACCCCAGACGTACGGGTTGATCGTGATCGCGTGGGTCGACGCCAACGAGGGGATAATCGCGTTTGAGGGCTTCTCCCCCTGGATCACCGGCCAGAATAGGGAGTCACCCTGCGGGTCACCCAACTGCATCGCGTGCTGGCCGGCGCGCGACATCACCCAGGCGACGAACTTCTTGGCGTCCTTGCGCACGATGGGCGGCTGCTTGGCGTCGATCCCGATCACGCTGGGCAGGGCCACTGAGAAGTTGAGGTACTTGACCTTGAGGGTGGGAAAGCTGCCGTTCAGTATGTCGCCGTAACACGCCGAGCTCTGGATGATCGCCATACTGATCTGCTGAGAGGCCATGGCGCCCAACGTGACTCCGTTGGTGGCGTTGACGACGAGGGCGTTCTGGTAGAGGCTCTTGAAGTAGTCCTCGCCGACCTTGACGGCGTGAGCCGGGGAACCGCTCTTGTACTTGGCGAGGTACGTCATGACTCCGGCGATGAGCGGAAAGGTCGGCCCCGACTGGGACGGGTCGTTCATGCCCAGGCCCTGGTACTGGGTCTCGGTCAACTGGGCCCAGGTCGACGGCACCTGGCCGGCCGACACCTGCGACGAGTCATAGCAGAGGGCGCCTACCACGGTAAGTCCGGTCGGCGTGAAACTCTTGTCGGTGGGCACGTTGGCGCTGCCCAGGGCGTTGAAGGACACGCTCGGGACGCTGTTCTTGACTAGCATGCCCTTCTTGTCGAGCTCCGCGAAGGCGGCGGCGCCATCAACCCAAAGGGCGCCCCACTTGGGATTGGAGCCCTCGGCCTGGATCTGCTGGAGCAGAGGGCCGGTCGAGTTGTCGTTGAGCGTCACGGTGAAGCCGGGGTGGGTGGCGTTGAAGGCCTTGACCATGGCCGAGTCGTACCCCTGCGCCGAATAGAGGACGAAGCCTGGATTCGAGGCTGCCCCCGCGGTGACGTGAACGAATGACATTGACGCCACCGACGCCCCCAGCGCGACGGGAACGACACGTGTGAGTACAGCATGGGTGATGCGACGTGGAATTTTCATAGGCCATGTTTACGGTGGCCCCCTAAACGATTGGTGACGCCTCGCGTACGGACAGATGAACTTTGCGCGTCGACTAGTTCGCTGAGATTTCGCTCAGCGTTCGCGGCGCCGCAACTCCTCCTCGACCGCCGCGGGGTCCAGGCCGCGACTGCGTAGCAGCAGCAGAGAGTGGAACCAGAGGTCGGCGGCCTCACTGACCACGTGGGAGTCGTCTTCACTGAGGGACGCGACCATCAGCTCGGCAGACTCCTCGCCGACCTTGCGCGCGAGCCACGGCGTCCCCTCACGCAAGGACGTCGACACGTAGGACCCGTCGTCGGACTCGGACTCGCGACGCAGGATCTTGCGCCACAGCCACGGGGTGAAACACGACGTCGATCCGTCGTGACAGGTCGGCCCGTCGGGACGGGCTCGCACCAGCAGGGCGTCGTCGTCGCAGTCGGGCACGATCTCGCTGACCCGCAACGTGTGTCCCGAGGTCTCGCCTTTTTGCCAAAGACGTTGTCGCGACCGCGAAAAGAAGTGGACGAAGCCCGTCTCGCGGGTGACCCGCAGCGCCTCGTCGTCCATCCAACCCAGCATCAGGACTCGCCCGGTGTCGTCGTCCTGGATAATTGCGGCGCGGAGTTCCTCACTCATGCGCGCACCTCGCGCAAAGTGGCGCCGCAGTCGCGCACTTCGAGACGTAGCCCGGCGAGCCCCGCCGGATTCTCGTGGACGATGGACGCGACGAGCGCCGCGTCGGCCACGTCGAGGGCCTCGGCGACGTGGCGCGCGCACCCCGCGCCCCCGGAGGCGATGACCGGAATGGCGACCCGATCTCGCACGCTGGCCGTGAGGGCGAGGTCGTAACCGGTGCGCCGACCGTCTTGGCGAATCGACGTCAGCAAGATCTCGCCAGCCCCGCGATCGGCCGCCTCTGATGCCCACGCCAGCGTCGGCGTGGACGTCGCGACTCGGCCGCCGTGCGTGTGCACCACTCCCTCGCCCGCGTCGATGGCCACGACAACCGCTTGACTCCCGAACCGACCGGCGATCGCGGAGATGAGCGACGGGTCAGCCAGCGCGGCCGAGTTGATCGACACGCGGTCGGCGCCCGCTTCGATGATCCGCGCGGCGTCGTCGACGCTGCGCACGCCCCCGCCCACGGTGAAGGGGATGTCGACGACGTCGGCTACCGCCGCGACCACCGACGTCATGGTGGCGGCCCCGTCGAGGGTCGCCGCGATGTCGAGCAGGACCAGCTCGTCGGCCCCGCCGGCCGCGTAGAGGGTCGCGAGCTCCACCGGGTCGCCGACGTCACGCAGTCCCGTGAAGCTGACGCCCTTGACTACGCGTCCGCGCGCCACGTCGAGGCAGGGAATCAGGCGCGCGTAAGGCATGACTCGAGGAACGCGAGGCCGGCGGTCCCGCTCTTTTCTGGGTGGAACTGGACGCCGAAGAAGGAACCACGCGACACCGCGGCGGTGACACCCTCCGACGTCGCCACCACGTCGGGCGACGTCACCGCGTACGAGTGGGCGAAGAAGTATGTCTCGCCCCACGGCTCGACCGTGGCCCAGCCAATGCGCGGGACCCGAGCCGCCTCGAGCCGGTGGACCGTGCCCGATACGAGCCCCAGGCCCGTGACGCCGCCGTCCTCGTCACTGGCGTCGACGGCGAGCTGCAGTCCTAGGCAGATGCCCAGAATCGGTGCGCCCGCCTCGTACCGGCGGCGCAGCGCGTCGTCGCCGCCCGAAACGGCCAGGTGATCCATGGCGGTGCGCGCGGAACCGACACCTGGCAACACCACGAGATCTGCGCCCTCGAGGGCGGCGGGCTCGCTCGTCACCCGGCTGGCCAGTCCGAGGCGCGTGAGCGCCGCACGCACCGAACGGGTGTTGCCCGCGCCGTAGTCAACGACCGCGACCTCGGTCACAGCGATCCTTTGGTCGAGCGCACCAGCGATCCGTCGCGCGTGAGGGCCTGGGCCATGGCGCGGCCGACCGCCTTGAAGGCGGCTTCGGCGACGTGGTGCGCGTTGCGCCCGGTGGCCGTGACGTGCAGCGTGATGCGCGCCGTCTGGGCGAGGGACTCGAGCGCGTGCGCGGCCATACCGGGGTCGGGGTCGATGGCCAGGACTGCGGTCGCGCGGCCCGACAGGTCGACGACCGCGTGCGCCAACGCCTCGTCCATCGGCACGCGCGCCTCGCCGTAGCGGGCCAGCCCGCGCCGATCCCCGAGCGCGTCGTCGAGCGCTGCGCCGAAGGCGCGCATCATGTCCTCGACCACGTGGTGGTCGCCGGTCTCCAAGTCCCCGACACCCTCCAGGCGCAGGTCCATGCCCGAGTGAAAGGCCAACTGCGTGAGCATGTGGTCGTAGAAGCCCTCGCCGGTGCGGACGAAGACTCGTCCCTCCCCGGGCACGCGCAGACGAACGTTGAGCGACGTCTCGGCGGTCGCGCGACGGCGTCGCAGGTAGGGGGCGGCCGGGCTCTCACCGTGCAGTTCGCACCGCAGCGCGTCCAGAAGTACGTCATTGTCCAGCTCGTCGCGGACGCTGACGCGCAGTCCCCCCTCGTAAGCGCGCACGACGATGCCGTAGGGCAGGAGGCGTTCGACGTATCCGGCCGCGTCGCTCATCGGCACGTAGAGGAAGTTCGTGAATGAGGGCAGTGGCGCCAGCCCCAGCGCGGTCATCTCGCGCGCCAGTCGGTCGCGCTCGGCCAGCTGCGCGGCGAGTGCCGGCGGTGACACCAGGGCCGCCAGCGCCAGTGCCGCCGACAACGACGAGACCGACAGCGGGGCCTGGCGCGACGTGATCGCTGCGGCGAGCGACGGCGACGCCAGGGCGTAGCCCACCCGGGCACCGGCCAGGGCGTACGCCTTGGAGAACGTGCGCAGGATGATCGCGCCGTCGTCGATGCGGTTCGTCGCGTCGACGCCCGCGTAGTCGGCGTACGCCTCGTCGATGACGAGCTGTCCGGTCACGTTGGGAACGTCGGGCAGCTCACCGGTCGGATTGTTCGGGCGACACACGTACACCAGGTCCGCGCGGGCCGGATCGTCGATCATCGTCGCTCCGGCCATGAGCGCGGCGTACGGGTACATCGAATACGAGACCGCCGGCACTGTCGCCACGGTGCCCCCGGTCGCGAACATCCTCGCCAGCAGCACGATGAACTCATCGCTACCGGCGCCGAGCGCGACCTGATCTAGGCCGACCCGGTGGCGCGCGGCGATCGCACGACGCAGGGGCTCGTAGCGGCCCCGGTCGTACTCGTTGATGTCGGCCAGTGCCGCGGCGAGCGCGGCCGGACGCGCGCTGGGTGGCGGGGCCGGGGCCACGTTGCCGTCGAAGCGAATCACGTCGCGCGGGTCGATCCCCATCCGCTCGGCGATCTCGTCGGTGGAGGGAGGCCAGCGATAGGCGTCCAACACCTCGGGCGCCGTCATCGGCGCGCCGTGGCCCGGTGCGCGGGCATGTCCTCGAGCTCCGCCAGCGCTTCGATGGTGGGGGCCAGGCGCTCCAGCCCCTCCTTGGTGACGCGCTGGACCGTGACCGCCTTCATGAAGGCCTCCAGACCCAGGCCCCCGGTCGAGCGAGCCCACCCGCCGGTTGGCAGGACGTGGTTGCCACCCGTCGCGTAGTCGCCCGCCGGCACCGGAGCGAACGGCCCGACGAAGACGGCCCCGGCGTTGCGGATGCGTCCCGCCAGGCTCTCGGCGCGCGGTCCGAGCAGGGCGACGTGTTCGGCGGCGTACCCCTCGACCTCGTCCAGCGCGGCCTCGAGGTCCTCGCCCACGCGAACCACGTACGCGCGCGAATCGGGTCCGTGCTCCATCTGCGCGGCGAGCTCCTGCTCGATGATGACCTCGTCGAAGCCCTCGTCGGCGACCACGACGACCTCGCTGGGTCCCGCCGGCAGGTCGATGGCGACGTCGCGGCTCACCAGGAGCTTGGCCGTGTTGACCGCGCCTCCCCCGGGCCCGATGATCTTGTCGACGGGCGCGATCGTGGCGGTCCCGTAGGCCATCGCCGCGATGGCCTGTGCACCGCCCAGCGCCCAGACCTCGGTCACTCCCAGGAGCGCGGCCGCCGCGGCCACGGCGGGTGCGCCGGCCGGTGGCGTGCACACCACGATCCGCTCGACGCCGGCCGCCTGGGCCGGAACCGCGCTCATGATGAGCGAGGAGACCAAACCGTTGGGCACGTAGAGGCCCACGGAGCGAAGTGGCGACCACCGCCTTTCGAGCGTGACGCCGGGTGAGACCTCGAGCAGCAGGTCCGCGGGTCGTTGGGCGGCGTGCCATGTGCGCACGGCCTCGGCGGCGGCGAGGACGGCGGCCGTGGGGATGTCGCCGTACGCAACGGCCCGCGGCGGCGTGAGCCACGTGGTGGCGTCGAGGCGGCGCGACCACTCGGCCAGCGCCGCGTCGCCGCGCTCGCGCACGTCGGCCACGATCTCGTCGATCGTGAACACCCGATCGGTCACGACCACGCGGCTCACGGCACCATCCGCTCGACGGGCAAAGTGAGGATCGACGACGCCCCGACCGAGGCCAGGGCGGGCAACAGCGACCAGATCTCAGCGGCGGGGACCAGTGCGTGCACCGCCACGAGGCCCTCCGTGGCCAGGTCCATCACGGTGGGCGATCCCCGGGTGGGCAGCAGGGCGGTGACCTCGCCCAGTCGGTCCTTGGCCACGTTGAAGAGCAGGTAGCGATTCGCGCGCGCGTTGATGACGGAGGCGAGCAGAGTCGTGAGGGTGCGACGCGCCTCGACGTCGGGTGATCCGGCGCGTCCGACGAGCACCGCTTCTGATTCGAAGAGCACTCCCAAGGACCGCAGACCGTTGGTGCGCAGCGTGCTGCCCGTTGAGACCAGGTCGACGATGGCGTCGGCCAGGCCCAGGCGCGGCGAGATCTCCACCGATCCGGCGACCCCGACGATCTCGGCTTTGACCCCGCGCTCGGTGAACAGGCGCTCGGCCAGGCGCGGGTGCGACGTCGCGACGCGCTTGCCGTCCAGGTCCTCCAGGTCGCGCGCGGTGTCCTCGCTGGGCACCGCGGCCTGGAGCGAGCACCGTCCGTAGCCGAGTCGCAGAAGGACCTCGACGTCGAACTCGCGCTCGTGCACCAGGTCCAGTCCGGTGATACCGCAGTCGACGATGCCGTCTTGGACGTACTCGGGCACGTCGTCGGCGCGCACGAAGAGCAGGTCCACGTCCGCGTTGCGACAGTGCACCTGCAGGACCCGCTCGCCGGGCTCCTGGGGGTCCACGCCGCTGGCCTCCAGCAGCGACCAACTCGGCTCGCGCAGTCGGCCCTTGGACGGCAGGGCCAGCGTCAGTCGCCGGGTCATCGTCGACGCGCCGAAAGGACTGCGCGGTAGCCGCCCTCGCCGTAGTGGAGCCAGTGCGCCACTCGCGTCACGGTCGTCGTCGACGCCCCCGTGCGCCGCGAGATCTCCTGGTACGGAACGCCCTCGTCCACCAGTCGCGCGACCTGCAGTCGTTGGCCCATGGCGTCGAGTTCGTTGGTGGTGCACAGGTCCTTCAGCAGCGCCGTCATGACGCGCTTGTCATCCACCCCCACCAGCGCCGTGACCAGCTCGCCGAAGCGATGCGCGGTCTCGGGGTGCTGGTCGGCCGGAATCACTCTGCCCGTCGTCATACCAGCATGGTATCATGTTAGAACGCTAATATGCAACTGATTCCTGCCGTTGACATTCTCGGAGAGGACGCCGTCCGCCTGGAGAGGGGCGACTTCGATCGCGTCCTCTTTCGTCGGCCCGTCGACGAGTTCGTGCAACTCGTCGCGGCGACCTCACCTCCCCTCATCCACCTCGTCGACCTCGACGGGGCACGTTCCGGCACGCCGCGCCTCGAGCTGGTGCGCCGATGCGTCGCTCTGGCCAGCCCCGTCCCCCTGCAGGTGTCCGGCGGACTGCGACGCGTGGAGGACGCGCTGGCCGCCGTGGCCGCCGGGGCGTCGCGGGTCATCGTGGGCACCGCCGCGTGGGGCGACGAGACGACGCTCTCGGCCTTCGCCGCCGCGTTGCGTGAACGACTGGTCGTCGCCCTCGACGTGCGCGACGGAGTGATCGCGGTGCGCGGGTGGTCGGCGTCGTCGGGCGTCACGTTGGACGACGCCCTCGATCGATGTCGCTCGGCCGGGGTCACGCGACTCCACGTCACCGCGATCGAGCGCGACGGCACGCTTGGCGGCCCCGATCTCGAGCTCTACGCCCGCGCGTGCGCGAGCGGACTGGCGGTCGTCGCTGCGGGAGGTGTTCGCGACGAGGACCTCGACGCCCTGGCTGAAGTTGGTTGCGAGGCCGCGATCATGGGACTCGCGTATCTGACGCACCTCGGCGTCCCTCTCACGCCCTAGCAGCGCCGAGCCTCAACGGGGTTCATCCACTCTTCGATTGGCGTGCACAGTCCAGTCCGCACGTGCAACGTCCGGCGTCGTCGCCGTAGTGTGACCTCGATGCCGGAAGCGGACTTCACGGTCGAGGTGGGCGACGCCCACGTGGCCCAGGTGGGACACATCCAGGTCCGAAGGTCCCTCCCGCGCCACGGACGTCGCAACGTGGGCGCGTGGTGCTTCGCCGACCACATGGGTCCCCTGTCAGTCACCGCGACCAGCGGCCTGGATATCGGCCCGCATCCGCACTGCGGCCTGCAGACGGTGACCTGGTTGACCGCGGGCGAGGCTCTGCACCACGACAGTCTCGGCACCGAGCAACTGATTCGACCGGGCCAACTCAACCTCATGACCGCCGGGCACGGCGTGGTGCACGCCGAGGAGGCGACGGGCCAGTACGAGGGGCGTCTCGAGGGAATCCAGCTGTGGATCGCCCAGCCCGACGCCACGCGCGACGGCCCCGCACAGTTCGAGCACCTCCCCACCCTGCCGCGCGTCGATTTCGGCCACGGCGTAGCCACCGTCCTCGTCGGCGAGTTCGCGGGAATCGCGAGTCCCGCGCGCCACGACACGCCGCTCGTGGGTGTCGACCTCGAACTGCGCGGTCGCGTCGAGGTCCCGCTCCGCGCGGACTTCGAGTACGCGCTGATCGTCATGAGCGGCGGCGTCGACGTCGCAGGCTCACTGGACAGCGAAGGACAGATCGGTTATCTCGGACTCGGCCACGACTCGCTCGCCCTTGAAGCTCCTGAAGGTGCCCACGGCGTGTTGTTGGGGGGTACACCCTTCGAGACACCGTTCATGTGGTGGAACTTCGTCGCGCGCTCGCGCGAAGAGGCCGAGGCGGCTTACGAATCGTGGGTGAGACCCGACGGTCGATTCGGCGAGGTCAAGAGATTGTTGGCGCCCGTCATGACCCCCCCGCCGTACTGGCGAACGTTGGGACAGGCCCGCAGCTAACCGGAGTGGAGGTCGAGCGAACTAGGCCGGCGCTGGTTCGGGCCCGGGACCGGGCAGTCCCACAGTTCCCTCCGCCGCGACGGGCGCGGCGTGCTCGTCGAGTTCACTTTGGTCGTGGTCCTCGGGGAACTTGCTGGGGTGTCGGTGGAAGTAGAGGATCATCGCAAGTGAGACCAGCGCGAAGATCCCGAAGGCGACCAGGAGCGGAACGATCGCGACGTGGTGGATCTCATTGGAGCTACCGCTTCCCGGCGCCAGCAGTACCGCCAGGAAGCCAATCAGTCCCACGAAGCTGATCACCAGCCAGGCCGTGAAGTTCCATCTCTTGACGTGATAGCCGGGTAGGAACGGCAGCGGGAACATGCCGAAGGCCAAGCTGGCGAAGCCACCCAGGAAGGCCACGTCGAGCGCGGGCACGAGTATCAACCAAAACGGTGACGGGTGCGGTGACGTCGCCGCGTGGTACACGGGGATCGTCAGCATGAAGGCGGCGGACGCAACGACGAAGACGACGAGCGAGGCCAGGGCGTGGAGCTTGCCCCAGTCCTCTTCTCTCACCTTGGGTCGCAGCACGAAGATAGCGATCAGTCCGTAGCAGTACCCCGGAGAGAGGCCGATTGCGCGCGACGCCGCCACGCAGATAATGGCAATAACCATCCCGCCGAGGAGGACCTGGAGATGGATCTCTCGCTTCTCGCGCAGACCCCCCACCGCCACCGGCAACTGGGACGCCATCGTCACGATGCCCACGCCCAGGGCCTGACCGAGGAAGAGCCATAGCGTCGTGCGGTTCCAGCCGAACTCCGGGTCGAGGACCGAGTTGATGGCACCCGCGGCGAGGATGAACGAGAGGAAGATCCCCAAGCCCTTGAAGAAGCGTTTGACGTCCGACGTGCCGGCCCCTCGCTTCATGAACAGCTTCGGGTAGCGCTTGCGCATGCGGGCCTGTAGGCGGTGACGGTTCGCCTCGTAGGTCGAGTCCAGCCACTGGCTCGGGAAGCCCGCGGCGATCAGGCGACTGATGAGGAGCATGCCGAGGCTGAGACCTCCCGCCCCGATGAGGTTCGTCTTCAACGCCCCGAAAGTCGGCATGGCCACGGAGAACTCCGACAGGTGGTTCGCGGTGTTGACCACCGTGAACTTCGTCGTCACGGTGTGTGGACCGGTGGTGGAACACCCCAGCGACAGGTTGTGGCTGCCGAAGGTCGCGTTGCCCGGTATCACCAGACTCTTGTCGTTGAAGACATGGCCGGTGGGGTTCGCTTGGGAGACGAGCTTCTTGTCAAAGAAGACGTACATCGGTGTGCACGACGTGGTCAGCGACGCGTCGCGCAAGTCGACGCGACCTCCCGGTGGTCCCGACGCCGGCACGGTTTGCAGGGTCCCCGAGATCTTGAACGCGACGAACGTCGCGGCGCTGGAACTCCCGTGATTGCTCGTCGTCTGGCCGGTATAGGAGGTGGTGGTCGAGGTGCCGAGGCGGCTGGTCTCGGTGACGCTGGGCCGATAGTTGCCACCTGAGGTGTACACGTGCGAGGTGGTCGGGGTCGTGGTCACGGCGCTGGAACCGTCGCCGAAGTTCCAGGCGTACTTGGTGATGCCGCCGTCAGCGGACGTCGACGCCGACGCGTTGAACAGGGTGGGACGCCCCGCCCGAGCGGGCGTGACACTCAGGCGCGCGACGGGTGCCTGGTCCGGGGCTACGGCGATGCCGAAGGTGGCCGAACGCACCGCGATCGGCGAGCCCGGCCGTGCTGGCTTCGCGCGAAGATCGATGGGGGTAACGGTGCTGCTCGCGTTCGCGGCGTAGGCCGTCGCGCCGTTGGGACTGATCGCGATCCCGTCGGGCTGACTCAACGTTCCCACCGGCACCGCGGCGCCGGCGTGCGCGGGGTGCATCTTCAAGTTGATTGGCGTCAGGGTGTTGTCGTTGTTGGCGGTGTAGGCGGTCGAGCCATCCGGCGAGATCGCCACACCGAGCGGGCCCCCGCTGACGGCGATCAGGGCACCGGCGCCGACGTGCCCTCCGAGGGAGATCGGCACGACGCCGCCGGTCACCGCGACGTACGCCGTGGCGCCGTTGGGCGTAATTGCCACGGCCTGCGGACGACTCCCCAGCGGCACCGTGGTTTGCGCGCGTGACGACAGGTTGATGACACTGACAGAGTTGCCCTCGGAGTTCGCCACGACGAGCAGTCGCGCGTTGGGACTGAGCGCGATGCTCCACGGGCCGAGACCCACCTTGATCGCGGTGCCCGGCGTCGGCGGCTTGGTCCTCAGGTTGATCGGCGTCACGGAGTTGGAATTGAAGTTCGTCACGTAGGCGAAAGCGCCGTTATTGGCCACGGCAATCGCCGCCGGAGCGCTACCCACCCTGATGGGGGCGCCGAGCGAAGCCGAGCCTCCCGCCAGGTTGATCGGTGACACGGTGTTGCCCAGTGAGTTGGTCACGTAAGCTGTTCGCCCGTTCGGCGTAAGTGCGATTCCCAACGGTCCGTTGAATCCACTGATGACGTGAATCACGTGGGACTTCGGGTTGATCGACGTGACCGTGTTCTTGTTCAGGTTGGTGACGAAAATCGTTCCCGGTATCGCTCCCGAGGCCGTCGCGGCGTGCGCCGGAACTCCTAGGCCCAGCACCGCGAGGGCGACGGCTAGTGCGCCCAGTAGCGCGTCAGCTCGTGCGCGTCGTTGTAGTCCGCGCCGACCGCGCGTCGGACCGTTCCCCCCCCGCACGATGTATCAGGTCGCCTTGAGGGTTGCCACGACGCGCCGGTTGGCGGCGCGGCCCTTCGCCGAAGAGTTCGACGACACCAAGATGATTGAGATACCAGTGACGATGGTGATCGTCACCGCGGTGTCCTTTAAAGCCTTGAGATCCTTGGCCAGCTGACGCGACACGGCTTCCGCACGATTCTGGTTGAGCAACGTGTTGAAGGCCGCCGTAAAGACGTTGTCAGTGTACGCCTGCAGCTGCACCGCGTGGTACTTACCGTTCTTCACTTGGAGCGCGAGTCGGTGCACTTGCTTCAGGAGTTTCTTGCTCAGCGCATACGAGCCCTCCGCGAACGGCTTGATCGTCACTGTCTTGATTTGCGGGGGGCTGACCTGAATCACGATTGGCTTGGGCGTGATGACGAGGGTTCCCGCGACGTACTTATAGGGCTCGGTGTAGTAGCCCTGGTGCCCACTCGGCGTCACCGACACCGAAGCGTTCGAGGGTGTCACGGTGTACGCGCCGGCGGCGCTGGGCGCCCTCGTGGACGGCCCGTAGGTGGTTCCGGCGGTGCCGGTGTAGGTGTAGGTCGCCGAGGTCACCGAGGCACTATCGCCGGTCAGGAGGTCCGAAACGGTCGCTCCGGGGTGGAACGGCTTGCCGGCCTCCACGCTGCCCCCAGTGGCGGTGACGGTGAGCTTGGCGCCCGTGATGGTCAGCGTTCCGGAGTTGTAGAGGATCTGCGTGTAGTGGGCCTGGTCGGCACTGGGCGAAATCGTGATGCTGGCGTGCGAGGGGGTGACCGAATACGTCCCCGCGCCCTGGGGCACGGTGGCCGACGGCCCGTAGTTGGTCGTTCCGGTGCCGGTGTAGGTGTACGACACGGAGTTGAGATGGGCGGAATCGCCGGACATCACGCCGGTGACCGAGCTGGTCTCATTCACCGGATCACCGGCCGCCACGGTCTCGCTCGACGCGGTGACGTGCAGGACGAAACGTATCGGCGGGTTGACCATCGTCATGGTGCCCGGCGCGGAGGTCGCCGACAGGTAGGACCCGTCGGCGGCGATCGTTGCCGTCACTTGACAGGTTCCGGGACCGGTGACCGTTAGGTGTTGGGTGGAGTTGACGGCGCAGCCCGAGGCGGTACCGCCGCTCACGATGGCGAAGGTGATGGCCCCCGTGCCCGAATAGCCAGTGGCGCTCAAGGCCAACGGAACGCCAACTGTTCCACTCTTGGCCACGACCGTGATCGTCTGGGACTGTTTGAGAAAACTCATCGTCGCGGGCGCCGACGTTGCTGATGCGAAGTCGCTATCCGCGGCGATCGTGGCGGTGACGAGGCAGGTACCCGCGCCGGTGGACTTGACCCCCGAGGGGCCGCTGAGTGCACATCCGGGGGCGGTACCCCCGCCGACGACGGAGAAGGTGATGGCCCCGGTTCCGAGATACCCGGTTGCCACCAAAGGTAGGGTCGCACCGACCGATCCGCTCTGGGGCGTCACAGAGATGGTTTGCTTGCCGGGATTAACCGTGACGGTCAATGTGGCGCTCGCCGTGTCGGGGTCGTTTCCCGAACCTTCGTGACCGTCGGAGTTACCGCCGTTAGAGCTGTCGTCCGGGTCGCCGGTCGCCACGACGGTGATCGAGCACGAGCCCACGTGGGTGTAGGCGAACCCGGAGCCGTTCGCACCGACGGTGCAGCCGGCGGTGTTGGCGCCAATCGTGTACGTCCCGCTCGGAGTCTGAGTACCAGCCGAGATACCCGGGAGACTGAACGGGGTGCCGTAAGTGGTGCTCACTGAATATGACCCGTTGGATCCGACGGCCGGCGGTCCAAAGGCGAGATAATCCGTCTCGTCTGACGACGCCGAACTCGTGCCTGCGGACACGACAATGGGAGCGAAGCTCACAATGGCGGCGACCCCCGCGACGAGGGCCGCACGCGACCAGCGTCGACCAGCGTGGCCCCGTCGGCGTGGTGCATCGTCACACCCCTGTGCACGATCTGTGACTGCGAACTTTTCGCGTCTTGGCTCCACGACTCCCCCGCCTAATTGCGGACCGGCGTGCCACTCCGCAATTATCAACAATCAAACAACTCACGAAGGATAACCGTTCCCACCCCCATTCGTAAACCGAATCTTTTGTTCACATGAGGGTGGCCCTTCAGGCCAAAGCGCGACTGGATTCGGGCGCGACGTAAGGATCGGCGCCGCGCGCCGTTCAGACTCTTGGGCGCTCAGGTACATGCAACGAGACCCCCGAGGACAGTTCCCTTGATGGCCAACCCGGGGGCGGTGCCTCGCCCTTGATCGCGTGACCGGCTCGCTCACGCGCGGTGTTGCCGCGAGAGTCGAGCGGTCCTGAATCGAGCACGCGGGGTCTCGCGACGATGCGCCTTGCACGTGCGGAGCATGGATCACGATCCCCACAGGACCGAATGACGCGGACGCGAGACACCTACAGTGCGAGTTCGAACATTTCCTAAGGAGACCCTATGAGCAGCCACGCACGTGAGGGCGCCGAGGTTCACTTTCTCGTGTTTTCGGCATCACTGCGTACCGAGTCGCTGAATACACGACTCGCGGCGCTGGCGGCCAACGTGCTCGAGTCCCACGGTGGTCACGTGCATCGCGCCTTCATGCGCGACTTCGACGCACCGTCGTTCAACGGCGACGACCAAGCCCGTGACGGATATCCGTCCGGAGCGGTCGAGTTCCGGCGTCAATTGGAGCGGTGTGACGCGTTCGTCATTTCCGCCCCGGAGTACAACGCATCGATGCCGGGACACTTGAAGAACGCGATCGACTGGGTGTCGCGCTTCTCACCGCAACCACTCAACGAGCGCCACGGACTCTTGATGTCGGCCTCGCCATCGATGAGCGGGGGCAACCGCGGACTGTGGGCGCTACGCATTCCTTTTGAGCATCTCGGCGCGAGGATCTACCCCGATATGTTTTCCCTCGCCCAAGCCGACCAAGCCTTCGACAATCAAGGCCGTCTCGCCAACGAAGAACTGAATCGGCGATTCGACCACAACATCGAGGCCTTCATGAGTCTCGTCGAGGCGTCGGTCCACTACCCGTGCGCCAAGAAGGCGTGGGTCGAGTTCCTCGGCGAGCAGCCCGCGCTGTCGAGCGACCGCGTGGAGTGACGTAGCCGGACGTTCGATAGTTCCGGTCCTCGACCATTCGACTGAGCGTTGACGAGCCGAAACGACGACCGGTGGGCAGACCTACGATGTCAGCCGTGGCCCACGACGAAGAATTGGCCAATCGGATTCGCGAGCTCATCGGGGCCGACCCTGACCTCACCGAGAAGAGGATGTTCGGCGGTCTGGCGTTCCTGATCGGTGGGAACATGGCCATCTCGGCAAGTGGACGTGGCGGCGTGCTGGTCCGCGCGGATTCCAGCAAGAGCGACCGACTAGTCGCGTCGGGCCGCGCCCACGTGGCCGTCATGCAAGGCCGAGCGATGCCGGGGTGGCTCCGCGTCGACGACGAGTTCCTACGCACCAAACGCGAGCTCGCGAAGTGGGTGACGGTGGGCACGGGCTACGCCCGCTCGCTGCCGAAGAAGGGCTAGTTACTGGTTGGTGGCGACCACGACGTAGTCAGTAAATTCGACTGGCCCACCCACGAGCTCGGGGCGGTACACGGACTCGAAGAGGGCAATCGCCTCGGACTCTCCGTGGAGTCGGTGGGCCTCCTCGTCGACGAACTCGAACAGGTGGACGAACTTCGTCGGGTCACCCCTGTGCTGCCACGCGGCGTACACCTTCGTGCCCGGTTCGTTCGCCTTGACGAAGTCGACGAAGTCGGCGATGGCCGCCTTCACCCGATCCACGGCCTCGGAATTCAATTGGTAGTGGGCGGTCTGATAGATGGTCACCTCTCAACTCCTTCACTCGTCATCTCGAGTCACTCGATGCCCTCTCGCTGCACGTCGCAACTGTCATCCGAACTCCTTCGGGCCCAGGAGCTCGACGTGACTGCTAGAGCGGTACGCACCATGTCACCTTGGTGCCGCCACCTTCGGCCGGTTCGACACTCATCGTCCCTTGGAGCTTCTCGGCCCGACTGCGCAGGTTGGCCAAGCCGAGTCCGTGACCGACGGGCGACACCGAAGGGTCCAGTCCGACGCCGTCATCGATGACCACGAGCTCCAACTCATCACCGACGCTCAGGGCCACGACGAATCGCCGGCCGTGCGAGTGCTTGGCCGCGTTGGTCAATGACTCGCGCACGACGGCCAGGACATGATCGGCCACGTTTTGGGGCACCGTGTTGTCGACGGCGCCCGAGAAGGAGACCTCGGGACGGGCCCCGAGTGACGGGGCTAGCTCGTTGGCCACGGCGAGTACCCCCTGGCGCAGCCCACCCGGTAGTGCGCTGGCACCCAGCTCGAAGATGGTGGTGCGAATCTCCGCGATGGTGGCGTCAACATCGTCGATCGACCGGCCGAGTCGTTCGCGCACCAGATCGGGCTCCGACAGACGCTGGGCTGCCTGGAGGCCCAGTCCGACAGCGAAGAGGCGCTGGACCACCCGGTCGTGAAGGTCACGGCCGATGCGTTCGCGGTCGTCCAGGACGCTGAGCAAGCGCACCTGGTCATGCAGGCGCGTGTTCTCGATGGCGATTCCCGCGGCCAGGGCCAACGCCTCGACCAGGGCCTCGTCTTGGTCGTTGAACGCGCTCGCACCTTGCTTTTCGGTGAGGTACAGGTTGCCGTAGATCTCGGCGCTGGAACGCACCCGGATGGGCACGCCCAGGAAACTCTTCATGGGCGGATGCCCGGCGGGGAATCCGTAGCTCTGTGGGTGCGAGCCCAAGTCATCCAGGCGAAGGGGCTCGGGGTCGGTGATGAGGAGTCCCAGCACGCCCCGGCCGGTCGGTCGGGCTCCGATTGCGCGCTCCTCTTCTTCAGTGATCCCCACAGTCAGGAACTGGTCCAGCGCGCTGCGCTCCTCGTTGAGCACACCAAGGGCGCCGTAACGCGCGTCGACCAGGGAGCACGCCTCCTCGAGAATGTGTCGGAGCAAGACCGGGAGCTCGATATCGGCCTCGATCATCAGCACGGCGTCCATCAGGCGTCGAATTTTGGCGACATCCTGGACGCGCTTGTAGGGCACGGCCCGATCGTACCGAGTCGTCAGACCACGAAAATGCGGACGGACCCTCCGCGACGCACAGGAGACGGAGGTGCGACCTCCGGACACTGGCACAATGAGGGTATGGCGATCCGTGTCTTTCTCCTCGACGACCACGAGCTGGTTCGCGAGGGCATCCGCAGCCTCTTCGACGGCGACGAGGACATCGAGATCGTCGGAGAGGCGGGTACCGCCGCCAGGGCGATGGTCATGATTCCGCTGACCAAGCCCGACGTGGCCATCCTCGACGTCCGGCTCGAAGATGGAAACGGAATCGAGGTGTGCCGAGAGATGCGCTCGGTGATGCCCGAACTGGCGTGCCTCATGTTGACGAGCTACGCCGACGATGAGGCGCTCTACGCCTCCGTTATGGCGGGTGCAGCCGGCTACGTGCTGAAACAGGTCAAGGCGCGCGACCTGATCGGGGATGTCAAAAAGGTGGCCAGCGGCGCGTCCCTGATAGATCCCAAGACCGTGGCCCGCGTCGTTGAGCGCATCTTGAACCCGCCCAAGGCCCACCCGGAGCTCGAGACACTCTCACCACAGCAAAGGCGAATCTTGGACCTGATCGCTGAGGGCCTGACCAATCGCCAGATTGCCGACGCCATGTTCCTTTCGGAGAAGACCGTCAAAAACTACATAACGGGGCTCTTGGCAAAACTGAGGATGAACTCGCGCACCGAGGCCGCTATCTACGCGACCAAACTCAAGGCCACCGACCTGGGAGCCAACCCGGCCTAGCTCTCTCGGCGACGTCGGGCCAACTCGGCCAGATCGATGCCAACTTTGGACAACTCGCCCTCGAGGCGGGACCGTTCCAACTTCGGGATAGCGAAGTTCGTCGGCGTGACGGAGATGGCATTCTTCTCACAGAGTTTGATGAGGCAGCGGTCGTACGCGATCTCGAACGCCAACGACGCGTAGGCCGTCTCGCCGTGGTGCGGTCCGGCTTCGAGCATCTCGATGCGACGACCGAGCGCGTACTCGACCAGTGCGGGGCCGCTCAGGTCGTCGACCCAGTCGTCAAGCGCGCTGGACAAGATGTCCACGTACATGCTCATGGGCAACATTGTGCGAGCAACCGACCCGCTGCGAATGGGGACCTTGTTCCTTTCGTCGATCACCGCAGTGTCGTCGGGACCTTCGTCCCTCGCAATGGGACCTTTGCACCCACTCTTGTGCACCCCCGCACATGAACAATGAGTTATAGGTCTCTTCAGACGAAGAGGTCGGAGTTCAAGAGGAGAAAGACTATGCAACGCAAAGCGTTTGACATGCTGGCCAGTGCGGCCGGATTGCTCATGGTGGTGGTGCTCTTGGTGGCCGGTGGCCTCCTGATGTGGGGCTACAACTTCACCTCCAACAGCGTGCGCACTCAGTTGGCCCAGCAGCAGATTGTCTTTCCGCCCAAGGCAGCCTTTGCCCACCCGGTCGTCGGCACGGAGATCACGCCGTCGATGATCGGGACCGTGAGCAAGTACGCCGGACAGCCGCTCACCACGGGCGCCCAGGCTGAGGTCTACGCGAACGACTTCATCGGTGTGCACCTCGCCGAGATCGGTGGTGGCAAGACCTACGCGCAGCTAAGCGCAGCCGCCATGGCCCTGCCCAAGGGATCACCCGCCTACAACTCAGCTGAAGCCACGGTGCAGACCGTCTTCCAAGGGACCACACTTCGTGGCCTGCTGCTGGAGGCGTACGGCTTTGGGACGATGGGCACAATTGCCTTGATCGCGGGAGTCAGCTCCTTCATCCTGGCCGGCCTCATGGCGCTCCTCGTGGCCTTCGGCTTCTGGCACGCTCGTCGCACCGACGAGGCCAAGGAGTTGGCGGTCCGCACCAGCCGCAGCACCGTCAAGGGTTTGGTCCCTGCTTGAGCTAACCGTCGAACCGTAACGACAACACGCCCCCTGCGGCCCTCGGGCCGGAGGGGGCGTGTTGCTGCATGGTGGGACCTCTTACCTCGAGCTCCATGTGACGCGCCGCCAAGGACTACGCCATCTGGGTCGCGGGACTCGATTCTCACGAGAGCGACAGATACGTACGCCTCCACTGGAGGTGCGCAACATCCAGGACATAGATGGCGTAACTGGCCCTGGGCAACGTTGCCCAGCGTGCCGGGTTCACACGAATCGTCACTCGTCCCCCGATCTCCGCGTGGCGAACAATTGACCAGTTGGAGGCCGAGTTCAAATACTGATACCAGTGATGACCTCCGTCGATCGTGACGTCGATGACCGCGTTGCTGACCATCACAACTGCGGTCGCGCTCACCGTTATCACTCGACTGACGTAGTAGAGCGATCCACCTGCCCAATCCGTGGCCAGTTGGGGACCGGCGGTCGTCCAATGGACCCCACCGTCGGTCGTGCGCACCGGGTAGATCGCAGGTCCCTCACCTCTATCCCATACTCCCCACCGGTACGTCGTTCCCGATGACTTCATGGTGATCGAACTCATTTGACTAGCGCTAAGCACTGTTCCCCAAGCAATCTTTGGCCCTTCGGACGAGAAGACAAGTCCGCGCTCAACCTTCAACGTTGCCGGATATGGCGGCGACGTGACGCTGGCCAACGATGCCGAGGAGTCCGTGAGTAACAGCGCGAGGGTTCCGGTGACAAGTACCAAGAGTCCGATTCGAGCTCTCATGGTCGACCTCCCGACACGTGGTTCCAGCGCGTGGCGCGCAGTAGATGCTGCTGCCCATTGTTGACCAATACGACGTTAAACGCCACTCAGAACTCCTCGACCAGTTGTCCTCTACCGAATCCGTCAGAAATGGGGAACCCCAGAGCACTTACGTGCGCAACAGCAGCAGACCTCACTGCGCGAGCACGCCCTCTCTAAACCAATGTCGATGTCGGTTAGGCGAACGGCACGGCAAAATCGCAGTAGGGCGCGCTGGTCTTCGTAATCGGCTCACTCGCAAAGTACGTGATCCGGACTCCGAGATCTTCGGGCTTCACCTTAAGGGTTGCCGGATTGATGCCGCCATCCTCAGCCCAGGCCTTTAACGCCTCGCTCGCGAGCTGCCATTGCACGCCCGGGTTCGCCGCCGGACCGGCCGGGAGCGCGTCGTTCGGTAGCGCGACGTAGGCCTCGTGATGTGCGGGTTCGGTTCGCAAGCTCAACTCCGGGTAGTGCGCCGCCAGTGCCTTCGCGTCCGACTTAGGGACTGGCTTGCACCACTCGACCGGGCCGTCACTGTCGGCGCTCACCTCACCCCAGTAGACGGAGAACATCGCGCCTTCACGCCCCTCCATCTTCGGCAACGGTCGCTCTCCCAGAACTGCGATGAACTCCTTCCCCAACGCCCACGCTCCCTGTTCGTCGACGTGGCGCTTCAGACAGAGCAGGCTCCGCCCGGGTATGTCTCGGGTGGCTACTTCGTACATGCCGGACCTCTTTCCACTCAGTCGGTTGACGAGGTAGTCAGCGAGCTCACGGCGCGAGTCATGGACGGACTCGACCTCTCGCCAGTGCGCCGCTATCTGCTCTGCGGCGTCAGCGGGATCACAGACGAGCAGTTCCCTGATCGCGGCGAGCGGAATGTCGAGCTGTCGCAGCATTGAAACCAGGCGCGCCGCTTCGAGCTGCGCGACGTCGTAGTAGCGATAGCCTGAGGATTCGTCAACCCGCGCTGGCACCAACACCTCTAGCTCGTCGTAGAGTCGCAGTGCCTTAATTGACAGACGCGACCGTCGAGCGAACTCGCCAATGCTCACTTCTTCCACAGGCCATACTTTCTCGTCGTCGGGCCGCACGTCCCGATGCACCGAGTATGCGGCCTCCCCAAAGGGGAGAGTCAAGCCCCACGCTCGCCCGTAAACTCGGCCTTCCCGGCCGTCCGTTCATTGGGCTGGCGCCTCCACCGAGCGACAGGAATCGCAGCATTCGCACAAGGTGAGCGCTGCTCGAGCAAATCCTCGAGAAACTCCGCTTCCGCGTCTCGCCCTGACGAGAAACTCCGAGAAACCGCTGGTCAGTCGCCCGTTCCCTACGAGCGCGACGTGCCAACCAGTAGTTGATTAGCGGCGAGGGAACTCTGGCGAGACTACGAACGTTTGAGTTCTTGCAGGAGGGCGCGAGTGTCAACTAGCGACGACGTCAAGATCTTGCGAGCGACGTCGAGCAGTTCGAAGACCATTGGATTTGATACGGAGTACAAGACACTCGTCCCCTCCTTGCGAGTCCCGACCAGTTTGGACCTTCTCAACACCGCCAACTGTTGGGAGAGGTGCGAGGCCTCCAGCCCGACTACCGGTGCCAAGTCGCTCACCGAGCGCTCGCCCTCTCGCAGGACTTCGAGGACCCGAATGCGGGCTGGGTGACCGAGGACCTTGAAGAACTCGGCCTTGATTTGGTAGATGGGCGTGTTGGTCATCGGCGTGCCTCTCATTGTTTACAGGTCGTTGCCCGCGTAGGACAGGTTGAAACTCTTGTTCACGAGTGGGAAGTCGGGGACGATCGTGTCGGCGAGGGAGACCGCTAGGGCCGGCCAATTGAAGAAGGAGGGGTCGACGACCTTGACACGGGTCAGGACGCCCTGATCGAACTCGACCCGGTGCACGATCGCCCCTCGCCACCCCTCGACGATTCCCGAACCCGATACGGCGCGCACCGACATGTTCACGGGAACGGCCACGTCCCTGGCGCCAGGTCTCGCACAGTAGTCGTGCAAGAGACCCAGGGACGTCGCGACTTCGTCCACCCGGACGTCGAATCGGGCCTGCACGTCACCCTGCGTCGAGGACGCCGGCACGAATCCGACGGGTGGATCGCCCGCGGGATGCGCGCGACGGGCGTCGTACGGCGAACCCGAGGCGCGGGCCGCGACGCCGATTACTCCCATCTCCTCCACGTCATTCAAGTGCAGGACGCCGGTACCCATGAATCTGTCCATCACCGTTCCTTGTCCGCGCGCGAGGGCCACCAGTTCGGCGAACAGCTCGCCGATGGCGTCCAACTCTGGCGCGTCGGGAAGTTCGATCACCCTGGCACCGCCGACCCTCACTCCTCCGCGCAAAAGCCGATGTCCGGTCACGGTTCGATTCAATCGCAACAGATGCTCGCGCAGCGTGAGCGCTCTCGCCTGGGCCAGTCCGAAGCCCACGTCGTTACAGAGTGCCCCGATGTCGGCGACGTGATTGTAGAGCCGCTCGAGTTCCAAGAGCACGACGCGCAGCTCCTCGGCGCGCGGCGAGACGACGACGTCGAGCGCTTCCTCTATCGCTCGGCACAACGCGAGTGAATGACCCACCGCGCTGTCACCGGAGATCTTCTCGGCGAGTTCAACTCCCGTGGGAAAGTCGCGACCCTCGAAGAGTCGCTCGATGCCCTTGTGGACGAACCACAGTCGAGCCTTCATCTTGAGGATCGTCTCGCCTACTACCGAGAAACGGAAGTGGCCCGGTTCAATGAGGCCGGCGTGGACCGGTCCGACGGGGATCTCGTAGACGCCGGGACCTTGGACTTCGACGAATGGGTACGTCGAAATCTCTTCGTCCATCGACACCGACGCGGGCGCGTCATGACGCATCGGACGCCAGCCCTCGGGCCAATGTTGGTGCAGGACCAGACGGCGTGGCGCGGGATGCCCGACCGGTACGACGCCGAAGAGATCATGGATCTCGCGTTCGAAACGACCCGCCGGGAACGACAGGTGCGCCAGCGAGGGAACCCGGGGTTGGTCGCGATCGGTCGTGAGGACCAGTTCGATCCGACGATCCGGAGGTCCGGACACGAACAGGTAGGCGACTCGAATATCTTCGTTCGTGTCAATCGCGCACACGAGCGCGAGCCGGTACCCACTACCCAACAACGTTGCCGCACTATCGGCAAGTTCGCCGCTCGCGATCGACAGCGACGCTCGCACGGCCCCCGAGCGTTCGAGCAACTCCTTGACCTTGACGGAGCCGCTCATAACGCCACAACGTGGGCGGCCGCGTGGAGGAGCGAACCGAGCGGCCACACCGAGACGCCAATGAAGGCGCACGCCACGAGTCCTCCGATCAACGGGACTGCCACCAACGCTGGCGTCAGGGCCGGCGCGTCGGAACCTTTGGGGCCGAAGAGCATTTCGCGCCCGTGGGACATGACGGCTCCGAAGATCACGGCCATGCATACGAGGGACAGGCCAGCCGCCCACCCGAGACCCACTCGGAACTCCGCGCGCAGCATATTAAGTTCGCTCACGAAAAGACTGAACGGCGGAAAGCCGAGAAGGGCCACCAGGCCAAACGCAAATATGCCCCCGAGGACGGGCCGGCGGTTGAGCAATGATCGGACATCTTTGATCTCGCTGGTGCCCTCAACGAGAAGTATCTCCCCGGAGGCCAGAAAGAGCACGCCCTTGGCGATGCCGTGGCCCAGGATGTGCAGGAGGACCGCGGCGATCGCCAACGTCGAACCCGCCGCCGCGCCGAGGGCGATCAGCCCCATGTGCTCGACGCTGTGATAGGCGAGCATGCGCTTGTAGTCACGTTGACCGAGGAGCAGCGACGCCGCGACGACGAGAGAGAGCAAACTGACGATGACGAGCAACGTTCTCGCGAACTGTGGCCCCAAGGCTCCGTCGGCGATCACCTTGAAGCGTAGGATCGCGTAGAAGGCGACGGTGAGGAGCACTCCCGACATCAGCGCCGACACTGGCGCGGGCGCTTGGCTGTGAGCGTCGGGCAGCCAACTGTGCATCGGCGCAAGGCCGACCTTCGTGCCGAAGCCCAACACGATCAAGGCGAAGGCGAGACGCACGACACCCGGGCTGAGGTAGTGCGACTGAGCGACCAACGAAGTCCAGTTGAGTGCGCCCGACCCGTGGCCCGACGCGTGCAAGGAGGCGAGATAGACAAGGACGGTGCCGAGGAACGCTAGGGCGATACCTACCGAACAGATCACGATGTACTTCCATGACGCCTCCAACGATCCCCGGGTGTTGCGATGCCCGACGAGGAATGTGGTGACGATGGTCGTCGCCTCGATCGCGACCCACATCACGCCGAGATTCGCGGCCAACACCGCCAAGAGCATGGAGGCGAGAAACCCCTGGATGAGAACGGCGTAGAGCGACGCGTGACGCGGTGTACAACGCCCCGCCGCGATCTCGGCCTCGAGGTAGCGCACGCCCTGGAGCGTCGCCAACAACGCGATGACGCCGATCACGATCACCATGAACGAGCTCAGCGCATCGGCACGCAACACGCCGCCGTAGCCGACGGCGGCGGGCCCGTGGACCACGTGGACGGCCAGGACGATGCCCGCTACCAACACGATCGACGCGGAGGCGACGCCGGCCCATCCGGTCGCCCGCCGCCACGAGACCAGCCCGGACGGAGCGGCGCACACGACCGGTACGAGAAGGATGACCCACAACATCAGTCGTGCAACTCCGCGAGCTGATCCAGGTCGACGGACCCCAGACGAAGGCGCATCTGGGTCGCGAGGACCTGGAGGACCACCACGATGAGCAACACGTCAAGGGACGCGCCCAGTTCGACGATGAGCGGGACACCGGCCGTCGCGAGGAACGCCACCAGCGCGATGCCGTTGTCGACGAGGAGCAGGCCGACAATCTGTGAGACGGCCTTTCGTCGCGTCGCCAGGGCGAAGAATCCGATCAGCATCGCGGCCATGCCGTAGGGGATGAGTCGTCCGCTGGCGCTCGAGGCCAGAGCGGTGATCGATCTCGACGCGGCGAAGGCGAGGAAGATCAGGACGCCGGCCGCCACGAGCGAGGCGGGAACGTTGACGAGGGGCTGGGTCTCGCGACTCGCGACGTCGTGACGAACGATCCGCGTGATCAACGTCGGCACGACCGCTCCTTTGGCGACGAGAACGAGCACCGCGACGACCACGAGACCGTCGTCATGACCATGGAGGCCGAGGGTCAGCGCCACCAGCGCCAGGGCCATCCCCTGAACCGCAAGGGCCCGGACGATCGCGCGTAGTGATCGCCGCCACAGGACCACGACCGCGCACAGCACGATGACTCCGCAACTCAGCCCGAGGACGCTCGTGTAGGCCGAGTGGTTCACTTCGCCACCACGCCGCTCACGACACCGAGCAGGGCGAGTACGAAGGCGCCCGCAAGCAGTTCGGGGAGACGGAAGAGTCGCACCTTGGCCAGGAAGACCTCGACGAAACCGAGCACGACGGCGACGGCCACGACCTTGGCGCTCAACACGACCACGCCGAGAGCGAGCGCCGGAACGGACATGGACGACGCGATGCCCCACGGAAGAATTAGGTTCACGAACACGCCCAGTAACAAGGCGAGGCGCATCGCCTCACCGAGGGTCACAAGCGCGAGATCCGGACCGGTGTACTCGAGGATCATCGCTTCGTGGATCATGGTCAGTTCGAGATGTGTCACGGGATTGTCCACGGGAAGGCGCCCACTCTCAGCGACGATGACGATGAGCAGGGCCGCCAGTGCGAAGAGGCGCGCCGGCGAGATGATCACACCGGGATCGACAAAGGTCGCGCGAATAATGGACGGAAAGTTCGACGAATGCGCGGAAATCGAGAGCGCGAGGATCGTCACCAAGAGGGCGGGCTCGGCCAGCGCACCGATCGTCACGGCTCGGCTCGAGCCCATCCCCCCGAACGCCGTCCCGGCATCCAGGCCGGCCAGCGCGAGGATCGTCGAGCCGAGGAGCAAGAGGTAGACAATGACGAACAGGTCCGCGCCGCTGCCCAGCGCCGGTCGCGACGTGACCAGGGGCGCCATCACCGCGGCCACGGAGACGGTCGCTACGAAGACGACTGGAGCTAGCGGGAAGATCCACGTCGCGAACTGCGGTCGCAGGCGCTCCTTTCGCATCAATTTGCGCACGTCGCGCAACGGTTGGAGAATCGGAGCGCCCACCCGACCTTCGACCCGCGCGCGCACCTTGCGCATGAGACCGACGAGAACCAGCCCGCCCACGCCGGTCACAATCACCTGGACGGCCGCCACCACAATTTCTCCCAGTGCGCGCCAAGTCGTACTCATCCGAGAACCGCCACGACGGCCAACGTGATGACCAGAGCCACGAGGCCGTAGGCCAAGTATCGATGCACGCTCCCGGGTTGCAGTCGACGCGCGAACTGACCCCAACGTCGGACGGTCGTGATCACTGGGGTATAGAGGGCGCTCTCGATGCGGTCATCCACGCGACTTCGATACGACATCGATTCGAGGACGTAACGAGACTCCGCGACGTGGCTGACGTCGATGTCGCGCACCGGGCGCAACACGTCGTCAAAGACCCGCTGGACCGGCTCGGCGAAGGACGTCGCCGTGTACTGCATTCGAGCTGTGACCAGTTCGCGCCCACATCCCCAGGCTTCCGCCACGCGAACGTCCCTGCGACGCGTCAGCGCCTGTCGCAGGAACGCAACGAGCAGCACCGCGACTACCAGGGACGCGGCCAAGACCGTGGGCGCCAGAACGGCGCGAACACCGACCAGTTGTAGTTGGACGCCGTGCGCCAGCGGCGTGGAGCCGACGTCGGGCAGCGTCGCGCGGACCGCTCGCTCGGCCGCCGGCAGGATCGCCATAGGCGCCACTCCCGCCACGACGCACATCGCTCCCAGCAGGCCCGTGCCCGCGCGCATGCTCCTCGGCACTTCGATGGCGGCCTCCGCTCCGGGCGACCTCGGGCGACCGAGGAATCCGACTCCTGCGGCCTTGACGAAAGCGACGATCGTCAGACCTGCGGTGAGCGCCAGCGCCGCGACCGCGACCGGGATCGCAATGTCGCCCGGAGTGCTGCCGAGTTTGACGCCGTGCAAGAGGCTCTGGAAGAGCAGCCACTCCCCCACGAATCCGTTGAACGGCGGCAGCGCGCAAATCGACGCGGCCCCGATGAGGAACAGTGCTCCGGTCTGGGGCATGCGTCGCAACAACCCACCGAGTTCGTCGAGGTCGCGCCTCCCCGTCGCCACTTGCACCGAACCCGCGGCGAGGAAGAGCGCACCTTTGAACATCGCGTGGCTCATCAAGATGAACAGCGCCGCCACCAGGCTCAGCGCCCCGAGGCGGTGGTGGCCAGTCGCCACGAAGAGTCCGGAGGCACCCAGCGCCAAGAGGGCAAGCCCCATGTTGTCGGTCGTGGAGTAGGCCAGAAGTCTCTTGAGGTCCGTGCTATTGGCCGCGTGCAGCGACCCGAAAAGGGCCGACACCGCGCCCAACGCGAGGACGATGAGCCACCACCACACCGGTCCGCCACCCAACAAGACGTCACCGAACAGCACGATTCCGTAGACCCCGAGGGCGACCATCGCGCCCGACATGAGCGCCGACACCGGGCTCGGCGCTTCGGGGTGCGCTTTGGGCAGCCAGACGTGGAACGGGACGACGCCGGCCTTCGAGCCGAAACCGACGAGCGCCAAGAGAAAGACCGCCGCGCGTGCCCCCGGCGCTAGAGCTCGGGCGTGTGATTCCAGTGCGGCGAAGGACTGACCACCGGAGTGAGCGGCGAGTATCAGAAACGCCGCCAGGATGAACGCCGCGCCGATGTGCGTGATCACGCCATACCAGACACCCGCACTGCGCGCCGCCGCCCGGCGGCTCTGGTCGGTGAGGACCAGCGCAAGCGAGGTGAGGGCCATGATCTCCCAAAGGAACATGAAGGTCGCGACGCTCGCGGCCGCGGGGACGGTCAGCAGAGCCGCGACGAACAACGCGTAACTACTCGCCGTCAGCCGAGCGGACATGCCGTGGCGCGCGTAACCAATCCAGTACAGCGTCGCCGGTACGGCCACCAAAGCAACGAGCACGACGAACATCGCGCCGAGTGGCGTGAGCGCCAACGTCGCTCCGGTCATCGGAAGGAGTTGGCTCGAGTGCCACTGCGCCGGATGCCCAGTGGCGAGAACCCCTATCGCCGCCACCGACTCGACCACGCACGTCGCAATCACCAGCGCCGCCGTTACGAGGACTCTTTTACGCCGCGGCAGCGCGGCCCCGACGAGGGCCGCCGCCAATCCCAGTAACGCGCCGCAGGTGAGAAGTCCCCCGCTGGTCAACGTTGCGTCAATCCGCGCAAGGCGCCGATGATTGCCGCGGGATCGGGGGGACAGCCCGGGATCGTGACGTCGACGTCGATCACGTCACTCACCGCCCCGACGACGCCGTAACCACCGCGAAAAACCCCGCAATCTCGTGCGCAGTCACCCAACGCGATCACGACTCGAGGACGCGGGGTTGCCTCCAGGGTCGTGCGCAGCGGCCCGGCCATGTTGTGCGTCACTGGACCGGTAACGATCAACCCGTCCGCGTGTCGTGGTGAGGCAACGAGGCGTGCACCAAATCGCTCGGCGTCGTACACCGGGCCGAAGGCCGAGGTGATTTCGAGCTCGCAGCCGTTGCACGATCCGGCGTCAACGTGGCGCAATTGCAGCGAACCAACAATCTCACTGGGACCCACCGCGGCGTCAGGATTCCCGGGAAGCGATTCGGTCACTCGGCGAGTTCCACGAACCGTGCGCCACGCGCTCGCTAGTGACATCACCGGGCCAACGAGTTCATGCGCCATAATAGATGAATATCGTAATATTGTCATTATGTCATATTCAGGATTCAGCAGCCCGGACCCGGCGTCGGCACAGAGAGTTCGCCCGAGGCCTCGGACGTGGAATTTGCACTCCCTTGATAAGAGTGACCAAACAACACGTCGGCCTAGGAATGCCCTGGGCCGACGTGTTCGTTCACTACCTGGTGGCGAGGGAACCGTAATGAATGTCCAGCGTGCGATGAGAAAGTGCCCGACGTCCCTGGTGCGAAGTACTGCACACCCCCGTTGCACACCCGACAGCACACCCGGGTCCCTGTTCTTGGCTGGCTGAGTTTTTGGACTGGAATTCGTCGACTGAACAAGTCAACAAAGCGACGCTCTGTGACCGCCCGATGTCGCACGTCCTCTGACGTTCATGGAACCAATCCGCACCGATGCGCGTACGCGACGGCCTGGGAGCGATCTCGACAGCCCGTCTTGGCGAAAATCCGGTTGACGTGCGATTTCACCGTGGCCCGACTCACAAAGAGCATGTCGCCAATCTCGGAGTTGGAGTGTCCCGCCGCGATCAGTCGAAGGACCTCGGCTTCTCGCTCGGTCAAACCATCTGGTGGTGGGCTGCCTCCGAGTGCGCTCGGGAGCGTCGCTACTTCTACAAGGCGAGCCTGAACAGTCGGATCGAGAACGGCCTGACCTGAGATCGCTGCCTCTAGCGCACGGAGGATGTGTTCTCTACCCGCGTCCTTCGTCAGGTACCCGATGGCGCCGGCCCGGAGGGCACCGAGGATGGACTCGTCATCGGCGAACGTGGTGAGAACGACCACCTGGGTTTGTGGGTGCTCGACCCGAATTCGCCTCGTCGCCTCGACACCGTCCACGCGCGGCATGCGCAGATCCATCAGCACGACGTGCGGGGCGAGTTCGGCGACCAAGGCGACGGCTTGCTCACCATCGGCGGCTGAGCCCACCACCTCCACGTCGGGCATCGTCTCTAACAGGGTCACGAGACCTTCTCGCACGACAGTCTGGTCGTCGGCGATGACCACCTTCATGAAGGCACCGCTACCTCGACGCTGAAGCCCTCGGATGTTGGTTCAGCAACAACGTGTCCGCCCAGCAACTCGATCCGCTCGCGCATGCCCCGCAGTCCGAATCCTCCGCCCGTCACACTCAGTTCACTGGGTGGGCTGGAAGCAGGACTGCGTCCGTTGGTGACCGTGAGCCTCGTGGCCCGCGGGTTGAACTCGAGCGCGATCGACACGGGCGCACCAGGCGAGTGCTTGCGTGCGTTAGTGACGGCCTCCTGGGCCGCGCGATAGAGCGCCAGACCCGCGTTGGCCGCCAAGGGTCGGGGCGCGCCCGAGACGGTCAGTTGTGCCTCGTCGCGAGCGGCCAACGAGGCGAGCTGCTCTGCCAGGGCGACCGGCTCGTCACGCAGAGCATGCACCGCGTGGCGAGTCTCCTCGAGTCCCTGAACTGCGAGCCGTCGAGCCTGTTGGACCAGTTCACGAGCTTTGTGCGTTTCATCGCCTCTCTCGAGGAGAGCGTCCACCGCATCAAGTTGAACCGAGAGCGCTCCCAGGGAGTGGGCGAGAACGTCATGAACCTCTCGTCCGATGCGGTTTCGCTCCGTCAGCGCGGCGGCGCGGTCTCGTTCGGAGTCGGCCCGCACCCGCTCGGCGAGCAACTGCTCGGCCTGCCTCGTTCGCTCGATGTACTGGTGCCGACTGGCGCCCGCCATCATGGCGACGACCACGAAGAAGGCTCCCTCGCCAACCAGTGTCCAGGTGCCGCCCACCACCACGGTGGCCACCGCCTGCGCCGCGACGCCGACGGCACCGATGCCGACGGCCGTGTAGCCGGCGAAGGCGATCGCCGCGCCCAACCCGGCGACCGCCATAAAAGTGATGGCTACCGGCGCTACCGCCGCCAAGGATCCGCCGGACACGGCCAGCAGCAATAAGAACAGCCGCGTTGTCCGCGCCGAAGCGCCTTGCCGCCGGCTGATCAACCAGCCCGTCCAGCCCAACGCCGCGGCGGACATGAGCAACCACCTCGCCAAGTGATCAGCCGCAACTCCGGTGGGCGGCACCTGGTGCGCGGACAACCACAGAAGGGCGGCTAGTGCGACAAGTCGAGCGATGCTCAACAAACGCTCGCCTCTCGTATCCAATTGAGTTGAGAGTTGGGAGTCGCGCCCCATGATCACGATGCTCCCACCAATGCGAGGTCAGTGCGCAGGATGCTCAGGCCGCCGCGCGCGAGCGAAGGAGCCCACCGCGCTCGATGATCGCTCCGGTGCGGCGGGCCTTGAAGAACACCACGCCGGTGCGAGCGACCACCTCGGCCATCGCCATGAGGACGAACGCCGCACCCCACGCGGCGCCGGACGTGATGTGGTGCTCCAGGCTGAATCGAGCGACCCAAGGCTGTCCTCCGTGGTTCACCCACAGAACGAAACCCATTCGGGCACCGATGCCCGCGACCCACAGGACCGACGCCACAAGTCCAGCCTTGGCGAACGCGCTCGACCCGTCGAGCCGCACGGTGGTCACGAGGGCCGCGCCAACGCCCAGGACCGCGCCGATCGCGCACAGACTGACGATCAGAATCAGGTCGTTGCCCGCGGTGGGCACGGCGTGGAGGAACTGGCCAGCCACAACGAAGGTGGCTACGAGGGGAAGCAACAAGCGGGCTCGTGTCACGTAGTGACCCCGCATCTGGAGGATGACGAGGGAGATGAGTCCGATGTTCATGAGGTAGTCAGTGGTTGTCATACGACCAGAATCGCAATTTCGGGCCCGCCTGTCATCAGCCCAGGGGTGGATTACCGGGTTGACTCCTTCTCCACCCGTGGACCGGCACTCCAACTGTGAATCTCCGTCCCGATTCATTCTGTCAAAACATATCGGCCACTCTGCCTACCGTCGCCTGGGAACTTTCCTCACCGGTTCACTCGTCCGGGTATCGCCCTCAGGACTTGCGAGCTGTCGTTCCAGATCAGTGAACGCAGCGATGATCTCTGGTGCCTCGTAGGCCCGGTTCCGCCGACTGATGTTCACCTGGCGGAGAATGCCGGCTTCAACTAACTGAGAGACGGCGTTGTTGGCGGCAGGGTATGTTCGCCCTATCAACGCGGAGGCGCTGGTCACCGTCACCACCGGAGCACCGACAAGTACAGAGATGAGTAGGTCGGCAGCGGAGTTCTTCCGGAGTGAGCCAATTCGAACCCTCCAGGCGTCTTGGATTTCTTGGGCCGTGCTTTTGAATTGGTCAGCGTCAGCAACGGCCCTACTGCACGCAATTGAAAACTGGGCGATCCATCGGTTCATTCCTCCATGGGCATCATCGCTGGTGGATGGCCCTCGATATCTGACGCCTGTCAGCGCCGTGTCATAGTCCTTTGACCAGATCGCAAGGACCAGTGAGACGGGCGGGAGGACTCGAACGGCCAGTCCCCTCCGGCGAAGGATGAGGTGAATCAGCGCGCGTCCCGTTCTGCCGTTGCCATCCACGAATGGGTGGATGGTTTCGAACTGCGCATGAGCGATTGCGGACTGAACAACGGCGGGGAGTCCGTCATCGTTCGCAAACGCACAGAGGTCCGCCATGAGATCGGGGACGTACTCAGGAGGTGGCGGGACAAAAGCCGCGGAGCATGGGTTGTACGAGCTACCCCCGATCCAGTTCTGGACCTCTCGGTAGTGGCCGCCGTGTTCTTCAAGTCTGGTACCGACGAGTAGTCGACGGTGTATCTCCAGGAGAAGGTCCTCGGTGATTTCGCCCCCTTGACCAATACTGTCGATTCCGAAGATCATGGCGTCGATGTTGCCAAGAACTTCAGTAGCGGTGACATCCCTTGGAGCATCGTCGAGCCTTCGAGCAATCTCCGCGTGAAGGAGCCTCCTTGCTCCGACGTCAAGTCCCTCGATACGTGAAGAGGCGACGGCCTCAGCACGGAGCAGGATTCGAGCGAGCGCCTCTGTATTTACGAGACTCGCTCCGGACACGTTCAGTCGAGCGATGGATGCCTCGGCATCGGCCACCTCAGCGGCAACGGCGCCGTCCAACCCGAATTGGCGGGTGAGAAGGCCGTCGGGAATGTAGGCCTCGTACTCGCACGAACGCCGATCTAGCTTCGCTGGACCCGAGAAGTTACTGGTCCAGCGGTGCTTGACAACCTTTGACATGGAATCCCCTTATTAAAGGTTACTCTACAACCTTTCATACTCAGAATCCATATTGATGTTTCTCGCCCATGAGTCGGTTAATTGTGCGGAAGAAGGGACTGCTCTCGATGTTGCGAAATTGACTTACGGGTTCTTATAGATCTCGTGGAGCCCGATACGGCGCCATAGGACAGCGGGATAACTCTGCCCGTCGATTGAAACGTCAGACCATTGCCAGGTTGCCCGTC
>Ga0307374_10002050_pt1 | contig 36481 bp, 36 predicted proteins | sample OX3MG_FD_202532 | JGI IMG/M metagenome (GOLD analysis project Ga0307374, IMG submission 202532) | Soil microbial communities from Risofladan, Vaasa, Finland - OX-3 | ecosystem: Environmental > Terrestrial > Soil > Coastal area > Acid sulfate soil | place: Finland: Risofladan, Vaasa | collected... | reverse complement strand
CCGGACCTCCCCGTCAGCGTAACGGCGCTGGCGTCGCCCCGGCCTCAGACGCGCTTCAGCTCGAGCATCGCCCAGCGCTCGCGCAACCGCGGCATCCAGCCGCGGTGCTGGCGCGCGAAATAGAAGATCATCGCGAGAATCGCCATGATGTTACCGGCCAGAATCTTCCAGAACCCCAGCGCCTGCAGCGCCGCGCCGTCGAAGATCGCGAGCGCGCCGACGAAGAACACCTCGAAGCAGGCGAGCAAAACGATCGCAGCGAGCGCGAACACGGGCTCGACATCGGCCGCCTTGAGCAAGATCGCGGTGGCGATACCGAACATCACGAACGCGAAGAAGTGCAGCGCCGTGTAACCAAGCACGAGTGGAGGCGTGATGACCACGTGCGCCGGATTGAAGACGCCCTGAAAGATCGCGGCGCCCATCAGCCCCGGCGTACGAAAGAGCTGTCCGGCTATCGCGTCGCAAATGACGAACCACAATGCGACGACGAGCGCGCCGATCACACCCGCGATCGCGCCCTCATCGGCGACGCCGATCCAGTCGCCGCCGAGCTGGCGGGCGAGCGCGGGATGGCGCCGCAGGAAAAACGCCATCAGCACCGTGGTCGCCATCAGGTCTCCCGCGACGAACTTCCACCATGGCAGCGAAACGCCAGCCGACGGCCCGAGCAGCATGACGAGCATGATGCAGAACACGGCGAAGGCGGCGACAAACGCGAGCATCGTGGGGAACAGATCGCCGTCAGTCTCGGCAGCCTCCAGGATGGCGGCGCTTGCGATACCGATCAACGCGAAGACGCACAGATGAAAAAGGACATCGCCGAGCATCACGAGCGAGGCGTCGTGAGGCGACGCGCCATTGGCGAAAGAATGGAACAGGGTCGCCGCCCAGGCGCCGGCCGAGCCAAGCGGCTGGCCACGCGCCGCGTCAAAAATCACGAACCAGACCGCGATCGTGATCGCCGCAAGAATTCCCGCTATCGCTCCGTCGAAGAGGATTCGTCCAGTCGCCTTCATTGCAATCGCTCCTTGGGGTGGATTGCCGGCGTGGAGAGAGCCGCAGTTAGGCGGGTCTTGTTTCCCTCAGCGCTATGGTCGCGTCGGGGGACAGGCAGGAGTCATGGCCACGGCCTCTCCGGCACCGCCCTTCCTCACTAATAGGACTAGCGCGTGCTGAAGGGAAGCGGCGGCGAAGCGTGAAGCAGACGGCGAGAGCGCAGGCAAACTCTCGCTTTACGATTCAGAGCGTCGCGAACAAGACCTTTGGCGTCTTTGTTTCGGCTGGCCTACGCGCGTCCTTGAGCTCGCAACACCCGCAGCTCGGGGACGCGGCGGCTGTTGAACTCAGGCATCTCGGTGTCTTCCCTGCGCGCCCATCGGAAGAAAATCAAGGTGAAGACGACCATCAGGTAGAAGCTGTCGGCGACCCACATCAAGATGCCGCCGATAACTTCGTCCTGGATTGGGCTGAGTCCGAACGGATGGGGCCCCGCAGCGTACCAGGGGTAAACCACGGAGGTTGAGAGCGTGATCGGCGCGGCGACCGCCGTCATCGGCACCATCAGCAGGAATAGATAGAGAATCTGCATCGGATAGGCGAGCCGCGGAAATTCCGGGAGCGGACTCAGCAGGGGCCACCAGAGCATCGTGCCCGCCGTCATGAAGGCGAGATGGACGGCGATGTGAAAGCTCGCGTTGGTCAGCATCAGGTTGAAGACCGGCGGATCGTGCGCGAAGACGTAGACGGCCGTGAAGGTGATGAAGGCGGTCAACGGATTGGTGAGCGCGCGCGCTATCGGATTGATCCTGCGGTTCATCATGATCGGCCGGATCATCCAGTCGGGCGTGCCGAGCAGCAGGAGCGGCGGAATCAGCCAGCTCTGCATCGAGTGCTCGAGCATGTGCGCCCAGAACGAGCGGGCGTCGGCGAGCGCGTCGAGCGGTCCGAACGTGATCAGCATCGCGAGTATGGCGAACGAGAAGGCGAGAATCTGGGGCTGGGTCGGTCTGCGCTTCATGCGAAAGCATACGAATGCGTAGAGCGCGGCCAGCGCGATGATTCCGACAGCCGAACTTACATCCATTTGAAACATTGTAAAGCTGGCCAAACGCCGAGGAGCGCCGGCCCGTATTCCTGGGTTATTGTCAGGTTACCGGATGATGCGCGAGATAGTTCAGGAGCATCATGAGCACTACTCCAATATAGCACGCGAGTATCAGGGGAAAGACGAAGAAGACCAGGAAGATGCGCTGGTCGAACTTCAGATGCATATAGAATCCGCCGACCAGGATGAACTTGACTATCGCCAGAAACACGAGGATCGGCACCAGCACCGGCTGGAGCGACGGCACGTAGAAGACGACCAGCTCCATCACGGTCAGAACGACCAGTACAACGGCGATTACCAGGTAGGTGGGCGCCTGCGGATGCGCGTGCGCGTGTTCGGCGTGTTCCATCTGTAGGGCGTGTTCGCTCATGCGTGTTTCACCGTCCTCATCAGGTAGATGAGCGTGAAGATCAATATCCAGACGATGTCAACAAAGTGCCAGTAAAGGCCGGCGATCTCGACCGCCAACGCTCTGGACTTGTCGAGCTTGCCGCGCGCGGCCGCGATCGCCATCACGAGCAGCCATCCGACACCGATAGCGACGTGCGTTCCGTGCGTGCCGACCAGGGTGTAGAAGGTCTGTCCGAACAGATTGCCCTGCATCGAGAGATGCTCGCGGGTGTAGAGCGTGGTGAACTCGTAGACCTGGCCGCCGAGAAAGATCAAGCCGAAGAAAGCGGTCGAGAATAGCCAGATGGTCGACCACTTGCGATCGCCCCGCTGAACGGCGGCGAGCGCCAGGACCATCAACAAGCTGCTCATCAGGAGGACGAAGGTGCTGACCGAAGTCAGCGGTATGTTCAGCGCTTCCGCGCCGACACCGGTGTTGCGGCTCTTGTAGACCATGAAGGTCGAGATGAGACAGGCGAAGAAGACGCATTCGGAGCCGAGAAACGCCCACATGCCGGCCTTCCGATGGTCGACACCCTCGTAGGTCGGCGGGTCGCCCTCGAGCGGCTCGGCACCGTAGCGGGGATACTCGAAGGCCATTCCGATGATCGAAGTGAAGAGCAGGCCGACGGCGAGAAAATCGATTCTGAGCCAGTTCATCATGATGCCGATGGCGCCGACGGAGAGGCTGGCGGCAAACACCAGCGGATAGATCGACGGCGCGGGCATGTGGATATGGACGTGCTCGCCCTCGCCATGATGCTCGACTGGCATCGGGGCGCTGGCGCTCTCACCGTGCGCGGGTGCGCTGCCATGTCCATGCTCGTCGAGGATGACGCCGTACTTGTCGATCCAGAAGGCGTCGCGTCCGCGGATAACCGGGACGACCTCGAAGTTGTATGGCGGCGGCGGTGTCGGCACCGACCATTCGAGCGTCCTCGCATCCCAGGGATCGGCTTCGGCCCGCTCGCCGCTCATGAGACTTGAGATCAGGTTGATCGCCATCAGCACGAACGCGACGAAGAGCAGATAGGCGCTCAAGGTCTCGAACATGTTCCAGAAGCTCCACCCCATGCCCGGCGGATAGGTATAGATGCGGCGCGGCATGCCCCAAACGCCAAGAAAATGCATCGGGAAGAAGGTCCCGTTGAAGCCGATGATGGTCAGCCAGAACTGCCACTTGCCGAGCCGCTCATCGAGCATCCGGCCGGTAATCTTCGGCCACCAGTAGAAGAAGCCGCCGAGGATGCCGAACATCATTCCGCCGAAGAGCACGTAGTGGAAATGCGCGACGACGAAGTAGGTATCGGTCTGCTGGAGGTCGACCGGCGGACTGCCGTGCATGATCCCGCTCAGGCCGCCGATCGTGAACTCGAGAACGAAGGCCAGTGCGAAATACATGGCCGTCTTCATTCGCAGGCTGCCGCCCCATACGGTCGCGATCCAACTGAAGATTTTGATTCCGGTAGGAATCGCGATGAGCATCGTGGTGATCGAGAAGGTCGCGTCGGCAACGGGCCCCATTCCGGTCGCGAACATGTGATGGCCCCAGACGCCATAAGAAAGGAAGCCGATCAGGACCATCGAGTAAGCCATGCCGGCATAACCGAACAGAGGTTTGCGCGAGAACACCGGCAGAATCTCCGAGATCATACCGAAGGCCGGCAGGGCCATGATGTAGACCTCAGGATGGCCAAACAGCCAGAAGAGATGCTGCCAGAGAATCGGCGTAGCGCCGGCCGAGACGCGATAAAAGTGCGTGCCGACGAAACGGTCAAGGAAAAGAAATATGAGACCGACCGTGAGGCACGGAAAGGCGAGCAGAATCAGAATCGTGGTGACCAGCATCGCCCATACGAACATCGGCATCCGCATGAACGTCATGCCGGGCGCGCGCATGTTGACGATGGTGATGAAGAAGTTGAGGCCGCTCAGCAGGGTCGACATGCCGAGGATGAGCAGGCCCAAGTCCCACAAGTCGATATTGATGCCGGGCGTGTAGTAGCGCTCGGTCAGATTGGCATAGCCGAACCATCCGGCGTCGGGCAGCGACTGGGAGAGCCAGCCGAAGTTCATGAACAGGGCGCCGAACAGGAAGACCCAGAAGCTCAGCGCATTGATCCGGGGAAAGGCGACGTCGCGGGCGCCGATCTGCAGCGGCAGCAGGAAATTCGCGAAGAAGCCCAGCTCGAGCGGCATCACGACCAGGAAGATCATCGTCGTCCCGTGCATCGTGAACATCTGGTTGTACATGTCCGCCGAGAGGAAATGATTGTTCGGCACGGCGAGTTGCGTGCGGATGAGCATCGCCTCGATTCCGCCGACGAGCATGAAAAAGAGCGAGGCGATGGCGTAAAGGATCGCGATCCGCTTATGGTCGACGGTCACCAGCCAGGTGAAGAGGCCGCCTTCGGTGAGGTAGTTCGGTTGATCGATAGTCAGATGTTGGGGTTGCGCAGCCATGGTCATTGCACCTACTTAAGGCTTTCCAGATAGGCAACCAGGTTAGTCATATCCTCGCCATGAATACCCAGATTCGGCATCATCGCGCCCGGCTTCACCGCGCCCGGATTTTGAATCCACAGCGCGACATTCTGGGGGGTATTATCGAGGACGCCGCCCGCAAGCGTCGTCCGCGAGCCGAAATGGGTCAGATCGGGACCTTTGAAGCCGCCCTTGTACTGGCTCGAGAATCCCGACACGCCCTTGATCGTATGACAGATGGCGCATGGCGCGTTGGCCCACACCTTCGCGCCGTCGGCCGCGGGGCCCGAGGCGGTGATCACCGGACCCGCCTGCTGATTCTTAACCCACTTGTCAAAATCCGCCTCGCTATCGACGATTCCGCGCAGGCGCATGTTGGCATGGGAACTGCCGCAGAACTCGACGCACTGGCCGTAAAAGTAGCCGAGTTGATGAGGGATCATCGTGATCTCATTCAACTGGCCGGGCACGACGTCGCGTTTGCCGCCCAGCGCCGGCACCCAGAAGCTGTGGATGATATCGGCGGACTCGAGTTCAAAATGGATTTCACGATTGGCCGGCATATGCACTTCGTCGGCAGTATCAATTCCATACTGCGGATACTTGAACTCCCACCACCACTGATGCGCGACGACGCGGATAGTCAGTGCGTTGGCCGGCCATGCGTCAGGCTGGGTCGCGATGATGGTGCGCACGGTCGGCACCGCGATCAGCGCCAGAATCAGCGACGGAATCGCCGTCCACGCGACCTCGAGCCGGATGTCAGAGGTGGTGGTGGAGGGTTCGCCGGGATCGCCGACGCGCTTGGAGAACCAGAAGATCGCGCCGAACAGGGTGCCGATGACAATCGCCAGGATTATCGTGTCCCAGACCGTTATCTGAATATAGAGCGAGCGTATTTTGACCGCGAGGTCCGAGCCCGTGGACAGGGTATCCATCGGATAGTTGCGCGCGCATCCGCTCAAAACGGTGGCCGCCGCCGCCAACGCGGCGAGGCCCGAAAAGCTGCGGATATGGGCATTCCGCCGATTCATCATCATTCTCCCACCGTATCCGTGGTGGCCGCTTGCGCGACCCGCCGCAGACCAGGATAAGCGCACAGATAAAACGCGCCCGCGAAACCCGCCGTAACCGCGAGCTCAATCATGCCCAGCGGAATCCGGCCGGGCGAAAGCGAAGGCACGATCAAGACATAGCGCTCAAGCCAGAACCCGATCAGACCGATCGTGGCGACTGTTCCGAGCACCATCGGATTGCGTTTCCCGGCTTTGCCCAGCAGAACGACGAACGGAACCGCCCACACCAAGCCAAGCACCGTCCACGAAAGCCACGGCCAGGGCCGGTAGTAGACGCGAATCGCAATAAAGAAACTCTCGAGCGGCAAATCGCCGTACCAGATAACCAGGAACTGGGCGAACATCGTGTAGACCCAGAAGATCGAGAAGCCAAAGATCATCTTGCCCAGATCGTGCAGCACGCGCCGATTTTCGAACACATTGCCCGGACCGAGGATGCGCCGGAGATGCACAGCGGTGACCGTCATCATCACGATCGCGCTCCAGAAAGCGCCCGCGAAGAAGAACCATCCGAACAGTGTACTGTGCCAGAGCGGCGACAGTGACATCACCAGGTCGAAGGCAAGCAGCGAGTAGACCGCGACGTAACACATCCCAAGCGCGGGTGCGAGGCGCCTGATAGCGGGCGGCGGCATGGCGATGCTGTCGCGATCGAGCGCCCACGCGGCGGCCTCGGGTGAGCGCGAGACGCGAAGAAAGGCGAAGCTCACCAGGCTGATTATCGCGAGCGCGATACCGTCGCGAGCGAACAAGAACGGTACGTTAAGCCATCCGGTAAGCGTGGGCACCGGATGCGTGACCCAGGGGAAAATCAGCTTGCGGCCGAAGTAGAGTGGCCAGAAAAGGATGAAGCCCAGGATGATGAAATTGCTGAAGGCTTCGGCGAGGCGGAAATGGGTCCGGCCGGCCCAGCGTCCCTGGGTCAGGTAGAACGCAGCCGAGCATACGACGCCGGCCTGCGCGATCCCCATCCAGAAGAGCAGATTGACCAGGTAGGCCTGCCACGCGCGCGCGGCGCCGCCGGCGAGCAGCGCCAGGAAAAAGCCGACGACGCCGATCGCGATCAGGACGATCGCAATGGTGCCCATCGGCTGACTCGGCAGTTCGAACGGCGTGCGCGAGGCGGGAGCCGGTCCCGATGAAGTTTGCGGATTGGAGCTCATTTATCTTCGAGTCTCTCTCATCTTGAGCTGTTGTCGGTGGACGGCGATTCAGGCCGCTTCGCGCTCGATCTCCTGAGCGCCGGCTTCACGCAAGAGATTTTCGAGTTTGGAGGCGTCGTTCTCGTCGCAGCGGATAACCAGGCCGAACTCGTCGCCGGAGAAGCGCGATTTATAACCGGAGGGCGATTCGAACTCGGGCATTCCCGAAATCAGCACGAACGACCAGAACGCGGTGACGGCGCTGAACAGCACCATCAATTCGAACACGATCACAAGGTAGGGCGGTATCGACACGACCGGTTTGCCGCCGGTTATCAGATTCCATTCGAGCGAGGTCCCGATCGTCATCACGAACGCGGTGATAACACCCGAGATACCGGCGATCAGGACGCAGAGCCGGACCCAGCTCGGCCGGTCGTAGAGCTTCGCGACCACCTTGTCGATCGGAATGGGCGCGTAGACCCGCAACGCTTTGAAATTCTCGCGATGGAGCGTCTCGATACAATGTTCGAGCTGATGCTCGTTGCCGAACGAACCGATCAGATCAATGCGTTCGCTCATGATTCTTCACCGCTGCTGAGGCGCAGCGCCTGCTTAAGATAGGTCACGCCTTCCTTCAATTCGGTCATCGATATGATTGGCAGAAAGCGGGTGAACAGCGAGAAGAGCATGAAGAACCACGCGAAGCTCGCCGCCGTGACGGTCATCTCGGTGACCGACGGATGCCAGAAGCGCCACGTGCCGGGCATAAAGTTAGTCGCCAGCGATCCAGCGATAATCACGAAGCGCTCGAACCACATTCCGATGTTGACGAAGATGGTGATGATGAACAGCGGTACCGTGCTGGTGCGGATTCGCGGCGAAAACAACAGCAGCGGAATCACGCAGTTGCAGGCGACCATCACCCAGAACATCCACCCCCATGGCCCGAAATACCGCATGTGGAAGGTCATGGACTCGATCGGATCGTGGGCGTACCACGCCATGAAGGACTCGACGATGTAGGAGTAGCTGATGATGAGCGACGTGAACAGCACGACCTTGGCGAGATTGTCGAGATGCCAGTGGGTTACCAGATCCTCGATGCCGAGAAGTTTGCGCATCGGAATCAGCACGGTGATGACCATCGCGACGCCCGAGAAGATCGCGCCGGCGACGAAGTAGGGCGCAAAGATCGTGCTGTGCCATCCCGGCAGCGTCGCCATCGCGAAATCCCATGACACGACGCTATGGACCGAGAGCACCAGCGGCGTCGCAAGGCCGGCCAGCAGCAGGTAGGCCATCGAAAAGTTGCGCCACTGGCGATCGGTGCCCTGCCAGCCCATCGCGACGATCGAATAGAAGATGCGCCGCCATCCGGTCGAGGACTCGCGCGCGCTTGCGACGTCGGGGATCATCCCCATGTAAAGAAAGAGCACGCTGGTGGTCAGATAGGTGCTGATCGCGAAGAAGTCCCAATCGAGCGGCGAGCGAAAGTCGGGCTGTAGAAAGCGCTCGTTCGGGTATGGAATCAGCCAGTAGAAGAACCACGGCCGCCCCATGTGGATTACGGGAAAGAGGCCGGCGGTGGCGACTGCGAATAGAGTCATGGTCTCCGCGGCACGGAAAACGGCGGTGCGCCATCGCACGCGGAACAGGTAAAGGATCGCGGAGATCAACGTTCCCGAGTGCGCGATACCGACCCAGAAGACGAAGTTCGTGATGTACACCGCCCACATCACGGGATTCATCAAACCGGTGACGCCCAGGCCTTCGTAAATCTGCCGGGTCCACGCGATGGCGCCCGCGCCGACGATCGAGGCGAGAAAGGCGATCCAGATCCAGAACTTGATCCCCGGCGGTTGCAGCGTCTGGATGACGGTGCGGTCGATATCCGCGTAGGTCGGCTCCAGGTTAACTTTTACTGCGGCAGCCACTTACGCTTTTCCTTTCGTCTGGTAAACGTCGCGAAGGTAGACGATCGCGGGTTGAGTGTTGACCTCTTCGAGCGCGCGATAACTGCGAAGCTTGTTGTCCATGCGCCGGCGCATCATCGCGCTGTTGGTGTCTTTGCTGTCGCCAAAGGTGATCGCCTTCGAGGGACAGGCCTGCTGGCATGCGGTCATGATCTCGCCGTCGACCAGCGGGCGATGGCCTTCGACCACCGCGTTGATCTCGGCGTGCGTGATGCGCTGGATGCAGAACGAGCACTTCTCCATCACGCCTGCGCCGCGCACCGTAACGTCGGGGTTGAGCTGCAAGTGCAACGGTTCATCCCATTGCGGGTCGAACCAATTGAAGCGGCGCACTTTGTAGGTGCAGTTGTTCTCGCAGTAGCGCGTCCCGACGCAGCGGTTGTAAATCTGCTGATTCAGGCCCTCGTCGGTATGCGCCGAAGCGAACACCGGGCAGACCGGCTCGCACGGCGCATGGTCGCACTGCTGGCACAGCATCGGCATCACATACATCAACGGCGCGGGCTCGTCAGCGGGCGGATAGAAGCGCTCGACCCTGAGCCACGACATGATCCTGCCGATCTCGACCGCGTCTCTGCCGACCACGGCCAGATTGTTCTCCGCGTAGCAGGCCGCGACGCACGCGCTGCATCCGGTGCAGGCGTTGACGTCGATCGTCATGCCCCATTTGTGCTTGGGGTACTCGACCTTGGGATAGAGTTCGTAGGGCACTGGCGCCGCGGGAATATCCGAGGGCGGCACGACGCCGCGTGCGAGATCGTCGATACTCATCGCCTCGACGATCGTGCGGCCCATCATATCGCCGTTGCCCAGCGGCGAGACCAGCCGGCGCACGTCGCCGGTGGGACGCGCCTTGACCGCGACGCGCATCGCGCCGGGCGGAAGTATCGCCCACGGGTTGGCGCCGACTCCGCTGGCGTAGCGGCCGTAATTCACATGCCCCTGGCCGATCGGAACCGACAGCACGCCGGGACGGACGAGCTTGGTCACGAACACCGGCGCATTGATCGATCCGGTGTCGGTCGAGATTTCGATTATTCCGTTCTGCGAGACGCCCAGGGCGAGCGCGGTGTCGGGATGAATCCCGACCCACGAATCCCAGACGAACTGCGTGATCGGTTCGGGGATCTCCTGCAACCACGGCTTGTTCGCGCCGCGGCCGTCATAGAAAAAGATATGCGGAAACGCGACCATCGTCAGGTCGGCGGCCTGCGGGCTCTGGAACTTCGACTGGAAGACCGCGGCGTTGAGCGTCACGGAAGCCGGCTTCACGTCCTCGAAGATGCCGCCCTTGCGTCGCACCTGCTCCCAAAACTTCGCGGGCGTCACTCCGCCGCCGACCTTGGCGCCGTATTGCTGCCATGCGGTCTCGACCGCATCGGCGACGCCTTCAAAGGGCATCTGGCTCGCGCTCACGCCACCGAGATGGGCGGAAGTCACAAGGATATCGCCCAGCGATTTGGTGTCGAAAACCCGTGCCGTCACCGGCTGACCGAGCCCGTAGAAGCCGGCGCGTGGCGCCGTGTCATGCCAGGTCTCAAGCGCATGGTCGACCGGAATCCGCAGATGCGCGAGCGTCGAAGTTTCGTCGGGCACCGTGCCGAGCCAGGCAACGTAGCCGACTTTCTTGATCGCCTCGGCCAACCCGAGCGCCGGCGGCATCGAGAAGAGCGGATTGCCGCCAGTCACGACCAGCACATCGATCTCGCCGTTGCGCATTGCGGCAATTGCGGCGTTCGCATCGTCGAGCGAGCTTGGCGGCGGCGGCGCGCCGTCCTGAAAGGCGACGGTCTTGCCGATATTGCCGGTCACGGCGTTGATCAGGAAGACCGCGGTATGCGTCGCTTCGTCATCGGTGCCGGCAATCGCGATCGCGCTGTCGGCCTGGCCGAAGGTCTCGCCCATCCGCACGATCGCATCGGCCGGCACGAACGTGCTCTGCGCGACCGCCGACGGCGTATACATGGCGACGTAGTCGCTCAACGCGTTAAGGTCGATGCCCGAGTTGCGCGAGACCCAGCCCTGTTTGACCAGGACGTTCAGGACGCCCATCGCGACAATCGCCTCGGTGCCGGGGATTGGCGTGACCCACTCATCGCATCGTGCCGCGGTCATGCTCATGCGCGGCCCAACATAGGTCGCGCGGGCGAGTGTCAACTGGCCGTGACGCTGCTGCGGGGTGCGGAACGCCGCCCATTGGCGGGCCTGCTCGACGGGCGAGCCCCAGGTTTCGAGAAAATCCGCGCCGAATGAGATGAGCGCTTCGGCCTTATCGATACTGTAGACCGGCAGATCGTCGCGGCCAAAGCAGGCCTTGGCGGCCGTGCGCGCGGCCGACGAATTCAGCGCTTCGTAATTGATCATCCGGCTCGAGCCATAGGCGCCGAGCCACGCCTCTGCAATCTTGCTCTGGGTGGGGCCGAGCGGACTCGTGATCAGGAGGATGCGATCCTTGCCGGCCTTGCTGGCGGCGGCGAGGCGTTCGTTGAAAGCCTTGAGCGCATCGTCCCACGCGATATCGGTGAACTGGCCTCCGGCGCCGCGCTTTTGCGGCTTGGCGAGGCGGTCGGGATTGTAGACGCCTTGCAGCGCGGATTGTCCACGCGCACAGATCGCTCCGTCGCTAATCGGATCGGCGGGATTGCCCTCGAGCTTGATAACCCGGCCCTCGCGGACCTTGGCGACCACGCCGCATCCGGCCGGACACTCGGTGCATACGGTGGCGTAGTACGTTGCCACGCCGGGAATTACATTCTCGTCGGGAATGACGTAAGGAATCAGTTTCCGCGCGGCCGGTTCGCAGCCGGGTATCGCCGCTGCCGCTCCGGCGGTGGCGGCCAGCTTTATGAATGACCGCCTCGACAGCCCTTCAGACATGTTGAATGGCCCCTCGCTCTAGTGATGGCAGACGTAACAGTTCTGGGTGGCGCCGCGCTTCTCGTGACATTGCAGGCAAAACCCCATGTTGATCTCATGTACCGGAACGACCCTGTCCATCGTCTCGACCGGTCCGTGACACTCCTGACAGGCCACCCCGTTGGCGATATGCGGCCGATGGGTGAAGCGCACGAAGTCGGGCAGAGTGTAGACCCGGTTCCACTGGATTTCGAACGATTGCTGGGTGTGGTCGGTCCACGGCCGGGTCACCGGCTGCAGGCCGCCGGCGATCGCCGCGCCATGGCATCCGACGCATCGCTGTACCGGGGGCACGCCCGAGGTCTGCGATCGGCGGGCGTACTCATGGCAGTACTGGCATGGGATCTTGTTGACCCCGGCGTGGATACGATGGCTGAACGGAATGGGCTGTACCACGTCGTAGCGGGGCGCCCAGGGCCTTTGTGAAAAGGCCACGACGCTGGCGCCGCTCAGGAAGAGGGTCGCCGCGAGCGCAAGCATAGTTCGGTTAAAGTTCATCTATCTAGGCGTCTATCCAGGCGTCGTTATTTTATTCAGCGTGCTCGGTGTTATTACGGGACCCGGCCAAACGCAAGGCTTCGAACTGAGCCCGCGCGCAAGCCTGACCCGCGCCGCACAACTAAGCAGCATGAGTCGGCGAAATCAACCCTGCAAGCGCTTCTTTCGATTCTTTTTCCACGGCCGGTATTCGGCTTCCCATTTCCGTCGTTGACCGAAAGCGAAACTAACATTGCAGAGGCCCTTCGGCAAGCAGAAGTTATACTATCGTGCGTCGAATTTCGATCCCGCAAAGGCCAAAATCACGATACGCGCGGCCCACGCAGACCCGCTCGCGTTAGCCCGTTCCAGCGGATGCTTCGGGAACCATGTTTGAGATCGGGAATGGTTGTGGTAATTAGTGAAATCGAGTATTCGGAGACGCGATCAAATTGCAGATAAAGCCCGCTCAACGATTAAGCCTGCTGCCGCCCTATCTCTTCGCCGAGCTTGATCGCCTCAAGCGCGAAGTCGCCGAGACCGGCGTCGATGTCATCAGCCTCGGGATCGGCGACCCCGATCTGCCTACGCCCGCCCCGATCGTCGAGCGGCTGCGTGCGACCGCCGGCGAACCGGTCAACCATCGCTACCCCGACTACCAGGGTCTCGACAGCTTCCGCGAGGCGGCGACGCGATGGTACCAGCGGCGCTTCGGCGTCACGCTTGATCCCGCGCGCGAGGCATGCGCGCTAATCGGCTCGAAGGAGGGCATCGCCAACTTTCCAACCGCTGTCGTTGATCCCGGCGATATCGTGCTGATTCCCGATCCGGGCTACCCGGTCTACTACTCCGGATGCGTCTTCAACGGGGGCGAGCCCTACTTCATGCAACTCCGCAAGGAGAACGCGTTTCTTCCGGACTTCGCCGCGATCCCGCGCGAGATTGCGAGTCGCGCCAAGTTAATGTGGCTCAACTATCCGAACAACCCGACCGCCGCCACGGCCGAGCGCTCATTTCTGCAGGACGCGGTCAACTTCTGCGTGCGCAACAACATCATCCTGGGCCATGATTTCGCCTACTCCGAAATCGCCTACGACGGCTACCGCGCGCCGAGCATCCTCGAAGTCGACGGCGCCCGCGAATGCGCAATCGAGTTTCATTCGCTCTCGAAGACCTCTTCGATGACCGGATGGCGGGTGGGCTTCGCGGTCGGCAACGCCGAGCTGGTCGGCGCGCTGGGCAAGGTCAAGACCAACATGGATTCGGGCGTCTTCCAGCCGGTCCAGGAGGCCGCGATCACCGCGCTCGAGCTGAGCGACGAAACGCTCGAACGTTACTGCCCGATTTACCAGGAGCGGCGCGATCTGATGGTCAGCGCGCTCCATTCACTGGGACTCAAGTGCGAACGTCCGCGCGCCACGTTCTACATCTGGGCCGAAGTGCCGCCTGGATTCACCTCGGCATCGTTCACTGAGCGCGTGCTTAGGGAGACCGGCGTGGTAATCACGCCGGGGTCAGGATTCGGCAAGGGCGGCGAGGGCTTCGTCCGGTTCTCGCTGACGGTATCGAGTGCGCGGCTCAAAGAGGCGGTGGAACGGATCAGAGCGCTCAAGCTGTGATCAGCGGTGAGGATGCCCCATCGGGCTTTCATCGGAATAGGAACCAATCTAGGCGATCGGGCCGCCAATTATCGCGAGGCGGTCGCTCGGCTCGCAGGCTTCCCCGAGACTCGCCTGATGCGCCAGTCGTCGGTCTACGAGACCGAGCCGGTCGGCGATTTGAAGGGCGCTTTTCTCAATGGCGCCGTGGAAGTTGAAACCGGGCTTGCGCCCGAAGCGTTGATGCGCCGGATGCTCGCGGCGGAGCGCGTGATGGGCCGCAAGCGGACGGGCGGACGCAAGCCGGCCGCCCGCAGCCGCCATCACCCGCGCATCATCGATCTTGACCTGCTCTTCTATGATAATGAGATTATTGACACGCGCACGCTCAAGGTGCCCCATCCACATCTGCACGAACGGATGTTCGTGCTGGCGCCGATGAGCGAGCTTGCGCCCGCGTTGATTCATCCGAAGCTGAACGCCTCGGTTTCCGAGCTGGCGGCTTCGTTGAAATCGCCCTACCGGGTTACGTTGGCGCGCGCCGACCTGTTGCGACCGGCCGGCGCCGGAGGCGGAGGAGGGGTTGCTTCACGATGAAATTCTTTATCGATACGGCTGACCTGGCGGAAATCCGCGAGGCCGCGGGATGGGGTATCGTCGACGGCGTCACTACCAACCCGAGCCTGATCGCGGCTACCGGACGCCCCTATCATGCGGTGATCCGCGAGATCTGCGAGGCGATCGACGGCCCGGTCAGCGCGGCGGTGATCGCGACCGACGCGCCGGCGATGCTCGAGGAGGGCGAAAAGCTCGCCCAGATTCATCGCAATGTCGTGGTCAAGGTGCCAATCACGATCGAGGGGCTCAAGGCGACGCGCGCGCTCTCCGCGCGCGGAATCCGCGTCAACGTGACGCTCATCTTCAGCCCGATGCAGGGCCTGGCGGCGGCCAAATGCGGCGCGAGCTTTCTGTCGCCCTTCGTCGGCCGCCTCAATGATATCGGCCAGGACGGCTTTGCGATGGTCGAGCGGCTGGTGCGGATCGTTCGCGACTACAGCTATCCGACCGAAGTCCTGGTCGCCTCGATTCGTTCGCCCGCCGACCTGATCCGGATCACCGAGACGGGCGCGCAAATCGCGACGATCCCGTTCACCACCATGAAGCAGATGCTGCATCATCCGCTGACCGACTCGGGCCTCGAGCGCTTCATGGCCGACTGGCGCGCCAGCAAACAGAAAATCTAGCCTCGCCGCTGACGAACGGCAGCGCTCAGATCGTCGCTGTTTGGATGGGAAGCGGGTGTGCTAGCGTGTGGTCTTGATGGAACTGCCGATCATTCTGATACCCGGCGAAGATGGCTATATCGTGGCTGAATGCCCGGTGATTCCCGGATGCATCAGTCAGGGCCACACACGCGAAGAGGCGCTCCGGAATATTCGCGAAGCGATCGAACTCTGCCTCGAGAACCGCCGCGACGAAGGTTGGGAGTTGCCAGCGGGTTATGAAATTGTGCAACTGTCTATCGGCGTATAGAAAAAGTTCTTCAGAGGCGGGAGACCCCGGGACTCCGAGGGGGGCGATTCACTGGGTCATGTGAGGCTAACTTGCGAGGGTAGAAGTCCTGTAACTGTGCCGCTCCATGACACGCTCGACCGCGGCACTCTGCGCGGCATCATCCGCACAGTGGATATCACGGTCGAAGCGTTCACGGAACTGCTGAGAAAATAGGAAACATCCGCCCGTTTCTTCCGCGGACTCCGGTTTCCTATCAAGATTCGGACACCATAACTTTGACAGGAAACCTCCTATTCGGAATCCTGCACCTCAGTTGATAGTCTGATCGCGGCCGATTACTCAGTGCAGGCGGACCGGCAGCTCCTTGATACCGGCGATAAAGTTCGAGCGCATTCGGCGGATCGGTCCGCACGGCGCGGCCTCGGGATAGCGGCGGAGAAACTCGCCAAAGAATACGCGCAGTTGCATTTCGGCCAACCGCGCGCCCAGACAGAAATGCTCGCCGATGCCGAAGCCGAGGCTCGGCGCCTCGGCGCGCGTCACGTCGAAACAGAACGGATCGTTATAGATCGCTTCGTCGCGATTCGCCGATAGGTACCACATGATTATCTTGTCGCCCGCGCGGATTTTTTTGCCGCGCAGCTCGGTATCGGCGGTCGCCGTCCGCCGCATATGGAGCACCGGACTGACGTAGCGGATTATCTCAGCAGCCGCCGTTCCAAGCGCCGCCGGATTCGCGGCAAGCCGCCGCCGCTCTTCGGGAAATTGCGCGAGGGTGGCGAGTCCGCCCGAAATCGAATTGCGCGTGGTCTCGTTGCCCGCCACCACCAGCAGCAGGAACGTGCCGAGGTAGCGCTCCATGCTCATCTTTTCGCCGTCGATTTCGGAGTGTGCGAGCATGCTCACCAGATCGCCGCCGGGCCGCGCGAGCCGCTCCTGCCATAACCGCAGCGAATATTCCGCCATTGCCTGCAGGTCGGCGCCGACCGCCTCGGGGCTCTTGCGCATCTCCGGATCGTCCTCGGCGATCATCGAGTTGGACCAGTCGAAGAGTTTGAGCCGGTCCTCCTGCGGGATACCGAGCAGCTCGGCCAGCACCTGGATCGGCAACTCGGCCGCGACCTCGGTGACGAACTCGCACTCGCGCCGATCGCCCAGCCGATCGAGGAGCGCGCACACCCGCTCGCGGATTCGATCTTCGAGCGCGCGCAGCCGCGTCGGCGAAAAGCCCGGCGAGACCATCCGGCGGTAGCGATTATGCTCGGGCGGGTCGATACTGATCATCGGCGCTTCGGTCTCGCTCGCTGCGCCGATACTCGCAAGGCCGACCACGTTTTCGTCGAACATCCGATGGCCGCCGTGCTCGCGCGCCGAAGAAAAGAGCTCGGGATTCTTCGATATCGCGACGATATCGTCGTACTTCGTAATCGCCCAGAAGCCGCGTCCGTCCGCCTCGGGATTCCAATGCACCGGGTCTTCGGCGCGAAGCCGCGTGAAGATTTCGTTCGGCGCACCGTTGATATACAGATCGGGATTCTTCAGATCGACGTCAAGTGAGTTCATCGTGCCGTTCCCCAGTTCGATTTGCTCCGGCGCTCCGCAAATCCGCGGCGCACGCCCCATCGCTCGCAGACTAGTCGTCAGGCCCGGATAGATCGACCTTGATCCGAACGACGCATCGGGACTATTGGGAAGAGGCCTCAAGGAAACAGGATCGGGCTTCAGAAAGAAAAGGAGATAGCGAATGGTTTACGTACAGGCATCGATCAAGTTGCATCCGGGCAAGCTGCAAGACTTCATCTCATTGATCAGCAAGCTCTCGCCGGTCACGACGCGTCACGGATGGAAGCTGCTGGGCAGCTACGCGAGCGTGGTCGGCCGCCTCAACACAGTGGTCGATATGTGGGAGTTGACGGATATCAAGAATATCGAGGCGCTGTTCGCGGATCCTGAGATGGCGAAGATGGGGCCGCTGATCGCGGAGATAATCGAGGACGAAGTTCTGACGGTGCTGACGAAACTCCCGATCGGATGACGGCGAGGAAATCGCCGCGGCTCGTTCGCTGTCGAATCGGTAAAAACGCCTGGGCGGTTCGACCCAAATCTCCACGCGCGGCTATTTCCTTGCGCCCCCGGCGTCCAGCGCCCGCTTGACCGCATTCGGCGCGGTCTCGATCACACGAAGCAGTATCCTGGCCGGACGGTCCGGGACCGCCCGCCCCTGCTCCCACTGCTGGACCGTGCGAACGCTGAAACCAAACTGGCGCGCGAAGGCCGCTTGAGAGAGTCCGAGCTTATGGCGGATCGCTTTCACATCCGGGACGGGCGGATTGTAAACTCGGCGCGCCCTGTGCAGGTCCGCCACAGTCATCTCCGGAACGTCCGGATCGGAGGCGATCTGTTTTGCGATCTTGCGCTCAGTGGTTGCGCGCAGGCGCTCCCAATCGACGCGTCCTTTACCGATTTGCCTTGCCGAACGTCTGACTATAGGCATCGCGTTCCCTCCGGCTGGCGCGGCGTGCCGAGATGATTCTGCGGTTGGCACCGCGCCAGGTGTAGACAACGAACAACACTTCATCTTCGACTTCGCCGATGGCGACGATCCGGCGTTCGCCGAAATCACGGCGCAGGTCTTCGTATTCGAGCAGGTCGCCGCTCTTGAAAATCCGCGCCGCAAACTCGAAATCGAAGCCGCGCACTTCGAGGTTTCCGCGGCTCTTGGCCTCGTCCCACTCGAACACCGGCCTTCACTATACGCTATCCGCGCACTACGTTAAACGCGTAGTGCGGACTACCAGCGGCAGAGGCGCTGTCGGTATCGGCGCGGGCAGCGGCAAACGCGATATCCCCGTTCGCGCACCGCGATTGCTCCTCACCGCTACTGGAGGACGAATGGTTCTCCCCACTGTTTTCTGACAAGCGAATCGTTGCTCCAGAAATTCTCGATGGACGCACCGGTTTCGTATAACCTCAGAAAATCAGCATTCTTCGTGAAGAGTCGTCTGTAGAGTTCCACGCACAATGCCTCGGCCTGCGACACCCGACTACGTGCGGCGTCCTCTGGCTTGCCACCGCAGAGTTTCGCGTCTTCGAAGTATTCGTGATGCTCCGCCTTGTTCCTGAGACGGTACATCTCCTCCAGCGCATTTTTCGGCGTGCAGAGAAGTGAGGCCTTTTCAGCGAAACTTTTCGCGCCGGAGACGGACGGGGGCAGAAATGACTCGATCGCGCGGACGTACTGGTGCATGCGGACTTCGTAGCGGTAGGATCTGCACGCGTCGAGAAAGGCCGTCACGCCAGAGATCACTCGCCAGAACTTCGGCGGTTTAGCCCCAGTCTTGTAATCGGCCTCGTGGGCCGCGTTGATTCCTTCAAGTCTGACAGCGAAATCCACCGCTGCCTCTAGACGTTCCATCGGTGCGAGGACAACCGCAGCGTTCTTCGCGGCCTCGCAACTGCCGTGAAAGAGATACTGCCGTTCCCCTTCGACCACCCCAACGCCACCGTCATCATGCCCGCCGAGAAGTAAGATGGCGTCTTGGTATTTCGGGATGCAGGCCCAGACTGCTAGCCCGTAATGAAGGTAAGTCACGCGCCGGACGTCTATGTTTGCGTCCGTCGGAGGAACGTCTGGAACCGACGGCACGCGTTTCGCGACCAATACGAGATTCGCCCTTTCCAATTCTTGCGCAGCATGTTTTCCAAGTTGACCCCGACACCGCTCGTTCAGCGGGAAAGGGAGACTCTTCGACAGCCAATTGCCGTCGCCGAGATGAACTGGATCCGGACCGGCGATCGGCATTGGGCAATAATTTTTGAAAGCCAAGCAGGCAAAAGTCTCTCCGTCATTTATCTCAAATCCGGGATCCATCGCGCTTGCCCTCCTCGATTTGGCTTAGGAGACCCGCTTGAGGTTCGATTCAGTTGGCGGAGGCGGACGCGGTGCGGTCGGCGATTAGGCGGTCGACCTCGATGCGCAGGCGGCCGAGCACATCCTCGTAGCGGAAGTTGCCGAGCTTCACCGAGCGCCGCTTCAGATTCACCGTCGTCGGCCCGCACCAGAGCCCCAAATCGGCATCGTCGGTCTCGCCCGGCCCGTTCACGCGGCATCCCATCACCGCGATCGTAATCCGATACTTCTCGGCGTAAGTCGTCAGTTCCTTCACATGCTGCGCAAGCTCGACGAACCTTTCATTCTCGACCCGCGAGCACGAGGGGCACGAAATGATGTTCAACCCGGCGTTGAAGTCGGGCACCGAGATGAAGCGTCCCGCCGCGACGTCTTTGATTATCTGATGGCCGACGAGAACCTCTTCATGCTTGCGCTCGTTGGGGAGCGTGAGCGAGACGCGGATCGTATCGCCGACCTTCTGTGCGAGCAGCTTTTCGAAGGCGACGCGGGTCTTGATAATGCCGTCGGGCGGAAGTCCTGCCTCGGTGACGCCGAGATGCAGCGGAACGTCGGGACGGCGCTCGGCGAAGCGGCGGTTGGCTTCGAGCACCTTGATCGGGTCGGAGTCTTTGAGCGAGACAACGAAGCGGTCGAAGCCGTACTCCTCCATCAGCTCGCAATGCCATACGGCGGATTCGACGATCGCGGTTAGCTGATCGCCGGGATATTTTGCGAGGAACGAGGGCGCGACCGAGCCGCAGTTGACGCCGATTCGGAGCGCGAGGTTATGGTTGCGCGCGATATCGACCAGCCATTTCACTTTCTGCGGGACGGTCTTCGACTTCTCGATATGATGCAGATGGCCGGGGTTGTAGCGGATTTTATCGACGTGCGGTGCAACCTTGTCAGCGATTCGATAGTTCTCCTGGAGATCGACGGAGATGACGATTCCGGCGGTCTGCGAGCGGATTTCCTTGAGCGCCGCGACTTCCTTTTCGTTGTCGAGCGCGATTCGCACGATACCCGCGCCCGCGTTGGCCAACTGGTGGGTCTGCGCAATCGTCGCGTCAATATCCATCGTGCGCGTCGCGCACATCGACTGGACGACCACCGGCGCGTCGCCGCCGACCTTGATTCCGCCGATATCGATTTTGCGAGTCGTCCGGCTCACCTGATCCATACGATCGTGCTCCATTCCCCCGAGGTCCTGGTTAACGGGTCTTAGTGATTGTGGCCGTCGGCGGCCTTCTCTTCCGTGGCGGCCATCGCGATACAGGCGTGCGAGAATGCGCCGCCCGCCCGCAGCGCCATCGCAACGAACGCGGCCTCGGCGATCTCCTCGTCGGTGACGCCCGCCTTCTTGGCGCGCTTGACGTGCTCCTCGATACACCACATGCATTGCGTCACGTGGGCCGCCGTAATCGCCATCAGCTCCTTGGTCCGCATCGGGATCGCGCCATCCTTGAAGACTTGCTGATCCCATTCGAGGAAGCCCTTGAAGAGGTCGGGCTTGAGCTGGCGGAGCTTGCGGAGGCTCTTGATCGTATCGCGTGCGAACAGTTCGGCCATCGTGGTCACTCCTGATTTCCAAAGGGCCGCGCATCTTTAGGGACGGCGGTCCTGGATCGATCCCGCATCGTATCGTGCGGGAGCCAAGGCAATTGCAATCAGGTTGGATTGTACCAGAGCCAGGGTTGCCTTCCCTAGCGGCGGAACAGACGAAGCGCCAGCGAAGGCGGGCCGGAACACGAATTTGATGATGGACGCTGAATCAAAAGAAATTTGCACGGGCCCACTATCGCTTCTCTTGAATTGCTGAATAAGCGTCACTATCGTTTTGAGCGGGTGCTTTGGGCGGAAGGGGACTCCGTTCATCGAACTCGGGGGAGATTAGGGCTGGCTTCGATTAGGGGTTTGGGGACCCCTGTTGCGGGACTTTATTGCCCGCGGGGAGATTTGGCCATGCGGCAGCGCAATCCGTCGTCGGAACAATCCGACAATCTGATCACGTCCGACCTGATCCTGCCCAGCCAGTTTTACGAACTGGTGGGCAAGAACCGATTCTCGAGCGAGCAGCGGCTGATGCTGGCCGTGCTGGCCGATGCGATCAACATCCTGCAAGAGTGGCACGGCGCGGCGGGCGTGCGTAAGCGGCGGCTCTTTACCGAGTCGGCGCGATGGGTGATGACGCACGGGAACCATGTGCCGTTCAGCTTCGACAATGTGTGCGAAGCGCTCGAGGTGAATCCCGACGCGCTGCGGCAGAAGCTGGTATGGCTGATGTCGGGGAGCGCCGGCGATGCGCGTCCGCGCCTGCGCCTTAAGGAGGCGGGCCGGCTGCAACATATGACGGTGAATCGCACGCGCCGACGCGATCCACGCCGGGCGATGAATCGCGCGCGGCGCGCCTGAGGCGGCGCGCGCGAGAGCGGCGGAGGCGCCGCGGCGGCGGATCGCGAAGCGATCCGTGGCGGCGGCGAGTATCGGCGCATCGTGAACGCGGTCAGAGGGGTGCGCGCGAGGCGCACGCCCTCGGCCGTGCATCGCGGATGGATCGCACCGCGTGCTGAATCGCGCGGGGCGACGGGGGCGATGCGGCCGACGCGGATTTGTAGTATCGTTTGGTCAGACGTGGGCATTCGAGCAAATGGCAAGACGGCTCCGGCCGGCGTTTCGGAATCGCCGGCGACCTATCGCGGTTCCGCGGTACCTCCAATAACGCCGAAATGCGTCGGTTATCGGATCCGGATGCTGAGCCGCGTCGTAACCGGAATCTTCGACGAAGAGCTGATGCCGGTGGGAATCAAGGCGAGCCAGCTAAACGCGCTCATTACCGTTGCGCGGATGGGTCCCTCGCCGCCGACCGCGATTTGCCGCGCGCTCCAGATGGACGAATCGACGGCGAGCCGCAATCTCCAGCGGATGCGGCAAAAGGGATGGCTTACGTGCGGAACGGGCGCTGACCGCCGCACCCGGGTCGTGGCGCTCACGCCCGAGGGTAAGGAAATGCTGGAGCGAGCGTTCCCGGCGTGGGAACGCGCTCAGAAACGCGCCAGCGAGCTGCTGGGTCCGGACGGAGTCGCCGCGCTCGACCAGATGTCCAAAAAGATCAGAGCGTTGTCGATGTAGCGGGCGGCCGCGATCCGCTCAGCGGCGATTTTCGCGGATGACCCCGAGCACACTCTCGATCGTCCAGGCGACGTCCTCTTCGCTCATCCCCGGAAAGATCGGCAGCGAGACGCATCGGCTGTAGATATCCTCGGCAACAGGGAAATCGCCGGCGTGATAGCCGTAGCGCTTCTGATAAAAATCCATCAGGTGAAGCGGAATACAGTGGACTGAGGTTCCGACGCCCCGCTCACGCATCAGATCGACAAACTGCCCGCGTCCGATACGCAGTTGTTCCGGACGCAGCCGCAGCACGTAGAGATGCCAGGCGTGGTCGACGCCGGGCTCGACATAGGGCGTCTGCAGCGCGGGCTCGGAACGGAACGCTTCGTTGTAGGCGCGGGCGGTCGCGGTACGCCGGCGCATGAATTCGCCCGCGCGCTTGAGTTGGGCGACGCCGATCGCGGAGTGGACATCGGAGAGGTTGTACTTGAAGCCGGTGTCGTGGATTTCGTAGAACCACGAGCCGCTCTGGTCATAGCGTTTCCACGCGTCGCGATCCATCCCATGGAGGCTTGCGACGGCGATCCGCGCGGCGAGGCCGTCGTCCTCGGTGGTGACCATCCCGCCCTCGGCGCTGGTGATATTCTTGGTCGCGTAGAAGCTGAAGCAGCTCAGGTCGCCGATCGTTCCGATCCGGACCATCCCGCGGCCTTCGAGATGGCGCGCGGAGCCGACCGCGTGGGCCGCGTCCTCGACAATCTTCAAATCGTAGCGGCGCGCGATCGCAAGGATGCGATCCATGTCGCAGGCCTGGCCGGCGAAATGCACCGGCATGATCGCGCGCACGTTGCGATTGGCCCCGCGCTCGAGCGCCTCCTCGATCCGCGCCGGATTGATATTGAACGTGCCGGGATCGATATCGACAAAGACCGGGCGCGCGCCAAGATAGCCGATCACTTCGGCGGTCGCGGTGAAGGTGAAAGGCGTCGTGATAACTTCGTCGCCGGGACCGATTCCGAGCGCGAAGAGCGCGAGATGAAGCGCGCCGGTGCAATGGGCGACCGCGAGCGCATGTTTGGCGCCGACATATTCGGCGAAGTCGCGTTCGAAGCGCTTGGTCTTGGGCCCCGTCGTGATCCATCCGGAGCGCAGCGTATCGATAACCTCGCGCTCCTCGTCGGCGCCGATCGACGGGCGATGAAAGGGCACGTTGCGAATCGGTTTGGCGCTCACGCGAAGGGCCTCGGCAACAAATGGTGCGAGGGGAAAAAGTTCGATCGTATTTTCATCACGGGCGAAGTTCTAAGCGGAGTATAAGGGATCGATTCGGAAGGCGGCAAGGCGGATGAAGTTGCGGCGCGGGGATGGAGCGGCGGTGGCGATGGTCGCGGGTTGGTACGGACTGGTTTGGCTGATCGCGCGTCCGATTAGCCACGCGCCCGTTGTCGATGACTGGCTTTACGTTACGGCGGCGCGAGTTCTGGCCGCGACCGGACGCTTCCGCCCGGCGGGATTCATGCAGGCCGAGCCGGTCGCGCAACTGATAATCGGCGCGGCGGTGGGGCGGCTCTTTGGGTTCAGTCCGCAGACCTTCGATATCGCGGGCGCGGCGATCGGAGCTGCGGGCGCGATATTCTTTTACGCGCTCGCGCGGCGATGCGGTGTGGGGTGGACCGGCGCGATCGCGGCGACGGCGCTGCTGCTGTGCAATCCCTGTTACACATTCCTGAGCTTCTCGTTCATGACCGAAGTGCCGTTCCTCGCAGCGCTGATCGGATCGAATCTGGCGTTCGCGAGCGGCGGCGGACACCGACGCGCGAATCGATTTGGCTCGCGCGGAGAATGGCTCGGCGTCGCGCTCGCTGTGATCGCATTTATGATCCGGCCGTTTGCGGGCGCGGCGATAATCGCCTACGCGGCGGTGACGATCGGCTACGACGCGGAGTTGCGCGCGGAACTTCGCGCCGCCAGTCCGCGTGCGCTCGCGCGGATGGCTCCTTTCGCGGCGGGACTGGCGGCCTGCGCGGCGTTCTGGTGGTGGCTGATGATCGCGCATCAGAAGCCCTGGGCGCTCGCGCTCCACGAATATCGGCTGCGGAATTACTTCATGCTGGTGCCGGCGCGCGTATACGCCGAGAAATGGCTGCTCGGCCCCCTGCTCTACCTGGGATTCGTGCTGAGTCCGATCACACTGATCGCCGCGGCGCGGCGATGGCGTCCGGTGGGTGCAATGGCGTTTGCGCTGTTCGCGGTATCGGCGGCGCTTTGCGCGAGAAACGATCACGCGGGCTGGGGTTTGCCGCAGGTGCAATGCTTCGCGGGATGGCCGGGGGCGCTCGAGCTTCATGGGATGGCGCTTCAGTTCGGATGGCGAGGCGGGTATCGATACGCGGCGCTCGGGCTCGCGAGCGTTGGCGCCGCGGCGCTTTGCGTGATCGGCGCCGGGACGATCCCGAGGCTCGATCGAACGGCGGCGGCGGTGATGCTGACCGCGGCGATCTATTGGGCGGCGGCGTTGCCGCTTTGGTTTTTCGGCGATCGCTACGATCTTGTGATGGTGCCGGCGGGATGCCTGATGCTCGCCCTTGCATGGCGCAACGTTTCGCGGACGGCGGCGCTGGTGGCGGCGGCGCTCACGCTGGCGCTCGGGCTTGGGTCGGCGGGCGGACTCCGCGCGTACAATCGCGGCACCGAAGCGGTGATGCGAGAGCGCGATCTCCTTCTGGCACAAGGGATTGCGCGCAGTGAGATCGACGCGGGCTACGGACTCGACGGCGCGGATCTGTATCGCTACGCGGCCTGCGGAATCGACCAGCAGGCGAGCGAAGCGGGAATTCCGATGGTGACGAGCTATGCGATTGCGCCGTACACGATCGCGGGCGCGCCGCTCGACGGCACCGAAATAATCGAGCGGTTCTCGTGGCCGGGACCGTTCGGATTCGGCGTTCGTCCGCTTTACGTGCTGAAGCGCGTTGCCGATTCAACCGGAGCGGCCGGGAGAAAATCGGCGCCTTGATGGTCTGAGGGCGAGCGGCTCTTCGCGGCCAACTTGCGCCGAATTTCAAACCCCACCCCGCTATCCACAGCTCCGTAGATTCCGGACGGCCGCGCGCTCCGATCGCAAGATTTCACCCTTATGAGGAGAAATCCGTCTCCGTATAGTCGGCCTCGATGAACGTTCCGCATTACAGGCCCAATGAGAAGCGCGCAAGCGGCGACACGGTCGCGATTCATGGAGTCGCGCTCGGCGGCGGGTATCCGGGAGCTAGCGAGGCGCCGTCGTGGGTGATGTTGCTTCCGGCGGGCGAGTTTCAGGGACGCGACGGGCGCGGGCCATTTCGGCTGAGCGATCCGGAGGGAACAATCGCGGCGACCGAGGGGCTCGGGATGGACGCCGGGCTTCCGATCGATTACGACCACGCGACCGACTTCGGCACGCCCAACGGGAATCCGGCGCCGGCGGCCGGCTGGATTCGCGAACTTGAAGTGCGCGCGGGCGCTTTGTGGGGCCGGGTCGAATGGACGGAGCCCGGCGCGGCGGCGGTCGAGAGCCGCGAGTACCGCTATATCTCACCGGTCTTTCAACACGCGAGCGACGGCGAAGTGACGCGGCTTTTGCGCGCCGGCCTGACCAATAATCCGAATCTTTACCTGACGGCGATCTCCGCGCGCGGCGCGGGCGATCGAACGAGCCCGTCCGTCCGGGAGCGCGGTGCTGGATCCTCCTACGGCGACCGCGCCCGGGCGGGCGGCGCGGACAATCATGAAGAGGGAGAAATGGAAACGCTGCTCGAACAGTTGTGCGAAATTCTCGGGCTCGAGGCGACGGCGCCCGACGACGAGATCATCGCCGAAGTGCGAAGGCTCGCAGCGAGCGCCGACGATGACGACGATGCCGGCGATGACGACGATGCCGATGACGGCGATGCCGGTGATGACGACGAAGGCGCGGACGCCGGCCTCGCTGGCGCCGAAGATGAGCCTCGTGGCGAACGGGGCCGGGACCAACACGGCAACGACAGCGGCGCCGGCGATGAGATGGACGGGGCGCCGCGCGGCAAGCGCCGGAAGAGCAAGAAGCCCAGCCCGGCCCATTACGTGGCGGTCTCGCAGTTCCAGAAAGTCCTCGGCGAACTCAACGTGCTGCGCGCCCAGCGCGGACGGGAGCGCGCCGAGCAGGCGGTCGACGACGCGATTCGGGCGGGCAAGCTCGTGCCGGCGCAGCGGCAATGGGGAATCGCCTACTGCCAGGCCGACTACGAAGGTTTCGTGGCGTTCGCCACACGCCAGCCGGCGGCGTTCGGCCCGGCCTTCGATGGCGCGCGGTCCGCAGGTGCGCCGCGTTCGGCGGGCGCGTCGCTGACGGCGACAGAGGCCGCGGTCTGCAACCAGCTTGGGCTCGATCACGACGAGTACCGGATGCGCCGGCGCGGCGGCCGCAACGACTTTCTGCGGCTCAATCGCGGCGGCGACGGCGCGAAAGAGAATCATTAGCCACGAACAGATGCGCCCGCCGGGAAGCGGCCGCGGCACCACTCAAGTATCGCAAGAGGTGAAGAAATGGCGGCTCTAACCAGCTCACGCAACACGCCCGAGATGGCCGACTTCGGGCGCATGCAAGTCTACCCGGTCGAGGCCAACACGACCGTCTATCTTGGCTCGATGGTCGCGCTCAACGCGAATGGCAATGCGGTACCGGCTTCGTCTTCGGCGGCGCTGAAAGTTATCGGCCGCGCGGATTACGTGCTCAACGGAATTCCGGGCCAGGACGCGGTGAACGTGGCGCCGCTGACCACGGGACTTGCGGGCGCGATCTCGATCGTGAGCCGGCGCGGAGTGTTCCTCTACGCGGTCAACGACGGATCGATCGGCGAGCCGCAGGTGGGCCTTTTGTGCTTCGCGGTCGACGACAACTCGGTTTCGGCAAGCGATGGCAGTGGTGCTACGGCGGTGGCCGCGGAGTCGCACGCTTTTCCGGCCGCGGCGAGCGCGCAGGTAATCACGGTGGGCCACGAGAACATCTCCAAGGTGGTGGTCACCTCGAGTCCGGCCGGAACGACATACGTGGAAGGCAAGGACTACGTAGTGGACTATCCGGCGGGAATGATCATGCTGGCGGCGAGCGGCGGCTCGATCGCGACGGCGGCGACGGTCCTGGTCTCTTACAACTGGGGATCTTCAACTCGCCCGGTGGCCGGCACGGTGATGAATATCGATCCGAGCGGCCAGGTCTGGGTCGACTTCTGGCATAAGTCGGCGCTCGCGGTCTGACGCGGCGCCCTATCGAACTGCGCCGCCCGGCCGCGAGGCCGGCGGCCGCCCTCGAGCACACGGTTTATAAAGATGGAAATCTCCGCAGCAAATCTGACCGCCCTTTTCACCGGCTTCGACGTAATCTTTCAGCGCGGCTTCGAGAAGCCGCCCTCCTACTACGAGCAGATCGCATCGATCGTGCGATCCGGATCGCGCCAGACCACCTATCCGTGGCTCGGCCGCACGACACGGTTTCGCGAGTGGCTCGGCGACCGCGTGGTCCAGGCGCTCGAGGCGCATACCTACACGATCGCCAACCGCAACTTCGAGGACACGATCGGAATCGATCGCAACGATGTGGAGGACGACACCTACGGCGTCTACGAGCCCGTGATCGAGCAGCTCGGATGGGACACCAAGGTCCATCCGGACATGCTGCTGTTCCAGATGATCAAGAACGCGGTGGCGACGCCTTCGAGCGTGGCCGGGTACGACGGGCAGCCGTTTTTCTCGGCGACGCATCCGGTGGGACCGATGGCTGTCGCGCAGAGCGACTCGATGGTCTCGAATATCAACTCGACCGGGACCGGGCCGTACTGGTTTCTACTCGACGCGTCGCGGCCGATCCGTCCCTTCATCTTTCAGTTGCGCCGCGAGTACGCGGTGACGCGGATGAACACGCTGACCGACGAAGCGGTGTTCAACCGGCGCGAGTTTCGCTACGGCGTCGACGGCCGCGCCAACACCGGCGTGGGGCTGTGGCAGCTCGGCTACGCCTCGAACACCGACCTCAGCAATCCGGCGAATTACGGCGCGGCGCGCGCGGCGATGCGATCGGTGACGACCGACGGCGGGATGCCGTTCGGCGCGCTCTCGAGCCGCAAGGGAATCTACCTGCTGGTGCCGCCGGCGCTCGAAGAGGTCGCGCGCCAGCTCCTTAATTCGGAATTCATGGTCGGCGCCGGCGCGAGCTCGGGCGTGCCGACCACGAATATCTGGCGCAACAGCGCTGACCTGATCGTCAGCGAGTATCTCGCCTGATCCCCCCGCCCCAACCGAGCCCGGGATGAGGCCGCAACGGTTCTCATCCCGGGCTACCCGCCCGACGCCGTCAAGGAGAACGAATCGTGCCTTACGCACAGCCATCCGACATGATCGCACGCTACCCGAATCGCGACCTGGTGCAACTGACCAACGACGACCCGGGCGTCACGACGGTGAACACGGACGTCCTTGCCCAGGTGCTGGGCGACGCGTCGGCGGAGATCGACGGCTACCTGGAGAGCCGCTTCGCGCTGCCGCTGAGCGATCCGCCAGCGGTGCTCCCGCGGCTTACGTGCGATATCGCGATGTACCGGCTGCAGGCGCTGAGGCCGCTGCATGATCTCGCCGAGGCGCGCCGGCGTTACGAGGACGCGGTGGCGCTCCTGACGAAGGTCGCGAAGGGCGAAGTCACGCTGGGACTTTCGGCCGACAACCAGGAGCCGCCCGAATCCGAGGGCGCGGTGGTGATGCAGGCCGGTGGTGATCAAAAGGGAGCAACGGGGCCGCGCGTCTTCAAGCGCGGGAATCTGACCGGATTTTAAGTGACGCGTCTGATGAACCGAAACGTGGGAGCGATGCGATAGATGGCAGCGGGACCGATAATTCTGGATATGCCCTGGAACGGGACTAGCTATTCGCCGCCCGCGGCGCTCGATGTCAACACGCTGGAGTCGGCGATAACGGCGCAGCTCCAGGCGGCCGCGGCGAAGACTGGAAATCCGCTTGGGCAAATCGAGATCGTCCAGTTCCCTGACAAGCCGGCGTCCTACCGCATGACGCATCGCGTGGGCGCCGCCCTGATCGGATACCGGGGCGCAAAGTACGGCGCGCTCGATGACACGGGCGCGGTGGTGCAGGAGCGCACGCTCACTTTCGGGGTGAACCTGATGGTGCGGGCGCTTGGATGGAGCCTCGGCGCGGGCGGTGCGGGCCAGAGCCCGGGCGGCTATGCGCTGCTCGACGCGGTGCGCGCGGCGCTGACCGGCTTTGCGCCACCCGGATGCCGCAAGATGTATCCGTTGCGGGAGCGCTTCGCAGGGCGCGATCCGCAGGGCGGCGTGTGGACCTGGTCAATCGACTTCGCGATCGACACGATGGCGGTCGAGCCGTCGACCGCGCCCAACTACCCGGTTTTCATCAAGGGCGTCGCGCTGGACGCGGGCGCGCAGACCACGGCGGTGGCGGCGGGCGCAAGCTACATTTTCAACGGCCAGGGCCAGGTCGTCCTGGCGGCGGGCAACGTGTCCGCGGTGAGGGTCGCGCCGTCCGGCGGCGGCGCGCCATACGTCGAGGGCATCGATTACTCAGTCGACGCCATCAACGGGACAGTCCAACTGCTGCCCGGCGGTGCTATCGCGGCCGGCGCGGTGGCCCTTATCTCATATGCATACGCTGACAGCGTGGTTGCGATCGCGGGCAGCACGGACGCGCCTACGGCTCCTTCGAACTGACTTATCACAGTGATATCCAAGTGAGTAACGGAACACACCCTCGACAATAGCAAGACTGAACGGATCAGGCCTTCCGGCTAAACTTTCGAGCAACAACGGCGCCCACAAGCGCGAGCCGCGGCCCCGGGTCGCGGACGAAATCGGACCGGGCGCAAACGCAATGGTGAAAAGATGGCAGCAAACTTCCTGCACGGCATAGAGACGATCGAGGTCAGCAGCGGACCGGTGCCTGTCACGGTGGTGAAGTCGGCGGTGATAGGGCTGGTGGGAACGGCGCCGTCGTGGGCGGTCGCGCCGCCGGCAATAGCTCCGGCGCCGAATGCGCCGACGCTCGTCAGTTCGGCCTCCGACGCGGCGAACTTCGGCCCGCTGGTGTCCGGCTACACTATTCCTTATGCGCTGGCGGCGATTCAGGCCCAGGGCGCCGGGCAGGCAATCGTAGTGAACGTGTTCGACCCGACGCGGCATTTCACCTCAGTTCCGGCGGCCGCCTTCACCTTCAATGTCCAGGGCGCGATCAATCTCGGACACATGGGGCCGAGCAACGTGGTGGTGACCAGCGATCCGGCCGGTACCACCTATGCGGCGGGCACTGACTATTTGCTCGACGCGGTCAATGGAGTGATCACGCTGCTCGCGGGGAGCAAGATCGCAGCGGGCGCGGCCGTTCTGGTGTCCTTTAGCTATGCCGACCCGACCAAGGTGGCGGACGCCGACATAATCGGCGCCTTCAACGCGGGAGCATACACTGGACTGCAGGCGCTCAAGACGACTTACACTTCGATGGGCTTCTTCGGAAAGATTCTGATCGCGCCCGGCTATGCGCAGAATGCCGATGTCGCAAACGCACTCGAGACGATGGCGGCGACACTGCGGGCGATCGCGCTGATCGACTCGCCGCCGTCGACGCCGGTAGCCACCGCGATTTCGAATCGCGGCCTGGCGGGAAACGCGTTCGACGCCAGCTCGACCCGCACCGTGCTCTGCTATCCGCAAGAAACGTTTTTCGACACGGGACTTATTCCCACAGGGGTCACGCTGAGCAGCTTGGGTTCGGCGCTGCAGGCTCCGGCAAACGCGAATGCTGTCGGTCCGTACTCGCAGTGGGTCGCCGGCGCTATTGCCGCCAAGGACCTGTCGAATGGCTATTGGTGGTCGCCCTCGAACACACAGGTAACGGGAATCCTGGGACCCGACGTGCCGCTCTACGCCTCGGTGACGGACGCCAACTCGGACGTCAACGGCCTGAACGGAGCCGGCATCCTCACCGTGTTCAACGCCTTCGGCACCGGTCTGCGGGTGTGGGGAAATCGCTCGTCGGCCTACCCGGCTTCGACCGCGCCCGCCAACTTCATCAACGTGCGCCGCACCATGGACATACTCGAGGAATCGGTCGAACTGGCTATGCTCCAGTTCATCGACCAGCCGATCACGAACGCGCTCATCTCGTCGGTGCTGGCGAGCGTCAACGCCTTCATCCGTTCGCTGATTGGCCGCGGGGCGCTAGTGGCCGGAGCGGCGAGCTACGATCCGGCGGAAAACCCTTCCGCGCAAATTGCTGCAGGCCAACTGGTGTTCGACATCGACGTGATGCCTCCGCCGCCGGCCGAACGGATCACGTTCAACGTCTTCATTGACACCAACCTTCTGAGCCAGCTCGCCAACACGAGCGCGGTGACCGCGGCATCTGCCAACGCCTGATCGGCGCGAACTCAGCCCCGGCGCGGCGCGCGCCGGGCTTATCGAGGCCTCACGCAATGTCCAACGTTTCAGTCAACCGCATCACCAACTGCAATGTGTATGTCGACGGCACGGGCCTGCTCGGACGCGCCGAAGAGGTCGAGATACCCAAGCCCCGGCATCGCATGGTCGACCACAAGGGACTCGGCATGGCGGGCACGGCGGAGTTCTGGGCCGGTGTGGATAAGCTCGAGGCCAAAATCCGCTGGGCGTCGATCTATCCCGAAGCTGAGGCGGTGCTCAACAGCCCATTCCAGTCGCACTACTTTCAGATTCGCGGCAACCTGCAGACCTACACTTCGCAGGGACTCACCCAGGAGCAGCCGCTGGTGTATCTGATGACAGGAGTGTTCAAGGATGCCGGCGCCATGGCTTTCAAGTTGCACGAAGGAGTGGATACCATGTCGCTGGTCTCGGTATATCACTCTGAACTATATATCGGCGCGACCCAGCTGTTTCTAATCGACGTGCTGGCGAATATCTACGTTGTCAACGGAGTCGATCAGCTCGCGGCCTTCCGCGCCAACCTGGGCGGCTAAGCGATCTCTGTTCGCTCCGCCTGCGCAACCGCCACGCGATCCGAGCCGAACCAGTTAAAGGGATAATCCAATGCACTCCGACCTGAAGACGCTCACGCTGCCCTCGAACAAAATCGCGACAATCCGCAGCGGCAAAGGACGCGACCTGATGCGCGCGCAGCGCGCGGCCGGGGATAACCCCGATGAGACGGCGGTACTGTTCGCGCTGATCGCGGAGCTCGCGGAGATCGACGGCGCCAGGATCGTGTACGAAGACGTGCTCGAGATGGACCTCAACGACGTCGCGGTTCTCCAGTCGGAGGTAATGGACGCAAATTTTACGCAACCGGCGGCGGAGTCCCCGGCGCCGGAACTCTCGCGGGACTAGTCCACTTTGGCTTCGATGCGATCGCACTGACCCAGATGGATCTTGACGACATTGGATTCTGGCTCGGCGCCGTCAACGAATACAACAGAGTGGCTCAGTAGCTATTTTCGCGGGTTGATACGAAGCGGCGAGTTGATAATTGGAACAGTTCAACGCCACGGCGGCGCCCGCGCACAGTGACTGACAACGTGAGTATGATATCAAGCAAACCCATCTCGCGAGCATCGCAAATAGGAACTTATCCGTTGGTCGGTAATATTACCACGCGCATCAAGAGAGTGGCCGCGAGCCTGAGGCCACGGGGCTTGCCCACTGGCGAATCTCTCGGGGCGGCGCGGCGAATGGTACGTGCAACCCTGTCCTCGCGGCCCGCTCGGATAGCGGGTAACTCAGATGGCGATTGGTTAGCATTATCAATACCGGCGGTGTCACATCCACTATATCGACGTGCCGGCGTTTCATTAGGTGAGGATCGGACTGAGTATTCGGGAGGAGGAAGAATCGGGGGTGAATGGGCAGATCGGTTGTCCCCAGGCCCCGTGAGAACCCGCAATGCTTTGACGGCCCGACGACGCCTCGACCGTACGCCCGGAGAAGTTGAGCGGCTGGGCGCGATAAGCGACGGGATCCGCCCGAGCGCGAACCTGCTGAGAGCGTCTGCCAATCTTCCGATCGCTTATAGATCGGCGGCGTCGCATGATCAGGAGAACCGGCCGCGACTCGCCAGGGTGACGATTGGACAGACAGGCAATAGCTATTCGGCGTTGCGCAGGCCCTCTAAGACACCGCTCGCTGATAAGGCGCAGACCGGGACGGGCGATCGCCCGCGGCCAATCGCGGCTATCGCTGCGCCGCGCCAGCTTGACGCGACCCGCGTCGACCGGCCCGCTGAGCCGAACTCGCCGAGCGGTAAGCGCCGCGGCGACTTTTCGTCTACGGGCGCGCCAGCGCGGCACTCCCGTAGTGGCGTGCTCGCGACCGCCGCGCCGGGTCTGAGCCGAATAGACGCGCAGTTGACGCAGCCAAAATCGATAGCCGGGCTCTCCCGGGAACGACTCCAACCTGGATTGAATGACTCGCGCTTGTTCCGCCGGCTTCTGCCGTCCGACCGCGAGGTGTCGAGGACGGCGCGGCGCGACGCGACTTCTCCGCCATTAACAATGGCCGCGCGCGCAGGAATCGTCCGCGCGCACGTGAATCCGGCTCAGGCTCAAGTCTCCGGGACGGCGACGCACCTCGCCAGCGCGGGGAACCTGGGCGGCGGCGCGTCCTTGGTGACGAACAGGCATCACCGTCTTACGGGCGGCGACGTTTACCCGCCGACAAGCATCGCGCGGCCGTTGGCGCCGCCCGCTCCAATGTCGCAGCCGCCGCTAATGAAAGCGAAACGACGGACAGACGCCAGCATGACTTCGCCAATAGTAGTCAACTACTCGCCGCAGTTTACTATCAATTCAGTACCTCGCAACGAGCACAGCCATATCGAGCGAAACGTGCGAAACATCCTGACCCGGCATTCGCGCTCTCTCGTAGACGAACTGAGACGGGAACTGGGCGAGCGCGAACGCGCGAGTTTTGAGAATCGGCCGGGATTGTCAGAGCTGCTGGCGGAACTGTAGCGAAAGCGGAGAACCATAGAGATGTTTGCGCTATACGGCGACGTTCCATTTGAGCTCATCGGCTCTCCGGAGTCCTTCGTTTCGACTCTGCGCTTCGACTACGCGGAACATCCGCTGGTCGAGAGCAAGCCGCTACTTCAGTGGGTGGGGGACGGCCTCGAGCGATTGGAACTCGAAATGCTGTTTCACGCGTCGTTCACCAATCCGACGCTTCAGCTCGACGCCCTGATAGCCGCCGCCGAGGACCATCTGGCGCGGCCGCTGGTCTTCGGCAACGGGGAGTTTTTGGGCTTCTTCGTGACGACCGAACTCGCCTCGGAAGCAGTTCAACATGCCGCGGACGGGACGGCGCTCGCAATACGGGTGCGAGCTGTGCTGTGCGAATGGGCGTTCGGCGCGGAACTAAGTTCGGCGCTGGCGCAGCCGCCGTCGCCGCCGCTGGCGCTGTCCTCGGTCAGTCCTCCATTGCCGGGCGCGAGCGCGATTTCCTCGACTCCATTTCCGGCCGCGGCCGCCGGACCGATCATGATCTTCTCCGACGTCCTGGCTACATCGATAGTCAGGTCTGCGTAACCGGGCCAGGTACCTGTTTTTCCGGCAGCTTAGAATGGCGAACCCGCAATACATTCAGCATACCACCATTTCCGGCGAGCGATGGGACCTGCTTGCCTGGGAATATTACGGCGATCCGACTTACTACAGCGTAATCATCATGGCAAATCCAGAGATTCCGATTGAGCCGGTATTCGAGGCCGGGCTGATTATCGATGTGCCGATCCTACAAAGAAGCAATGTGCTGGCGAGCGATCTGCCGCCCTGGAAGACGGCGGGGCCGCCGAGTTCGGTGGCCTGAGTGGCAATGAAGGCTTTTGTAAAACTTTGGCGGTTGATTGCGGGACGCCACGAGCGATGCCGCAAATGCCGGAGGCGCGCGCTGGATCCCGTGCGTTACTGCCGGGGCGCCATGCGCGCCTGTGCGCATCGCGTGCGCGGCGGCGAGCATCTTTTCCGGCAGTGCCGGGCATGCGGCTTTTGTTTCAACCTGCCATGCCGCGATGCGATGCGCGCACGGCGATGCGCGTCGGCCCTGCGCCTTGTGACACCGCGGGCGGGCCGCGGCACCACGAAAGCAGGATAGGCGGCAATGGCGGCGGAAATTACGTTACCGGTCAGAGTACCGAACTGGGTAATCACGTATCAGGGAGTGAACATTACGGCGGACATTTCCCACATGGTGCGTTGGATTAGTCACACGGACAGGCTTGGGGGCGCGGCCTGCGAGGTTGAAGTGGGCCTGGAGGACCGTGGGCAGCTTTGGCAGGGGCCCTGGTATCCAAGTCTGGGTGATCAGCTCAACCTGATGATCGGATACGAGGGTGGCGAGCTGCTGCCGTGCGGAGACTTCCAGGTCGATGAACTGGAACTGGAAACGCCCGATCTGTTTCACCTGCGATGCATCTCGGCGTTCGTTACGCCGGCGATGCGGACGGCAAACTCGATTGGTTACGAGAATCAGACGCTGACGCAGATCGCTGCTGCAATAGCCACGAAGTATGGACTGACGGTGGTTGGCGCGCCCGATCAGATCAACGTGGTGTTCGAGCGGGTCACGCAGAAGCGGGAGACCGACCTTTCGTTTCTGCGCCGGCTCGCCAACGAGCACGGTTACGATTTTACGATCCGCGGCACGCAACTGGTCTTTTATTCGCGGGCGGCGATCGAGGCGAGCGCGCCGATCTGGACGATTGGGCGTTCGAGCGTGCTTGAGTTCCGGTTTCTGA
>Ga0307374_10002049_pt1 | contig 36502 bp, 47 predicted proteins | sample OX3MG_FD_202532 | JGI IMG/M metagenome (GOLD analysis project Ga0307374, IMG submission 202532) | Soil microbial communities from Risofladan, Vaasa, Finland - OX-3 | ecosystem: Environmental > Terrestrial > Soil > Coastal area > Acid sulfate soil | place: Finland: Risofladan, Vaasa | collected... | reverse complement strand
CGCCAACGTGCAGGCCATGCAGAGCGCAGGCGCGCAGTACGTGACCGAGTATTCCGACGCCTCCTCGGCCGAGCGGCTCCTCCAAGCCATGCAGCAGGCCAACTACGCGCCGCAGGTGGTCGACTGGTTCTCGGAGGAGTATTCGCCGCAGTTCGCACAGCAGACCGCGCCCGAGTCCAACGGTGACCTCGTCTTGATGTCGGCCACCGCCGCCTACTCGGAGGCCAACGTCAACCCGGGCCTCCAGCTGATGGAGAGCTGGATGAACCGGGTGGCCCCCGGCTATCACCAGGACATCTTCGCCATGCTGGCCTGGTCCGCCGGCCTGGCCTTCGAACAGGCGGCCAAGGAGGTGGGCCCCGACCTCACCCGCGCCGCGCTCATCACCAAGCTGCAGGGGATCACCAACTGGACCGGCGGCGGCGTCACGCCGCCCGTCAACATCGGGCAGAAGATCCCGTCGAAGTGCTACTTCTACGTGAAGATCGACAACGGGGCCTTCCAGCGCGTCTACCCGACCGCGCCCAACACGTACGACTGCAACAGCGGCTACGCGCAGTACTAGGCCGCCTCGACCCGTGCACGAATTCCTCGAGTTCACCATCATCGGCATCGTCCTCGGCTCGGCCTACGCCGTGGCCGCCAGCGGCCTCGTCGTCACCTACGCCACCTCGGGCATTTTCAACATCGCCCACGGCGCCATCGGCATGTTCATGGCCTTCGTCTACTGGCAGCTGTCGATCGGCTGGCACATGAACTCCGCCCTGGCCTTCGTCCTCACCGTGTTCGTGCTGGCGCCGCTCCTCGGCGCCGTGGTGGAGCGGGGGGTGATCCAGTGGATGGACCCGCGCAACGTGGCCACCGCGCTCGCCGTGACGGTCGGGCTGACACTGCTCTTCTTCGGTCTGGTCAACAGCTACATCTGGCCCCCGACCGCCCGGGCGGTGCCCCAGTTCTTCGGCTTCGACGGCTTCACCTTCCTCGGGGTCAAGATCACCTGGGAGGAGGTCATCACGGTCGGCGCCGCCATCGCCATCGCCGTGGGCCTGCGGCTCTTCCTCTACCAGACCCGTACCGGCATCGCGATGCGCGGCGTGGTGGACAACCGCAGCCTGATCGGGCTCTTCGGCGGCCGCTCCACCCGGCTCTCCACCCTCAGCTGGTCGATCGGCGCCTCGCTGGCCTCGGTGGCCGGCATCCTCGTCGCCCCCCGCCTGCAGCTGCAGCCACTGATCCTCACGCTGCTGGTCATCGACGCCTACGCGGCGGCCGTCATCGGACGCCTGCGCAGCCTGCCCATGACCTTCCTTGGAGCCCTCATCGTCGGGCTCGCCTCCTCCTACGCCGTGGGCTATGTGCCGAGCACGGGTTTCTGGTCCTCGACCCCCGTGCAGGGGACCCTCACGCTCTCGGTGCCCACCCTGATCCTCTTCATCGCGCTCCTCATGCTGCCGATGGACCGCATCCGCAGTGGCGCTAGCCCGCTGCGCCACGTGCCGCTGCCCCCGGCCAGCCTCCTGCGCTCGCTGCAGGGCGGGGTCCTCCTGGTGGCCGCCGTGGTCGTGGCGACGACCTTCATGGACTCCGGCAACGTGGCGAAGTTGGGTATCGGCCTGGCCTTCGGGCTCATCTGCCTCTCCCTCGTCCCCCTCACCGGGTGGGGCGGCTACGTCTCCATCTGCCAGCTGACCTTCGCCGGCCTTGGCGCCTACGCCATGGACAAGTTCGGCACCGGGGGCTCGCTCCTCGGCCTGCTCATGGCGGCGGTGCTGGCCGGAGGGGTGGGCGCGGTGATCTCGTTGCCCGCCCTCCGCCTCCGGGGTCTCTACCTGGCCCTCTTGACCATGGCCTTCGCCAGCCTCATGGACAATGCCTTCTTCCCGTGGTCGGCCGTCTTCGGGTTCGACGGCTCCGTCCCCATCCACCGGCCCGACCTCTTCGGCCTCGACGTGAGCTCGGACAAGGCGTTCACCGTCTTCCTCGCCGTCGTCTTCGCGCTGTTCTCCATCGCCCTCCTGGCCCTGCGCCGGGGTCCCTTCGGCCGGGTGCTGGTGGCCGCCAAGGACTCCGAGGCGGCCTGCGCCACCCTCGGGCTGTCGCTGACGACCACCAAGCTGGTCGTCTTCACCCTCTCGGCGGCCATGGTCGGCGTGGCCGGGGCGCTCTTCGCGGCGGCCGAGGCCGTGGCCGGCGGCACCAATTTCGAGATGTTCGAGAGCCTGTTGATCCTGGCCGTGGTGGCCATCGGCGGGGCCTCGGTCTGCTCGGGGGCCCTGGCCGGGGGCCTGGCCATCGGCTTCCTGCCCGCCAACGCCCAGGACGTCTTCATCGGCGCCGGCACCCTGGCCCTCGCCTTCTACCCCGACGGGGTGCTGCCCCTGGCCTCCTCGCGCCTCCACCGCTGGTGGAGCGGCCTGACGGCGCCCCGGGGCGTGCCCGCCCCGGCCGCAGTGGAGGAGCGGGCCGGTACGCTCGCCGGTACCCGGGCCGCCTGAACCGGGCGGCGGCCCACCCGCCGTACCGTCAGCCGCCCGCGATCGGCCGCCCGCGATTGTCGGAAGCCCAGGCAGCCGCTATCATTGAATCCCTGCCATGTGCGGCTTCGGCCGGCGCGCCAGCGCCATGCTCATGGGATTCACATTCTGATTAGCGAGAGGTAGCGCGTGCCCACAATCGCCCAGCTCGTCCGCAAGGGACGGCAGGCCAAGGTGACGAAGACAAAGACCCCGGCCCTGAAGGGCGCGCCCCAGCGGCGGGGGGTGTGCACCCGCGTCTACACGACCACCCCGAAGAAGCCGAACTCGGCCCTGCGCAAGGTGGCCCGTGTGCGCCTGTCCTCGGGCGTCGAGATCACGGCGTACATCCCGGGTGTGGGCCACAACCTCCAGGAGCACTCCATCGTCCTCGTCCGCGGCGGTCGTGTGAAGGACCTCCCCGGTGTTCGTTACAAGGTCGTGCGCGGTGCGCTCGACACCTCGGGCGTGCGCGAGCGCAGCCAGGCCCGCAGTCGCTACGGCGCCAAGAAGGAGTCCTAGGCATGCCCCGTAACGGACCCGCCACACGACGCGAGCTCGCGCCGGACCCCGTCTACCGCTCGGTCCTGGTCACCCAGTTCGTCAACAAGATCCTGACGAGGGGCAAGCGCACGCTGGCCGAGCGCATCGTCTACAACGCGCTCGAGCAGGTGCAGGAGAAGTCGGGCGGCGACCCGGTGGCCGCGCTCAAGCGCGCCGTGGAGAACACCCGGCCCGAGGTCGAGGTGAAGTCCCGCCGCGTCGGTGGCGCCACCTACCAGGTGCCCGTCGAGGTCCGTCCCCGTCGTGCCACCACGCTGGCCATCCGCTGGCTGACCACGTACTCGCGCCAGCGCCGCGAGAAGACCATGGCCGAGCGCCTGGCCAACGAGATCCTCGACGCCTCGAACAACATCGGGGCCTCGGTGAAGCGCCGCGAGGACATGCACAAGATGGCCGAGTCCAACCGCGCCTTCGCCCACTACCGCTGGTAGCCGGCGGCAGGCACTCGGCAGCGGACCCGGCGATCCCACCCCCCACCCACACCATCACGAGCAAGAGCAAGAGATAGCACCATGGCTGAAGCCCTCCCCACCCGCGATTTCCCCCTGGCCAAGACCCGCAACATCGGGATCATGGCCCACATCGACGCGGGCAAGACCACGACGACCGAGCGCATCCTCTATTACACGGGGCGCAACTACAAGATCGGTGAGGTGCACGAAGGCGCGGCCACCATGGACTGGATGGTCCAGGAGCAGGAGCGCGGCATCACCATCACCTCGGCCGCCACCACGTGCTCGTGGCGCGACAACTGGATCAACATCATCGACACACCCGGCCACGTGGACTTCACCGTCGAGGTCGAGCGATCCCTGCGAGTGCTCGACGGTGCCGTCGCCGTCTTCGACGCCGTGGCCGGCGTGGAGCCCCAGACCGAGACGGTGTGGCGCCAGGCCAACAAGTACAACGTGCCCCGCATCTGCTTCGTCAACAAGATGGACCGCATCGGCGCCGACTTCGAGCGCACGGTGGAGATGATCCGCGACCGCCTCGACGCGCTGCCGGCCGTCATTCAGTTGCCCATCGGCGCCGAGTCCGAGTTCAAGGGCGTCATCGACCTGCTCGAGGAGAAGGCCCTCGTCTGGGCCTCGGACATGGGCGAGGAGTGGCAGACCCTCGACATCCCCGAGAACATGGCCGCCGACGCCGAGGACGCCCGTCACCAGCTGATCGACGTCGTCTCCAACTTCGACGACACCATCATGGAGAAGTACCTGGCCGAGGAGCCCATCACGGCCGTCGACCTCCGGCGCGCCCTGCGCACGGCCACGCTGGCCGCTGCCGTGGTGCCGGTCCTGTGCGGGTCGGCCTTCAAGAACAAGGGCGTGCAGCCCATGCTCGACGCCGTCGTCGACTTCCTGCCCAGCCCGCTCGACCTCCCGCCGACCGAGGGGCACCGGCCCAACCACACCGAGGACCTCGAGGAGCGCAAGGCCGACGACAGCGAGCCCTTCTCGGCCCTCGCCTTCAAAATCATGACCGACCCCTTCGTCGGCAAGCTGACCTACATCCGGGTCTACTCGGGCACGCTGCAGAAGGGCGACTCGATCACCAACTCGACCAAAGACAAGAAGGAGCGGGTCGGCCGCATCCTCCAGATGCACGCCAACCACCGCGAGGACAAGGACGCCATCTTCGCCGGCGACATCATGGCCGTGGTCGGGATGAAGAACACGACCACCGGCGATACGCTGAGCGACCCGCGCAACCCCATTGTGCTGGAAGCGCTCGAGTTCCCCGAGCCGGTCATCCACGTCGCGGTGGAGCCCAAGACGAAGGCCGACCAGGACAAGCTGTCCCGCGCCCTCTACTCGCTCAGCGAGGAGGACCCCACCTTCCGGGTGCGCTCCGACGAGGAGACGGGCCAGACCGTCATCAGCGGCATGGGCGAGCTGCACCTCGAGGTGCTGGTCGACCGCATGCTGCGGGAGTTCAGCGTGGACGCCAACGTGGGCAAGCCCCAGGTGGCCTACCGCGAGACGATCCGCAAGCCGGTCGAGAAGATCGAGGAGAAGTACGTCCGCCAGACCGGTGGCCGTGGTCAGTACGGTCACGTGGTCATCAGCCTGGAGCCGACCGGCCCGGGTGGCGGCTACGAGTTCCTCGACAAGATCAGCGGCGGCGTGATCCCCAAGGAGTACATCCCCTCCGTCGACGCCGGCATCCAGGAGGCGCTGACTTCGGGCATCCTGGCCGGCTATCCGACCGTGGACGTCCGGGTGACCCTGACCTACGGGTCGTACCACGACGTGGACTCATCGGAAATGGCGTTCAAGATCGCCGGTTCCATGGCGGTCAAGAAGGCCATCCGGGCGGCCAGCCCGGTGCTGCTGGAGCCCGTCATGGAAGTGACGGTGACCGTGCCCGACGATTTCCTGGGCGCGGTGACCGGCGACCTCTCGTCACGCCGGGGTCGCATGGAGGGCATGGATCAGCAGGGCACGAGCCATGTCGTCAAGGCGCTTGTTCCGCTCGCCGACATGTTCGGCTACTCTACTGACCTGCGTTCGCGCACCCAGGGTCGCGCCACGTACACGATGCAGTTCCATTCGTACAACCAGGTTCCGGAGTCGATCTCCAAGGAGATCATCGCCCGGGCGCAAGGGGAGTAGACCCCGATCCGCCCTGGAGTGGAGCGGACCGGTTTTCACGAAGCACAAGCAGTACAAATCAGATCGCACACAAAAAGAGCGTCAGGGCCACCGTGGCCATGACAAGGAGCAGGGAGTAGCCAGGCGATGGCCAAGCAGAAGTTCGAGCGCACGAAGCCACACGTAAATGTCGGGACCATGGGTCATATCGACCATGGCAAGACGACGCTGACGGCCGCCATCACCAAGGTGCTCTCGGAGAAGAACCCGAACACCTCCTTCACGTCCTTCGACAAGATCGACGCCGCACCCGAAGAGAAGCAGCGCGGCATCACGATCACCATCGCCCACGTGGAGTACGAGACCGACAAGCGCCACTACGCGCACGTCGACATGCCCGGCCACGCCGACTACATCAAGAACATGATCACCGGTGCCGCCCAGATCGACGGTGCCATCCTGGTGGTCTCCGCCGCCGACGGCCCCATGCCCCAGACCCGTGAGCACGTGCTGCTGGCCCGCCAGGTCGGCGTGCCCTACATCGTGGTGGCGCTCAACAAGGCCGACATGGTGGACGACGAGGAGCTCCTCGAGCTCGTCGAGCTCGAAGTGCGTGAGCTGCTCAGCCAGTACGACTTCCCGGGCGACGACACGCCGATCGTGCGGGTCAGCGCCTTGAAGGCCCTGGAGGGCGACGCCGAGTGGAGCGAGAAGATCGTCGAGCTCATGGACGCCGTGGACTCGTACATCCCAGAGCCCGAGCGTGACGTCGACAAGCCCTTCCTCATGCCGGTCGAGGACGTCATGTCCATTACCGGTCGTGGCACCGTCGTGACCGGCAAGGTGGAGCAGGGCATCGTCAAGGTGGGCGAGGAAGTCGAGATCGTCGGCCTCTCCGACACCCAGCGCACCACGGTGACCGGTGTCGAGATGTTCCGCAAGCTCCTCGACGAGGGTCGCGCCGGCGACAACATCGGCGCCCTGCTGCGAGGCACCAAGAAGGAGGAGGTGGAGCGCGGCCAGGTGCTGTGCAAGCCCGGCTCCATCACCCCGCACACCCAGTTCACCGCCGAGGTCTACGTGCTGAACAAGGAGGAGGGCGGCCGTCACAAGCCGTTCTTCACCAACTACCGCCCGCAGTTCTACTTCCGCACGACGGACGTGACGGGCACGATCACGCTGCCCGAGGGCACCGAGATGGTCATGCCGGGCGACAACACCAAGATGACGGTCGAGCTGGGCAAGCCCATCGCCATGGACAAGGGCCTGCGCTTCGCCATCCGTGAGGGTGGCCGCACGGTCGCTTCCGGCGTGGTCGACGAGATCCAGAAGTAACCCGACCACCCCGAACGAGAGCAGGCACATGGCCGACGGCCCGAAGCAGAAGATCCGCATCAGGCTGAAGGCCTACGACCACGAGATCCTCGACCAGTCGACGGAGAAGATCGTGCAGACGGTCCTCCGGACGCAGGCCAAGGTCCTCGGGCCGGTGCCGCTGCCGACCGACAAGCACCGCTACACGGTGATCCGGTCGCCGCACAAGTACAAGGACTCGCGCGAGCACTTCGAGATGCGGGTGCACAAGCGCCTGGTCGACATCGTCGAGCACACGCCGAAAACTGTCGACTCGCTCCAGCGTCTCGACCTCCCGGCCGGCGTGGACATCGAGATCAAGATCCAGACGGCCTGACGGCCGTTCACCCCGCCTCCCCGCCGGACGCCTGGCAGGGGGGTGGGCCGATGGTGTAACGTCGCGGGCTGCCCAAAGAGGCAGTTCAGAGGCGAAAAGCGCGGTACTCCGGTACTGCCGAACACAACAGACGTGCGTGAGAGCCGGTCTTCTCGGGACCTCACGCCGAACCAATCGAGCGCTCCGCTCGGGTCTCCCGGGCGGAGCGTTGGCATGCGCCCAGGAAAACTCGACCGGCGCAGGGAGAAAGAGACGTACGTGGCAAGCAAGGCGATCGTCGGCGAGAAAGTCGGCATGACCCAAGTCTGGGACGACCAGAACCGTGCCGTACCGGTCACGGTCCTGAAGGTCGCGCCCGTGCGCGTGGTCCAGGTGAAGACGCCGGAGACCGACGGGTACGCCGCGCTGCAGGTGACCTGGGGCTTCCGGCGCAACTCCACCCTGACCAAGCCCCAGCTCGGGCACTACGCCAAGGCCGGCGTGAACCCCGGCCGGGCGCTCGTCGAGCTCCGCCTGGACGACGTGGCCGACTACACGGTGGGCCAGGAGCTGGCCGCCGACCTGTGGGAGGCCGGCGAGCGGGTGGACGCCATCGCCGTCAGCAAGGGCAAGGGCTTCGCGGGCGGGATGAAGCGCCACAACTTCAAGGGCCAGGGCGCTTCGCACGGTAACCACCGCAGCCACCGCGTGCCCGGTGCCATCGGCGCCTGCGCCACGCCGTCGCGTGTCTTCAAGGGCACCCGCATGGCCGGCCAGATGGGCGGCACCCAGGTGACTGCCCTGAACCTCGAAGTGGTCTCCGCCGACGCCGAGCGCGAGCTGGTCCTGGTCAAGGGCGCCGTGCCCGGGGCCCGGGGCAGCGTCGTGGTGCTGCGCAACTCGGTCAAAGCCCCGACCAAGGCCGGGGGGTCCCGATGAGCACCGCCACCACCGAGTTCGCCCGGTCCGGCTCGGTTCTCCGCAACTCCGTGCGCAAGGAGCGTCCCGCTCCCATCACCCGCACCGCCCCGCACCGCAACGCCGCCGGGCACGACCTGGGCACGGTGGACCTCGAGCCGACGGTGTTCGGCCTGGAGCCCAACCGCGCCGTGCTGCACCAGGTCGTCACCGCCCAGCTGGCCGCGGCCCGGGCCGGCACGCAGTCGACCAAGACCAGGGCCGAAGTGCGCGGCGGCGGCGCCAAGCCGTTCCGCCAGAAGGGCACGGGCCGGGCCCGCCAGGGTTCGAGCCGCTCGCCCTCGATGATCGGCGGCGGTGTCGCCCTCGGCCCCAAGCCGCGCAGCTACGCGCAGCGCACCCCCCGCAAAATGGTCCGCCTGGCGCTGCTCTCGGCGCTGAGCGACCGGGCCGACATCGGCCAGATCGTCGTCGTCGACGATTGGAAGATCGAGGGGCCCAAGACCAAGGACGCCGCCACCATCGTCCGCAAGCTCAAGCTGAACGGTTCGGTGCTGGTCGTGCTGGGCCAGAACGAGCTCGACGTCGAGCGCTCGTTCGCCAACCTGCCCCAGGTGCGGACCACCACCTTCGGTGAGCTCTCCGCCCACGACGTGATCCGGGCCGACTGGCTCGTCTTCTCCGATGCCACGCTCCCCACGGCACCCTCGGACTTCTCCGGTACGCACGTGGTCGAGCATGACGACGCACCCGAGGCGCCGGCCAAGGCCGAGAAGCCGGTCAAGGCGGCCAAGGCCACCAAGGTTGCCAAGGCGACGAAGGCGACCAAGGCGGCCCCGAAGGCCGAGCCCGCCGCCAAGCCCGTGGTCGAGGACGCGGTCGAGCCCGCTGACGACGAGGAGGCCGACACCGATGCGTGACGCCATGTCCGTGCTCATCCGACCGGTCGTCTCCGAGAAGAGCTACGCGCTCATGGACCAGAGCGTCTACGTCTTCATCGTGGACCCCCGGGCCACCAAGATCGAGGTCCGTCACGCCGTCGAGCAGGCCTTCAGCGTGCGCGTGACCAAGGTCAACACACTCAATCGCAAGGGCAAGGCGACGCGGAACCGGCGCACCAACGTGAAGGGCAAGCGACCCGACACCAAGCGCGCCATCGTGACGCTGCACCCCGACGACTCCATCGACCTCTTCGAGCGCTGATCAGGGAATCGCTATGGCACTTCGCTCCCGTAAACCAACCAGCCCCGGACGGCGCTTCCAGACCGTCTCGGACTTCTCCGAGATCACTCGCGACAAGCCCGAGAAGTCGCTGCTGGCGCCCAAGCCGCAGACCGGCGGGCGCAACAACCACGGCCGCAAGACGGCGCGTCACCGCGGTGGCGGCCACAAGCAGCAGTACCGGATCGTCGATTTCCGACGCAACAAGGACGGCATCCCGGCCAAGGTCGCGGCGATTGAGTACGACCCCAACCGCAACGCCCGCATCGCCCTCCTGCACTACGCTGACGGCGAGAAGCGCTACATCCTGGCTCCGGCCGGGGTGAAGGTCGGCGACAAGCTCCAGAGCGGCCAGGGCGCGGACATTCGCCCAGGCAACGCCCTACCCCTGCGCTACATCCCTGTCGGTTCGGTCATCCACAACGTGGAGCTCCGCCCGGGCGGCGGCGGGAAGATGGCCCGCGGCGCGGGCATGAGCGTCCAGCTGGTCGCCAAGGAAGGCGTCTTCGCCACCCTGCGCCTGCCCTCCACCGAAATGCGTCGGGTGTCCATCGACTGCCGCGGCACCCTCGGCGTGGTCGGCAACTCCGAGGCCGAGCTGGTCAAGATCGGGAAGGCCGGCCGCAACCGCTGGAAGGGCAAGCGCCCGCAGACCCGTGGTGTCGCAATGAACCCGGTCGACCACCCGTTGGGTGGCGGCGAGGGCAAGTCCTCCGGTGGTCGCCACCCGGTCTCGCCGTGGGGCAAGCCCGAGGGCCGCACCCGGTCCCGCAACAAGAAGTCCAATTCGATGATCGTGCGCCGGCGCCGTACCCGCGGCGCGCGGCGGTAGACGAGGGGTTGAGGAAACATGCCGCGTAGCCTGAAGAAGGGGCCCTTCGTCGACGACCATCTGCTCAAGAAGGTCGACGTCTTGAACTCGAGTGGCGACAAGAAGGTCATCAAGACCTGGTCGCGCCGCTCCACCATCATCCCGGACATGGTCGGCCACACCATCGCGGTGCACGACGGCCGGCGCCACGTGCCCGTGTACGTGACCGAGTCCATGGTCGGCCACAAGCTGGGCGAGTTCGCACCCACGCGCACGTTCCGCTACCACGCGGGGCAGGAGCGGGGAGCCCGCCGATGACGGCGACCAAGACGAACGAGCGTCCCGGCACGCGGGCGGTCCACCGCCACAGCGGGATGTCGGCCTCCAAGGCCCGCCAGGTCCTCGACCTGATCCGCGGCGAGGACGTGCAGCGCGCCGCCGAGATCCTGAACGGCACCGAGCGCGAAGCGGCCGAGGTCATCGGCAAGGTGCTGCAATCGGCCGTGGCCAACGCGGCGCACAACGACCAGCAGAACCCCGAGGAGCTCTACGTCTCGGCCTGCTACGCCGACGAGGGCGCCACCATGAAGCGCTGGCGCCCGCGGGCCCGCGGCCGGGCCACCCGGATCCGCAAGCGGACCTGCCACATCACCATCATTGTGAGCCGGCTGCCGGCCGACAAGCTCGAGTTGCGCCGCAAGCGAATGGAGGCCGTGAGCTCCAACCGGTCCCGCCGGGTCGAGTCCTCGCGGCGCCGGGCCGACCTGTCCGGCCGCTTGACGCGTCGCCGGGCCGCCCAGGCCACGGCTGAGGCCGAGAGGGTGGCGGCGGAGGAAGCCGCAGAGGCCGACGAGGACATCACCGGCCAGGCGTTGGAAGAGGCCCAGGTCAACGACGCTGAGCCGGAAGTGACCGAGACCGACACGGTCGATGGGGGCGTAGACGAGGACGACGTCGTCGAGGATTCGACGGCTGACGAAGGGTCGGCCGCTGCCGACACTGACGAGAAGAGCGAGGACGAGTAGATGGGCCAGAAGGTCAACCCTTACGGCTTCCGGCTCGGGATCACGACGGACTGGAAGTCCCGTTGGTTCGAAGAGCGCAATTACCGCGAGTTCGTGGTCGAGGACTGGAAGATCCGCGACTACCTGATGAGGCAGCTCGAGGCTGCGGCCGTCAGCCGCATTGAGGTCGAGCGCACGCGCGACCGTCTGCGTGTCGACATCCACACGGCCCGCCCCGGCATCGTCATCGGCCGCCGTGGCGCCGAGGCCGACCGCCTGAAGAAGCACCTCGAGGAGCTCACCGGTCTGCAGAACCGGATTCAGCTCAACATCCAGGAGATCAAGCAGCCCGAGCTCGACGCCGCGCTGATCGCCCAGGGCATCTGCGACCAGCTCGTCCGCCGGGTCGCCTTCCGCCGCGCCATGAAGCGCGCCATCCAGACCGTGCAGAAGGCGGGGGCGCAGGGCATCAAGGTGCAGTGCTCGGGCCGTCTCGGCGGTTCGGAGATGTCCCGCAAGGAGCAGTACCGCGAGGGCCGTGTCCCGCTGCACACGCTGCGTGCCGACATCGACTACGGCTTCCGCGAGGCAAAAACCACGTCGGGCCGCGTCGGGGTGAAGGTGTGGATCTACAAGGGCGACATCCTCCCGTACAAGGTCTCGATCGAGGACAAAATCACCCGTGAGGCCGCCATGGCCGTGGGCGAGACGTCCGGCCAGGGTGGTCCGCGTCGGCTCATCACCGCCGGCGGTGGCCGCCGCCGTGCCGATGCCTTCCCCGCTGACGAGGATGGCGCAGGCGAGGTCGAGGAAGAGACGACCGTCGAGGCGGAGGCTCCTCTGGAGCAGACCGTCGCCGAAGCCACGGAAACGACTGACGCCGCTCCCGCCACCGCACCGGCCACCGAAGTGGAAGACGAGACGGAAGCGGAGGCGCCCCCGGCCGATCTGCTGCCGGCACCGACGGAGCCCGACGACCTGGATCGCCAGTTGACCCAGGACGAGGAGATGGAGCGCCAGAACCGGCACCAACACCACGAGACCCCGCACTTCCGCAAGGAGTCGGACTGACATGTTGATGCCCAAGAAGGTCAAGCACCGCAAGACCCAGCGCGGCCGGCTCTCGGGTCAGGCCAAGGGCGGCGCGTCCGTCGCCTTCGGTGACTTCGGGATCCAGGCCTTGGAGCCCGGTTGGCTCACCGCTCGTCAGATCGAGGCGGCCCGTATCGCCATGACCCGTCACGTGAAGCGTGGCGGCAAGGTGTGGATCCGGGTCTTCCCCGACAAGCCGGTCACCCAGAAGCCCGCCGAGACCCGCATGGGTTCGGGCAAGGGCAACCCCGAGCTGTGGGTCGCCGTCGTGCACCCCGGGCGCGTGCTCTTCGAGCTGGCCGGTGTCGACGAGGAGCTGGCCCGCGCCGCCATGGAGCGCGCCATTCAGAAGCTGCCGTTCAAGGCCCGCTTCGTGGTGCGGCCCGGCACCCACGGCCACGCCGAGGTGGCGATCTGATGCCTGCTGCTTCCGACCTTGCCATGCTCGACGGCGACGAGCTGACCACCCGCCTGGGTGAGTCGCGCCGCGAACTCTTCAACCTGCGCTTCCAGCTGGCCACCGGGCAGCTGGACAACCCGGCACGTATCAAGCAGGTCAAGCGTGAGGTGGCTCGCATGCTGACCGTGCTGCGAGGCCGCGAGATCCTCGAGGCCGAGGGTGCCTACGTGGCGCCGACGGCGTCCGAGCACGAGGCGGCCCGGGCCAAGCTCGCGGCCGAGGATGCCGAGCGTGAGGAGAAGGCGGCGGCCCGCCAGGCGGCGGCCGAGGCCGAGGCCGAGGCGACGGAATTCGACCTGCACGATCACGACCACGACCACCTGGACGACGACGAAGAGGATGAGGCCTGATGGCCGACGAGACCCCAGAGAACGAAGAGGCCGTGGCTGCGGCACAGGACGCCGAAAAGGCGCTCGAGGCCATTGAAGCCGAGGCCGCCATTGAGCTGCCCGCCGACGACGCACCGGCGGCGGCCTCCGCTGCCAGCGCGCCCGAAGAGGACGGCCCGCGGGACAACCGCCGCAAGGTGCGCGAGGGCATCGTGGTGTCCGACGCCATGTCCGCCACCGTCGTGGTGGCCGTGGTCGAGCGGGTGCGCCACCCCAAGTACGGCAAGACGGTGCAGCGCACGAAGAAGCTCTACGTGCACGACGCCGAGGACAGCGCCAAGGTGGGCGACCGGGTCCGGGTGCAAGAGACCCGTCCCCTGTCCAAGCTCAAGCGCTGGCGCCTCACCGAAGTGGTGGAGCGGGCCCGATGATTCAGCAGGAATCACGTCTCCGGGTCGCCGACAACTCCGGCGCACGCGAGGTGCTCTGCATCCGCGTGCTCGGCGGGTCGCGCCGGCGCTACGCCAGTATCGGCGATGTGTTCGTGGCCACGGTCAAAGACGCCATCCCCGGTGCCGCCGTCAAGAGGGGCGACGTCGTCAAGTGCGTCGTCGTGCGGACGAAGAAAGAGAAGCGTCGTCCTGACGGCAGCTACATCCGCTTCGACGAGAACGCCGCCGTTCTCATCAACGACCAGCAACAGCCGCGCGGGACCCGCATTTTCGGGCCCGTCGGCCGCGAGCTGCGCGACAAGCGCTTCATGCGCATCGTGTCGCTCGCACCGGAGGTGCTCTGACATGAAGATCCACAAGGGAGATCAGGTGATCGTCCTGTCCGGCAAGGACAAGGGCAAGAAGGCCGAAGTGGTGCGGGCCATCCCGGGCCGCGACCGCGTCATCGTGGAGGGTGTCAACGTGGCCAAGCGCCACGCCAAGCCGACGCGGGCCACCCAGCAGGGCGGCGTGATCGACAAGTTCATGCCGGTGCACGTCTCGACGGTCGGGCTCGTCTGCAAGAGCTGCGACAAGGCGACGCGGGTCGGCTACAAGTTCGAGGACGACGGCGAGAAGGTCCGCGTCTGCAAGAAGTGCGGGTCGACCCTGTGAGCACCACGAGCGCGCCGGCGCGTCCCCGGCTGAAGGAGCGGTACCTCACCGAGGTCCGGGACAGCCTGAAGGAAGGGCTGGGCCTGGGCAACGTCATGGAGGTCCCGCGCCTGGAGAAGATCGTCATCAACATGGGCGTCGGTCGTGCCACCCAGCAGGCCTCGCTCATTGAGGGAGCACAGCGCGACCTCGAGACCATCACCGGGCAGAAGCCGATCGTCACGCGGGCCAAGCAGTCGATCGCCGGCTTCAAGCTGCGCGAGGGCCAGGCCATCGGCGTCAAGGCGACACTGCGGGGCGACCGGGCCTGGGAGTTCTTCGACCGGCTGCTCAGCCTGGCCATTCCCCGTATCCGCGACTTCCGAGGGCTTTCCCCCCGGTCGTTCGACGGCCACGGCAACTACACGTTCGGCGTGACCGAGCAGCTGATCTTCCCCGAAATCGACTACGACAAAATCGACACGACCCGCGGCATGGACATCACCATTGTCACGACCGCACGCACCAACGAGGAAGGACGGGCGTTCCTGGCAGCGTTCGGCTTTCCGTTCCGACAGGAGAACCGGTAGCACCATGGCGAAGAAGGCTCTGATCGAGAAGCAGCAGCGCACCCCAAAGTTCAAGGTGCGGGGATACACCCGGTGCCAGCGGTGCGGGCGGCCGAAAGCCGTCTACCGCAAGTTCGGCCTCTGCCGCATCTGCCTGCGCGTCATGGTGCACGCGGGCGAGGTGCCGGGCGTCACGAAGGCAAGCTGGTAGGCCGCCATGACAATGACTGACCCCATCGCGGACATGCTCACGCGTATCCGCAACGCCAACTCCGCCATGTTCGACACGGTGAAGATGCCCGGCTCGAAGTTGAAGGAGTCGCTGGCCAAGGTCCTCGAGCGCGAAGGATTCATCGCGGGCTACACGGTCGAGCCCAACACCGGCAAGCCCGGCTCGACGCTCGAGATCACCCTCAAGTACTCGGGCGACCGCACCCGCACCATCGCCGGCATCAAGCGTGTGTCCAAGCCCGGCCTGCGCATTTACGCCCGGGCCGACGGCATGCCGCGTGTGCTCGGCGGCATGGGCGTGGCCGTGGTCTCCACCAGCCAGGGACTGCTCACCGACGCCGAGGCGCGTCGCAAGCACCTGGGCGGGGAGGTGCTCTGCCATGTCTGGTAGTGCGACGATGATTGCGAGGGAGGCCTGATGTCGCGCGTCGGACGTTCTCCCATCACCGTGCCCTCCGGCGTCACCGTGACGCTGAGCGGGGACACGGTCAACGTCAAGGGCCCCCAGGGCTCCCTCGAGCGCCAGCTGCCCGAGGGCATCACGATCGCCCAGGACGGCGACACGCTGGTCGTCAGCCGTCCCGACGACGAGCGCCGCCACCGTGCGCTGCACGGCCTCTCGCGCTCGCTCGTGGCCAACATGGTCTCGGGCGTGACCGACGGCTTCACCAAGGAGCTCGAGATCGTCGGGGTGGGTTACCGCGCCACGGCCAAGGGCCCCAACGCGCTGGAGCTGGCGCTCGGCTTCTCGCACCCGGTCAACGTGAGCGCCCCCGACGGCATCACCTTCGAGGTGCCGGTCCCGACGCGGGTGATCGTCAAGGGCATCGACAAGGAGAAGGTGGGCCAGGTGGCCGCCGACATCCGCAAGCTGCGCAAGCCGGAGCCCTACAAGGGCAAGGGCGTGCGCTACGCCAACGAACGAGTGCTGCGCAAAGCAGGAAAGGCTGCCAAGTAATGGCACGTACGAGCGATCGCACCCGCCTGCGCCTCCGGCGTCACAGCCGGGTCCGCACCAAGGTCAGCGGGACGGCCGAATGCCCCCGCCTGGCCGTACACCGGTCCAACCGGCACATTTCGGCCCAGCTCATCGACGATGCCGCTGGTCGCACGCTGGCCTCCGCCTCGTCGGTGGAGTCCGAGCTGCGTGCGTCCTTGGGTAAGAGCGGCGGCGGTAACGTGACGGGCGCAGAATCAGTCGGGCGGCTGCTGGGTTCGAGAGCCAAGGTGGCCGGTATCACCAAGGTGGTTTTTGACCGTGGGGGCTTCGTGTACCACGGGCGTGTCGCCGTCCTGGCTGACGCGGCACGGGCCGAGGGACTGGAGTTCTGAGCATGGTCGACACACAGTACGAAGAGCGCACCATCAAGGTGAACCGCGTGGCCAAGGTGGTCAAGGGCGGTCGGCGCTTCTCCTTTGCAGCGCTGATGGTCGTCGGTGACGGCAACGGCAAGGTCGGCCTGGGCTACGGCAAGGCCAAGGAAGCCGGGCTGGCTGTCCAGAAGGGTATCGAGGAGGCGCGCAAGAACCTCTTCGAGGTGCCGCTGGCCGGCAGCACCATCGTCCACCCCGTCATCGGCGAGAGCGGAGCGGGCCGGGTCCTCCTGAAGCCCGCCGCGCCGGGAACCGGTGTCATCGCCGGCGGTGCGGCCCGTCACATCCTCGAGATGGCCGGCATCCGCGACATCCTGGCCAAGTCGCTGGGCTCGTCGAATGGGATCAACGTGGCCCACGCCACCATCGCCGGTCTCAAGCAGCTGCGCCGTCCCGACGACGTCGCCGCACTGCGCGGCAAGTCGGCAGACGAGGTCACCCCGGGTGGCGTCCTGCGGGCCTACCGCGAGCGCAAGCGCGAGACCGACCTGTTCGCGGCGGAGGCCCGCTGACATGGCGGCGACCACCAAGAAGGCGACCGGGGAAGCGACGCTGCTCGTCACCCAGACTCGGTCCGCCATCGGGACCAAGCCGAAGCACCGGGGCACCCTGCGGGCCCTGGGCCTGCGCGGCATCGGTCAGTCCAACGAACTTCCGGATCGCCCCGAAATCAGGGGCATGCTGGCCCGCGTTCCGCATCTGATCCGCATTGAGGAGGTGTCCAAGTGAAGCTCCACGATCTGGCGCCGCCCAAGGGCGCGACCAAGGCCAAGCACCGGGTCGGCCGCGGCACCGGGGGCAAGGGCCACAAGACGGCCGGGCGTGGGACCAAGGGTCAGAAGGCCCGCAACACCATGCCCGCCGGCTTCGAGGGTGGCCAGCTTCCCCTGATGCAGCGCATCCCCAAGCTGAAGGGGTTCAAGAACCCCTTCCGGGTCGAGTACACGCCGGTCAACCTGGCCGCGCTCGACGCGCTCGGCGCAGCTGACGTGACGGTCGAGTCGCTCGTCGAGGCCGGCCTCGTTCGCCCGAAGGCCCTGGTCAAGGTGCTGGGACAGGGCTCGCTGAGCCGGCCCGTCCGGGTCTCGGCCCATGCCTTCTCCAAGTCGGCCGAAGCGGCGATCACCGCCGCCGGGGGTAGCGTCGAGCGTGTGGCGTTGCCCTTTGCCCAACGTCCGACGGCATCGGGCAACGCCTTGATGAACCGCTAGTGACCACCGCTCCGGGACTTCACTGAGAGGAAGGCCATGCTTTCCCGGCTCGCCAACATCTTCAGGGTCCCCGACCTTCGAAACAAGGTCATCTTCACGCTGGCCATCATCGCCCTGTACCAGATCGGGGCGAACGTCCCGGTCCCCGGCGTCAACTGGTCGCGCCTGCAAAGCCTGGAGAGCTCGGCGTCCGCATCGGGCGTGCTCGGCTTCCTCAACCTCTTCAGCGGCGGCGCGTTGGTGCGCCTCGCCGTCTTCGGCCTGGGCGTCATGCCCTACATCACCAGCTCAATCATCATTCAGTTGCTCTCGACCGTCATCCCCAAGCTCGAGGAGTGGCGCGACCAGGGTGCCGTCGGCCAGAAGAAGATCACCCAGACCACGCGCTATCTCACCGTGGGCCTGGCCGTCATGCAGTCCTCGGGCCTCGTCTACGCATTCCACGGCCACGACTCGGCGCTGCTCGGGACCAGCGTCGACCTGATCCCGAGCTTCAACTGGCCGCTCGCCCTGTTCATGGTGCTGATCCTGACGGCAGGCACCGCCTTCGTGATGTGGCTGGCCGAGCTGATCACCCAGCGCGGCATCGGCCAGGGCATGTCGATCCTGATCTTCGCCAACGTCGTGGCCGCCATCCCCACCGGGTTCAAGGCGATCTACGAGGAAGGGGGGAAGGCCAAGTTCGGGATCATCATTCTGGTGTCGCTCATATTGCTGGTCTTCATCGTCTTCATGGACCAGGGGCAGCGGCGCATCCCCGTGACCTTCGCCCGTCGGGTGGTCGGGCGACGAATGTACGGCGGCAGCTCCACCTACATCCCGCTCAAGGTCAACCAGTCCGGCGTGATCCCCATCATCTTCGCCAGCTCGGTCCTCTACATCCCGGTCCTGTTGTCCAACGTCCTGCCGTGGAACTGGTTCCAGAACTTCGTCCGCAACAGCCTGACCCCGACGAGCTTCGTGTACATCCTGGCGTACTTCCTGCTCATCGTGATGTTCACCTTCTTCTACGTCTACGTCGCCTTCGACCCCCACCAGCAGGCTGACCTGATCCGCAAGCAGGGCGGGTTCGTGCCCGGCATCCGGCCGGGGCCGCCGACCGAGCGGTACTTCGCGCACATCTTGAGCCGCATCACGGTCGTCGGGGCGCTCTTCCTCGGCTCCGTGGCCGTCGTGCCCTCGTTGCTCATGGCGATCTGGCACCTCAACAAGTTCCCCTTCTACGGGACCACCCTGCTGATCTCGGTCGGCGTCGCCCTCGAGACCATGCGCCAGATCGACAGCCAGTTGATGATGCGCAACTACGAGGGCTTCCTCAAGTAGGCGCCAGGTGATTCCCGGGGTCAGGCTCGTGGTCCTCGGCAAGCAGGGGGCCGGCAAGGGGACGCAATGTGTGCGCCTCTCGCATCACTACGTCGTTCCGCATGTCTCCACCGGGGACATGCTGCGCAGCGAGGTCAAGTCCCGCTCGCCGCTGGGCCAGCGCGCCTCCTCGCTCATGGAGCAGGGCGAGCTGATCCCCGACGAAATGGTGATGGAGATGGTCGGTGGACGGCTCTCCGAGCGCGATACCACCGGGCGGGGCTTCGTGCTCGACGGGTGTCCGCGCACCACGGTGCAGGCGGAGGCGCTCGAGAAGATCGTCCAGCCGCACGGGCTGGACCTGGTCATCGATCTGCAGGTGCCGACTAATCTGGTCATGAAGCGCCTGGCCTCGCGCCGGGTCTGCGTGGACTGTGGTGCCAACTACTCGACGGCCGCCCCGCCGCTGGTCAACTGGACGTGCGATGTCTGTGGTGGCGAGGTGGTGCAGCGGGAGGACGACACCGAGGAGGCGATCGAGCGTCGGCTCAACCTCTACGAGGAGGAGACGGCGCCCCTGTTGGTCTGGTACAAGGAGCGCAGCCTCCTGGTCGAGGTCAACGGGACGGGCTCTCCCGACGCGGTCACCCGGCGTGTAGTCGGTGCGATCGACACCCTGCGCCGGAGAATGAAGGGAGATGGGCCCGAGTGAGACGGAACGACGAGGAGCTGGCCAAGATGCGGCGCGCCGGCAAGGTCGTAGCCGAAATGCACGAGGCGACGCGGGCCGCCGCCAAGCCGGGCGTCACCACCGCCGACCTGGACGCCGTCGCCCGCGAAGTGCTCGAGCGCCGGGGCGCCACCTCGAACTTCCTCGGCTACCACGGCTTCCCCGCGGTGATCTGCACCTCGCCCAACTCCATGATCGTGCACGGCATTCCGGGCGGCTACGTGCTGGAGGAGGGGGACATCCTCTCCATCGACTGCGGCGCCATCATCGAGGGGTACCACGGTGACGCCGCCTTCACCATGGGCATCGGCTCCATCTCCAAGGAGGCCCAGAAGCTGCTGGAGGTCACCGAGCGGAGCCTGTGGGCCGGGATCGAACAGATGAACAGGGGAAATGCCCTGAACGAGATCGGCCGGGCCGTCCAGGACGTGGCCGAGGCGGCCGGCTTCAGCGTGGTCCGGGAGTACGTGGGCCACGCCATCGGGACGGCCATGCACGAGCAACCCCAGGTGCCGAATTACTGGCCCGGGAGCAGGGGCCCCACGCTCAAGACCGGCAACGTCTTCGCCGTCGAGCCCATGGTCAACGTCGGCTCGCCCGAGACCCTGCTCCTGGACGACGACTGGAGCGTGGTGACCGCGGACGGGAGCCTCTCGGCCCACTTCGAACACACCATCGCCGTGACCCCCGACGGCCCCGAGGTGTTCACACTGGCCTGAGGACCCTGATTCGGGGCCGGGCCAGGGCTTTCGCAAAGTCCGGCTGGAAATCTCCCCTGAATGCGGTAGACTTATTCGCTGGCTCTGGGCCGTGGTGCGTCCCCGTGGGGGTGTCCTGACCGATGGCCACACCCGCTTCCACCCCGTTCCGGCCTCGCGCCATCGGTGTGGTCTCGGGCAGCACACGAGAACGAAGATCAGGAGAGAGTCACCTGCCCAAGCCCAAGGAAGACGCCATCGTGCTGGAAGGCACGGTGGTCGAGCCACTGCCCAATGCCATGTTCCGTGTCGAGTTGGAGAACGGACACAAGGTGCTGGCGCACAGCTCGGGAAAGATGCGGATGCACCGCATCCGCATCCTGCCTGGCGACAAGGTGCAGGTCGAGATCACTCCCTACGACCTCAACCGGGGTCGGATCACCTACCGGTACAAGTAAGTAAGGACGGCGATTCAAGTGAAGGTTCGGCCGAGCGTGAAGCCGATCTGTGAGAAGTGCAAGGTCATCCGGCGCCGCGGCGTTGTGCGGGTGATCTGCGACAACCCGCGCCACAAGCAGCGGCAGGGCTAGGAGAGGAAGACAGATGGCCCGAATTTCCGGAGTGGACATCCCGCGTGAGAAGCGGCTCGAGATCTCGCTGACCTACATCTACGGCATCGGCCCGACGCTGTCGACGCAGATCTGCCAGGCGTCGGACGTGAACCCGTCCACCCGGGTGCGCGACCTGACCGACGAAGAGGTCGCCCGGCTCCGCACCTACATCGACGCCAACTTCCGGGTCGAGGGCGACCTGCGCCGCGACGTGTCCCAGGACATCAAGCGGAAGATGGAGATCAACTGCTACCAGGGCGTGCGGCACCGCAAGGGCCTGCCCGTCCATGGCCAGCGCACCCATACCAACGCCCGCACCCGTAAGGGCCCCAAGAAGACGGTGGCCGGGAAGAAGAAGGTGAAGAAGTAGTGGCCAAGCCAACCTCAAAGCCCGGCGCCCGTCGGCCCCGGCGCAAGGAGCGCAAGAACATCGCCTACGGCGTGGCGCACATCAAGAGCTCGTTCAACAACACGATCGTGTCCATCGCCGACCCAGAGGGCAACATCCTCGCTTGGGCCTCCGCCGGCAATGTCGGCTTCAAGGGCTCGCGCAAGTCGACGCCCTTCGCCGCCCAGCTGGCTGCCGAGGCCTGCGCCAAGAAGGCCATGGAGCACGGCGTGCGCAAGGTCGACGTCCTCGTCCGCGGGCCCGGTTCGGGCCGCGAGACCGCGATCCGGTCGCTGGCCGCGGTCGGCATCGAGGTCGTCGGCATCAAGGACGTCACCCCGATACCGCACAACGGCTGCCGCCCCAAGAAGCGGCGCCGGGTCTAGGCCGAAGAGGAAGAGAACCATGGCTCGATACACAGGTCCCGTCTGCCGCCTCTGTCGGCGCGAGCGGACCAAGCTGTTCTTGAAGGGCGAGCGCTGCTACTCGCTCAAGTGCCCCGTCTCCGAGGCCGTCACCGACCGTCACAGCCGCGCCTACCCGCCCGGCGAGCACGGCCGCGACCGCATGCGCCAGGGCTCCGAGTACCTGGCCCAGCTGCGTGAGAAGCAGAAGGCACGCCGCATCTACGGGATCCTGGAGAAGCAGTTCCGCAACATGTACGAGGAGGCCAACCGTCAGGGCGGCATCACCGGTGAGAACCTGCTGCGCAACCTGGAGCTCCGCCTCGACAACGTCGTCTTCCGGGCCGGCTGGGGCGCCAGCCGTCGCCAGGCCCGCCAGTTCGTGCGTCACGGCCACGTGAGCGTGAACGGCAAGCGGGTCACCATCCCGAGCTACCGCGTGCGCACGGGGGAGACCGTCGTGCTGCGCGAGGCCACCCGGGGCAACTTCCTGGTGCGCCGCAACATGGACACCCTGGAGCGCCAGACCCCGGCCTGGCTCGAGACCGGCGATGCCGGCTTCTCGGTCGCCGTCCTCAACCCGCCACTTCGTGAGCACATCGACGAGCCCATTCAGGAGCAGTTGATCGTCGAGCTGTACTCGAAGTAGCCCCGTCCCCTGTCACAGGAGTACCCCACCATGCTGATCATCCAACGGCCGACCGTCGAGATCGTCGACGAGGAGCAGAACAACCGGCAGCGTTTCGCCATCGGACCGCTCGACCCGGGCTTCGGCACCACGCTCGGCAACTCGCTGCGCCGCACGCTGCTGTCCTCCATTCCCGGTGGCGCCGTGACCCAGCTCCGCTTCGACGAGGCGCTGCACGAGTTCACCACGCTGCCCGGTGTCAAGGAGGACGTCACCGACATCATCCTGAACCTCAAGGACCTGCTGGTCCGGGTCCAGTCCGACGAGCCGGTGACCCTGCGCCTCGACGTGCGCGGCCCGGCTGACGCCACGGCGGCCGACCTGCAGCTGACATCCGACGTCGAGATCCTCAACCCCGACCTGCACATCGCCTCGGTCAACGCCAAGGGCCGGCTGGCCGTCGACGTGACCGTGGAGCGTGGCCGCGGCTACGCCTCGGCGGACAAGAACAAGAAGTCCTCGACCATCGGTGTCATCCCGATCGACTCGATCTTCTCGCCCGTCCACCGTGTCACCTTCGACATTGAGCCGGTGCGGGTGGAGCAGTCGACCAACTACGACCGCCTGGTGCTCGACATCGAGACCGACGGGACCATCTCGCCGCGGGAGGCCCTGGCCTCCGCCGGTGACACGCTGCGCAACCTGGTCTCGCTGGTGGCGGACCTCGAAGAGGCACCGCAGGGTCTGGAGCTTGGCGACACCGGGACGACCACGAGCGGCTCGCCCGACCTCGACCTGCGCATCGAAGAGCTCGACCTCTCCGAGCGCCCGCGCAACTGCCTGAAGCGGGCCCAGATCAACACGATCGGCGAGCTGGTGGAGCGCACCATGGAGGATCTGCTGGCCATCACCAACTTCGGCCAGAAGTCGGCCGACGAGGTCGTGCAGCGTCTGGACGAGCGCGGGCTGTCGCTCCGCACGAGGGACTAGCGGCCATGCAGGCAACCCCCAAGCGCGGCCGCCGGTTCGGTGGCTCCTCCGCACACCAGAAGTCGATGATGGGCAACCTGGTGGCGTCGCTCATCGCCGCGGAGTCCATCGTGACCACGGAGGCCAAGGCGAAGGCACTGCGCCCCGTGGCGGAGAAGTGCGTCACCGCTGCCCGCAAGGGCGGCCTGGCCAACCACCGCAACGTGGTCGCCCTCATCCGGGACAAGGACATGGCGCACAAGCTCTTCGAGGAGATCGGGCCCCGCTACTCCGAGCGGCCCGGCGGCTACACCCGCATCCTCAAGCTGGGCCCGCGCCCGGGTGACAACGCCCCGATGGCGCGGATCGAGTTCGTCTAGGGGTGGAGCAAGGCGCCGGCGCTGCCTTGCAGCGCTGGAGGCTGCTGATCGCCTACGACGGTGCCGCCTTCCGGGGCTTCGCCGCCCAACCCGAGATCCCGACCGTGGCCGGGGCGCTGAGCCAGGCGCTCGGGCGGACGGCGCGACTCAAAGAGCCTCCGCTCATCACCTGTGCCGGCCGGACCGACGCCGGCGTGCACGCCCGGGGGCAGGTGGTCCACGTCGACCTCCCCGCCGCCAGCACCTCGGACGGGGTCTGGCTCGCCCGGGCCCTGAACCGCCAAGTGGCTCCAGAGATCGTCGTGCGCCGGGCCGATCCGGTGGGAGAGGACTTCGACGCCCGCCGCTCGGCCACCGCCCGCAGCTACCGCTACCTCGTCTGGAACGCCCCGGCACCCGACCCGCTGCTGGCGCGGCTGGCCTGGCACGTGCGCGACCCGCTCGACCTCAGCTCCATGCGGGCGGCCTCGGACGTCTTCTTGGGCACGCACGACTTCCGTTCCTTCTGCCGCCGGCCGGTGGGCTCCGACGCGGCCCGGCCCCTGGTTCGGCGGGTGACGACGGCCCGCTGGAGCCTCGACCAGGGCCTCGAGGCGACCGACGCCGACGGCGGCACCGGGGACACCCGGCTCCTCCGCTTCGAGATCACCGCCGCCTCCTTCTGCCATCAGATGGTCCGCTCCCTGGTGGGGAGCCTGGTCGAGGTCGGTCGGGGCAGGGAGAACGCGGCGGGGCTTATGGAGCGGCTGCGGGCGGTCACCCGCCACCGCATGCCCGATCCGGCCCCGGCCCACGGCCTGTGCCTAGTCTCGGTGACGTACGGGCCCGATGGATTGGCCCCGTCCGCATGAGCCCGGTCCGGCGTCTCGGGGCGGCGGCTTGCCCCCCTCTGCCAGGGGCCCTATCCTGGTACGTCGGCTCTCGGGACCCCCGAGACCGTTGAGCCCGCCCGGGGATCCAGGTCCGGAGGCGGTCTCGCCCACCATGTGGATTCGAAAGATCGGTCTTGTGCGCACATTTTCACCGAAGGTCAGCGAGATTCAAAGGACCTGGTACGTCGTCGACGCCGACGGCCTCGTCCTCGGCCGCCTGGCCTCGTCGGTGGCCCACATCCTGCGCGGCAAGCACCGCCCCTACTTCGCCCCGCACGTCGACACCGGCGATCACGTGATCGTGGTCAACGCCGACAAGGTGATCCTCACCTCGAACAAGGCCGACTCCAAGCTGGCCTACCGCCACAGCGGGTACCCGGGCGGCCTGCGCTCGACCAGCTACGCCGAACTGCTCGAGGAGAAGCCGGCCGAGCTCATCCGCCGCTCGGTCCGCGGCATGCTGCCCAAGAACACCCTCGGCCGCCAGATGCTCAGCAAGCTGCAGGTCTACGCCGGCCCCGACCATCCGCACGCGGCCCAGCAGCCCGAGACCCTCGAGCTGCCCCAGGCCCGTCGCGCCGGCTGAGCCCGGCGCACCAGGAAGGAACCACCATCGCAATGCCCGCACCAATGACTCAAACCACCGGACGCCGCAAGCAGGCCGTGGCGCGCGTGCGCTTCCGCCCAGGCCAGGGCGCCATCACGGTGAACAAGCTCCCCATTGAGCGCTACTTCACCTCGGCCACCCACCGCATGCTGGTGACCGAGCCGCTGCGCATCACCAACATGGTCGAGTCCTACGACATCGACGCCACCATCGACGGGGGCGGGATCTCGGGGCAGGCCGGCGCCATGCGGCTGGGCATTGCGCGCAGCCTGATTGAGGTCGACCCCGAGCTGCGGGGCGCACTCAAGCGCTCCGGCCTTCTCACCCGCGACGCCCGCGAGAAGGAGTCGAAGAAGTACGGCCTCAAGAAGGCCCGCAAGGCGCCGCAGTACTCCAAGCGGTAGCCGTGGCGCCGACCCGCTTCGGCACCGACGGTGTGCGCGGGGTTGCGAACGAAGAGCTGACACCCGAGCTGGCGCTGGCCCTCGGGCGCGCCGCCGCCCGTGTCCTGCCCGCCCCGACGTTCGTCGTCGGCCGTGACACGCGCCGCTCGGGACCGCTCCTCCAGGCCGCCTTCTCCGCCGGCCTGGCCGCGGAGGGCGCGGACGTGATCGACCTCGGGGTGCTGCCCACCCCGGGCGTGGCTGCCGTGGGCGAGTCCCGCAAGGCGCCCGGCGCCGTGATCTCGGCCTCGCACAACCCCTTCTCAGACAACGGGATCAAGCTGTTCAGCCTGTTGGGGACGAAGCTGCCGGTCGAGGTCGAAAACGAGATAGAGCGCGAGCTCGACGCGCTGTTGGCCGACCCGGACCGCCCGCCGCGCCGGCCGACCGGTCACGGCGTGGGCCGTCTGACCGCCGACGCCGCCGGCGCCGTCGAGCTCTACGAGGCGCACCTCGTCGCCACGCTGGAAGGCCGCCGCCTCGACGGCCTGCACATCGTCGTCGACTGCGCCAACGGTGCGGCGAGCGCCATCGCGCCCGAGGTGCTGGCCGGGCTGGGCGCCGAGATCCGGGCGCTGCACGACGCACCGGACGGGGCGAACATCAACGACCAGTGCGGCTCGACCGACCCCGGAGAGCTGGCGCGGTCGGTGGTGGCGCACCAGGCCGACCTGGGGCTGGCCTTCGACGGCGACGCCGACCGCGTCATCGCGGTCGACCAGTACGGCACCGTGGTCGACGGCGACGTGCTGCTGGCGCTCTTCGCGCTCGACCTGGCGGAGCGGGGCCACCTCGCCGGCAACACCGTTGCCGTCACCGTCATGACGAACCTCGGCTTCCGGCTGGCCATGGAGGCCCGCGGCATCGGGGTGCGCGAGACCGACGTGGGGGACCGCCACGTGTTGGCCGCGCTCGACGCCGACGGGTTGAGCCTGGGCGGCGAGCAGTCGGGACACATCATTTTCCGGTCGCGCTCGACCACCGGTGACGGGATCCTCACCGGGATTGCGCTGGCCGACCTGGTGCTGCGGTCGGGTCGCTCACTGGCCGATCTGTCGGCCGGTCTGGTGGAGCGGGTGCCGCAGCGTCTCGTCAACGTGCCGATCCCCCAACCCGAACGCCTGGCCGAAAGCGCCGAGGTGTGGGAGGCCGTCGTGGCCGCCGAGGCCGAGCTCGGGCACGACGGCAGGGTCCTGCTGCGCCCGAGCGGCACCGAGCCGCTGGTCCGGGTCATGGTCGAGGCGAGGGTGGAGGGCCAGGCCGACGACGTGGCCTTCCGGCTGGCCGCAGTCGTCGAGGCGGCGCTGGGGCAGATCGAGCCGCAGGCCCGCAGGTAGCCTGGGGTCACTATGTGCGGCATCATCGGCGTCACGGGCGAGTCCGACGCCATCCCGATCCTGCTCGGGGCCCTGCACCAGCTGGAGTACCGGGGCTATGACTCGGCCGGGGTCGCCATGGTGGTCGAAGGCGCCGGCGACGCCGGCGCCGCCGGCGGCGACGTGCGCGGCTCGGAATCGATCTGGCGGGCCCGGGCGGCCGGCGGCACCGACTCGGTCGCCAAACTGGGCAAGCTGACAGAGGACGCGCCCACTGGGCATGCCGCCGCCATCGGGCACACCCGTTGGGCGACCCACGGTGGGCCCACAGTGGAGAACGCCCACCCCCACGTCGACTGCACCGGCCGGCTGGCCCTGATCCACAACGGGATCATTGAGAACCACGCCGAGCTCAAGGCCGAGCTCGAGGCCACCGGGCACACGCTCGTCTCGGCCACCGACACCGAGGTGCTGGCTCACCTCATTGAGGCGAAGCTGGCCGAGTCCGGCGCGCCGGGCCTGGCCGCGGCGGTGCGGGCCGTCCTGCCCCGACTGCGGGGCTCCTTCTCGGTGGCGGTCGTCTCCGCCGACGAGCCCGACACCATCGTGGCGGCGCGGCGCAAGACGCCGCTCGTCCTCGGGCTCCAGGACGGGGTGGCGTTCCTCGCGTCCGACATCCCGGCGCTCATCGGGCACACGCGCCAGGTCTTCGCGCTGGCCGACGACGAGGTGGCCGTGCTCACGCCGGGCGCGCTCGAGGTCACCACCCTCGACGGGGACCCCGTCGAGCCCGAGCAGCTGACGATCACCTGGGACCTCGAAGCGGCGCAGAAGGGCGGCTTCGAGGACTACATGTCCAAGGAGATCAACGAGCAGCCGCAGGCCGTGGCCGACACGCTGCTCGACCGTCGCGGCCCCGGCGGTGAGCTGATCCTCGACGAAATGCGCCTGACCCCCGACGATCTGAGCGACATCGACAAGGTGTTCATTGTCGCCTGCGGCTCGAGCTACCACGCCGCGCTGGTGGCCAAGTACGCCATTGAGCACTGGGTCAAGCTGCCGACCGAGGTCGACATCGCCAGCGAGTTCCGTTACCGCGACCCGGTGCTGAATGCACGCACGCTGTGCGTCGGTGTCTCGCAATCGGGCGAGACGCTCGATACGTCCGAAGCCCTGCACGAGGCGGCGCGCCTCGGGGCCAAGGTGCTCGTCGTCACCAACGTCGTCGACTCCTCGATGGCCCGGGCGGCCGACGGCGTGCTCTACACGCGGGCCGGGCCCGAAATCGGTGTGGCCTCCACGAAGTGCCACCTGGCGCAGATCGTGGCGCTCGAGGTGCTCGGGCTCTACCTGGCCCAGGTCCTCGGCACCCGTCCGCCCTCGGAGATCAACGAGATCCTCAACGCCATGGAGAACCTGCCCGGCCTGGTGTCCCTGGTGCTGGAGCGGGCCGGTGCCGTCGACGACGTGGCAGCGAAGCTGACGGACGCCCGTGACTTCTTCTTCCTGGGCCGTCATGTCGGCTTCCCGGTGGCGCTGGAGGGCGCGCTGAAGCTCAAGGAGCTGGCCTACCTGCGGGCGGAGGGCTACCCGGCCGGCGAGCTCAAGCACGGGCCGATCGCACTCATTGAGCCGGGGACCGTGGTCATCGGCATCGCCACGCGCAACCCGTTGTGGGAGAAGATGCTCTCCAACATCGCAGAGGTGCGCAGCCGCGGGGCGACGGTGGTGCTGCTGGCCGAGGACGGCGACGAGGAGTCGGCCGCCGTGGCCGATCACGTGCTGTGGGTCCCGGCGGCCTCGCCGCTGCTCTCTCCCATCGTGGGCGTGGTGCCGCTGCAGCAGCTGGCCTACCGTCTGGCCCGCCTGCACGGCCACGATCCCGACCGCCCCCGGAACCTGGCCAAGACGGTGACCGTCGAGTGATCGTGGGCGTGGGCGTCGACGCCGTCGACGTAGCGCGGTTCCGCAAGGTGCTCGAGCGGCGCCCGAGTTTCGGCACCCGCACCTTCACCGACTCCGAACGGGCCGATGCCGCTGGTTCCGGCGATCTGGCGGAGAGCCTGGCCGCCCGCTTCGCCGCCAAGGAGGCGGTCATGAAGGCGCTCGGGACCGGCATCGGGGGATTCGCGTTGACCGACGTCGAGGTGTGCCGGACTCCCGGGAAGGGCGCCACGCGCAACGCGCCGTACCTGCGGCTGCACGGCACGGCGGCCGAACTGGCCGGCACCCGGGGCGCGGGCACCTTCCATCTCTCCCTCACCCACACCGACGGCGTGGCGATCGCATTCGTCGTGGCGGAACAGGCCCCGTGCGCGGCGTCCTGACCCGCGACGAAATGCGGGCGGCCGACGCCGCCGCGCTGGCCACGGTCTCGCACGAGACATTGGTGGACCGCGCCGGCACGGCGACGGCGCACGCCGCGCTCCGCCTGCTCGGGGGCGCCTACGGGCGACGCGTCGTCGTGGTGGCGGGGAAGGGCAGTAACGGCGCCGACGGCCGCGTCGCGGCGGCCTTCCTGGCCGGGCGGGGCGCTCGCGTGCGTGTGGTCGAGGCAGCCGACATCGGGGGCGGGGACGTGCTCCCCTCGTGCGACCTGGTCATCGACGCCGCGTACGGCACCGGGTTCCGAGGTTCCTACGACGCGCCGGCGCCGCCGGCGGGCGCTGCGGTCCTGGCCATCGACGTCCCCTCGGGCGTGGATGCCGACAGCGGCGACGCACCCGGTGCGGCCGTGCAGGCGGACCGCACCATCACATTCGCCGCGCTCAAGCCCGGGCTGTTGCAGGGTCGCGGCGCGGTGTGCAGCGGCACGGTCGAGGTGGCCGACATCGGGATCGGATTCCCGACGCCGCAGGCGCTGCTGGTCGAGGACGCCGATGTCGCGCTCGTGCCGGCCCCGCCCCGCCTGGTCAACAAGTGGACGACGGCAGTGGGGGTGGCGGCCGGCTCGCCGGGCATGGAGGGTTCCGCCATCCTCTGCACCCGCGGCGCCATGGCCGCCGGCGCCGGCATGATCCGTCTCGGCTCGCCGGGCAGCCCCGCCGCGGCCTGGCCCACCGAGGCCGTGCGGATGCACCTGCCGGCCGAGGGATGGGCGGATGCGTTCGTGGAGGCCAGCGCCAAGTGCAAGGCGGTGGTGCTGGGGCCCGGGCTCGGGACCGGCGAGGCCACCGGCGCGGAGATCAGGGCCGCCATCGCCGCCGTGCCGGTTCCGCTCGTCATCGACGCCGACGCGCTGACGGCGCTGGGTGACGCGACGGCGGCACGACTCCTCATCGACACGCGCAGCGCCCCGAGCATCCTCACGCCCCACGACGGCGAGTACGCGCGCATCAACGGGTCGGCACCGACCGACGACCGCCTGGCGTCGGCGCGGGCGTTGGCCCGGGCCACCGGCGCCGTCGTCCTGTTGAAGGGAGCGCTGACCGCGGTGGCCTCACCTCACGGTGATGGCGACGCGCCCGACGTGCTCCTGGCGGCGGCCGGCGGGCCCTCGTTGGCCACGGCCGGAAGCGGCGACGTGCTGTCGGGCATCATCGGGGCCTTTTGCGCCCGCGGGGTGCCGGCGTTCGAGGCGGCGGCGCTGGCCGCCCACGTGCACGGGCGCGCCGCGTCGCTCGGACCGGCCCAGGGCCTCGTGGCGGGGGACCTGCCCGAGCTGGTGGGGGTGTTCCTCTCCGAGGCGGGGGACGGGCATGACTGACGGCGCGCCGGCGGTCCGGTTGGTCGCCGCCGCCGATGACGCGGCGGTGACGATGGCCCAGGGCCGCTCGCGTCCGGCGTGGGCCGAGATCGACCTGGCTGCGGTGGCGCACAACGCAGCGCTGCTGTCCCGGCTGGCCGCGCCGGCCGAGCTCTGCGCGGTCGTCAAGGCGCACGGCTACGGGCATGGTGGGCCAGCGGTGGCCCGGGCGGCCCTGGCCGGCGGGGCCGGGCGTCTGGCGGTGGCGCTGGTGGACGAAGGCGTGGAGCTCCGCGAGCACGGCGTCACCGCGCCGGTGCTTCTGTTGAGCGAATGCGATCCTGCCGCGGCGGAGACGGCACTGTCCTACGGGCTCACGCCCACCCTGTACTCCGCCGAGGGCATCGCCGCCTGGAGCGCTGCCGCCGCGGCGGCCGGTCGGCCGGTCGGCGTCCACGTCAAGGTCGACACCGGCATGCACCGCGTCGGTGCGGCGCCCGAGGACCTGCGCGCCATAGCGGCGGCCGTGGTGGCCGACCCCACCTTGGCGCTCGAGGGCATCTGGACCCACCTGCCGGTGGCCGACGGCGAGGCGGAGGACCGCGCCTACACCGAGGGTCAGCTCGCGCTGTTCGACCACCTGGTAGCCGAGCTGGCCGCGGCCGGCATCACGGCGCCGTTGCTCCATGCCGCCAACACGGCGGGAGCCATCGCCTTCCCACAGGCGCGCCACGACATGGTGCGCTGTGGGCTCGGGCTCTATGGCTACCTGCCCGGACGGTCGGTGCAGGAGGCCTTCGACGCGCAGGTGGGGGGCGAGCAGCTGCGTCCGGCCATGGCCCTGAAGGCGCAGGTGGTGGCGGTGCGTGTCCTGTCGGCGGGGGAGCGCCCCTCCTACGGCCGGCTCCGCCCGCTGCCGACGCGCTCGCTCGTGGCCACGGTTCCCATCGGGTACGCCGACGGCGTGCCCCGCAGCCTCTTCGGCGGCGGCTACGAGGTGCTCATCGGGGGCGTGCGCCGGCCTCTGGCCGGGGCGGTGACGATGGACCAGCTCGTGGTCGATTGCGGTGACGACGAATCGGTCCGGCCGGGCGATGAGGTGGTGTTGCTCGGGCGACAGGGCGACGACGAGATCACGGCGGACGACTGGGCCGCCATGGCGGGGACGATCAGCTACGAGGTCGTGTGCGGCATCGGGCCGCGCATGCCGCGCATTGTGCTGAACCGTCCCGACGTGCCCGGTGTCTGACCTCGACGCCCTCGAGCGGCTGCGCGTTGCCGCGTCGACGTGCACGCTGTGCCCATTGGCCAAGGGACGGACCCAGGTGGTGTTCGGGGTGGGCTCTCCGACGGCCGATCTGCTCTTCGTGGGCGAGGGCCCGGGCCGCGAGGAGGATCTCGCCGGCGAGCCCTTCGTCGGCCGCTCGGGCAAGTTGCTCGACCGCCTCATGTGGGAGGAGGTCGGCCTCACCCGGGCCGAGTGCTACATCGCCAACGTTGTCAAGTGCCGCCCGCCCCAGAACCGCGACCCGGCGCCCAAGGAGATCGAGGCGTGCCGGCCGTACCTGGCCGAGCAGATCGAGCTCATCGACCCGCGGGTGATCATCACGCTGGGCAACTTCGCCACCAAGCTGCTGCTCGAGACGACCAAGGGCATCCGGGACCTGCGCGGACAGGTCTTCGAGCGGGGACGGGCCGCCGTCGTCCCGACGTACCACCCGGCCTACGTGTTGCGGGCGGGCGGCGAGGCCATGGCCGAGATGCGGGCCGACTTCGTCCGGGCCAAGCGCCTCATGGGCCGATCGTGACCTGGCCGGTCACGTGGACGAGCGGGTCGCCCGAGGAGACCCGGACGCTGGCGGCCCGGGTGGCGGCACTGTGCCGACCGGGCGACGTCGTGCTGCTGGTGGGCGACCTCGGCGCAGGCAAGACGGTCTTCGCCCAGGGCTTCGCCGCCGCGCTCGGCGTCCCGGGCCCGGTCACCAGCCCCACCTTCGCCCTGGTGCGCCAGTACCACTGCGGGGAGGACAGCCCGGTCGGGCTCCTCATCCACGCCGACGTGTACCGGACGGGCTCGCTGGACGAGGTGGTCGATCTGGCCCTGGCCGAACTGGTCGAGGAGGACGCGGTGGCCCTGGTCGAATGGGGCGAGCTGGCGGCCCCGGCTTTCGGCGACAGCGCGCTGGAGATCACGCTGGTCGCCCCGGACCCCGTGGCGACGCCCGAACGGCGCACCCTCACCCTGGCCGGACGCGGCCATTGGGCCGAGCGATCGGACGCAGCAGACGCGCTGGACGGGGCGGCCACGGGAGCGACGTCGTGAGCGACGGTGGTGGCGGCGACGGTGGTGGCGGCGGCGAAGGAAGCCAGGCGCCGACGACCATGGTGGCGATCGAGACGGCCACCGAGACCGTCGGGGTCGCCGTCCGGACGGCAACCGGCATCCAAGCGGAGCTGACCTTGACGGGCCGGCGTCGCCACGTCGAGACCCTCACGCCGGCCTTGGAGCACTTGCTGCAGCAGCTCGGTCTCGTGCCCGGCGACCTGGGATTGGTGGCGGTCGACATCGGTCCCGGGCTCTTCACCGGCCTGCGCGTCGGCCTGGCGGCCGCCAAGGGACTGGCCCAGTCGCTCGGCCTCGGGGTCATGGGGGCGACCAGCCTGGACATCTTGACGGCCGGCGCCGCGGCGGCGGGGCTCCGCGGCCTGGTGCTCTCCTGCGTCGACGCCCGACGGGGCGAGGTCTTCGCCGCCGTGCACGAGGTCGACCTGGCCGGGCCGCTGTCGGCCGTCCATGAGGTTCGCCTCACTGTCGGCCTCTTCGCTCCCGAAGATCTGGCGACCGCGCTGGGTGCGTTCGCCGGCGAGCCGGTGCACGCCGTGGGAGACGGTGCGTTGCGCTATGCCGAGGTGCTGCGGAAGATCCCCGGTGTGGACCCTGATGCGCCTGGACTGGCCTTTCCGCCACCGGCGGCGCTGCTCGACTTGACCCGGGCGCGCCTCGACGCGGGAGAACCGCCAGTCGAGCCCGCTTCGGTCGTTCCTCTGTACATGCGTGAGGCTGACGCAGTGAGTAACTACACCCGGGCTGTAAGGGCCTGAGGCGGGTGGCGCCGTGATGCTGCGCATCGAGAAGCTCAAGCGGAGGGACCTGCGTCACGTGCTCCGCATTGAGGCCAAGGTCTTCCCCGAGCCCTGGTCGGTCGCCGTGTTCAACTCCGAGTTGGCGCTGCGTAAGGGCCGGCTCTACCGCGCCGTCTGGGACGGGGACGAGATGGCGGGCTACATCGGCTTCATGATGGTCGACGACGAGGCACACATGACCACCATCGCCACGGCACCCAGCTATCAGCGCCGCGGTCTGGCCATCACCATGATCGTGGACGGCGTCCACACGCTGCGCGCCGGAGGGACCAAGCACATCTCGCTCGAAGTGGCGGCCAACAACGAACCCGCCCAGGCGCTCTACCGCCGCTTCGGGTTCGCCCCGGTTGCCGTGCGCAAGAACTACTACCCGGTGACCGGGCAGGACGCCCTCGTCATGTGGGTCTACGACATCGATTCCGACGCCTACGCGTTGCGCCTCGAGGAGCTGGCGGCCACGGGCCAGCGGATTCAGCACGCCCGCACCTCGTAGGCGCCCTTCCCCGTAGGGTGGGGCCGTCCGGAACCGGAGGTCCGCCCGGCACAGTGCGGAGCGGACACGAGAGGAGCCCAGATGGCCATCGAAACGATCGCGCTCGGAACGCAGGGACTCATGGTCTCGCGCCAGGGCCTGGGTTGCATGGGGATGTCCGACTTCTACGGCCCGACCGACGACGACGAATCGACCGCCACCATCCACCGGGCGCTCGAGCTCGGGGTCGACTTCTTCGACACGTCCGACATGTACGGGCCGCACACCAACGAGGTGCTCCTCGGCAAGGCGTTGGCCGGGCGCCGCGACGAGGCGATCATCGCCACCAAGTTCGGCATCGTGCGCGATCCCGACAATCCGACCAAGCGGGCCGTCAACGGCCGCCCCGAGTACGTCCGCCAGGCCTGCGACGGCTCGCTGCAGCGGCTGGGCGTCGACCACATCGACCTCTACTACCAGCACCGGGTCGACCCCGACACCCCGATTGAGGAGACGATCGGGGCGATGGGCGAGCTCGTCACCGAGGGCAAGGTGCGCTACCTCGGCCTGTCGGAGGCCGCACCGGCCACCATCCGGCGGGCGCACGCGGTGCACCCGATCTCCGCCCTCCAGACCGAGTACTCGGTGTGGTCGCGTGATCCCGAGCAGGAGATCCTGCCCACGTTGCGCGAGCTCGGCATCGGATTCGTCCCCTACAGCCCGCTCGGCCGCGGCTTCCTCACCGGCGCCCTGCGCTCACTCGACGACCTGGACGAGAGCGACTTCCGCCGCTACCAGCCCCGGTTCCAGGGCGACAACCTGGCGGACAACGTCGCCATCGTGGAGGTCATCGACCAACTCGCCGCCGCCAAGGGCTGTACGCCGGGACAGATCGCGCTCGCCTTCGTGCACGCCGCGGGCCGCGACGTGGCGCCGATCCCGGGCACGAAGCGCCGCACCTACCTGGAGGAGAACGTGGCCGCGCTCGACATCAAGCTCACCGAGGAGGACCTGGCCGTCCTCGATGCGGTGGCTCCGGCCAAGGGCGATCGCTACGCCGACATGTCACCCGTCAATCGCTAGAGATTTCAGCGGGCCCCGCGAAGGCTCGCGAAATTGGCGGGAGCACCCGCACCTCTGAGTACTCGCGTCCTGCAGAGTAGTCACCGTGCATCTGCGTGTTTCGTGCGCCCGGGCGGCCCGCAGCAGGCACATGCAAGGACAATTCGTCGTGCCGGCGCAAAGAACATCGGCCAATTCGTCGCTCCCGGGCTTATGGTGCCGGCAGAGATACATCGCTGTCCAAGGTTCTCCCGTGCCGAGTCCTGTGCGGAATCCCGAATCGGTCTTCTTCATGGCGGTTGTGCAAGCGGCTCACGTGCCGGCCTGCACCCAATGAGGGGGATTGTCAATGAAGTTTTTTTCGTTCCGCCGGCTCGCGGTCGGTCTCGCTGCGTTCGTCACGGTCGCATCCGTGACGGCGTTGCCCGTCTCGCAGGCGTCTGCCGCAACGGCCACACACATGGTCTTCACCGTGGAACCTGGGGCTGGCACCGGCGGGGGAGCGCTCACGCCCCAGCCGACGGTGAGTCTCGAAGACAGCACGAATGCGGTCGACACAACCGACACCAGCACCGTCACATTGACTCTCACCGGTGGCACCGGCACCGCCGGGGCGGGCCTGTCCAACACGTCCCCGGCGACGACCGTTGCCGGCGTCGCAACCTTCACCGGTTGTTCCGTCGACCTGGCCGGCGTCGGGTACACACTGACCGCAACGGACACGACCGACCCCTTGCCGAACGTGACCAGCACGGCCTTCAACGTGACGGTCGGGACTGCGTCCCAGTTGGCCTTCACCACCGAGCCCGCGGGCGCCACCGGCGCGACGGCGTTCTCCACGCAGCCGACCGTGACCATTCAGGACGCCGGCGGCAACACGGTGACCACCGACACGAGCGCGGTCACCATGGCCATCGGCACCAACCCCTCGACGGGCACGCTGTCGACCTGCACGTCGACGACGACGGCCGGGGTGGCTGCCTTCACCGGCTGCAAGATCGACAAGGCCGGTGTGGGCTACACGCTGACGGCGACCGACACCCCTGATGCCGGGTTGACCGCGGCGAGCGCGGCCTTCAACGTGACAGTAGGGACTGCGTCGCATCTCGCCTTCACGACGGAACCTGGAAACGGGACGGGCGGCTCCGC
>Ga0307374_10002046_pt1 | contig 36528 bp, 43 predicted proteins | sample OX3MG_FD_202532 | JGI IMG/M metagenome (GOLD analysis project Ga0307374, IMG submission 202532) | Soil microbial communities from Risofladan, Vaasa, Finland - OX-3 | ecosystem: Environmental > Terrestrial > Soil > Coastal area > Acid sulfate soil | place: Finland: Risofladan, Vaasa | collected... | reverse complement strand
CGGACGAGGAGAACGAGGCGATCGTCGAGCGCGCGAATCGCAGCGGTGAGATCTTTCTCTCGCACACGCGGCTCGACGGCCGCTACGTGCTCAGGTTGGCTATCGGCAATGCGCGCACGACAGAAGACGACGTGCGCCGCGCATGGGAGGTGTTGAACCGATGATCGTCACGACGATGAACGACATTCCGGGCTACACGGTGGACGAGGTGTTCGGCGAGGTGATGGGGCTGACCGTGCGCTCCCGCAACGTCGGCTCGCAGATCGGCGCGCAGCTGAAGTCGATCCTCGGCGGTGAGCTGAAGGGAATGACGAAGGCGCTCGTCGACAGTCGCCATGAGGTGATGGAGCGGATGTCGCAGGAGGCGGAAGCGAAAGGCGCGAACGCGATCATCGCCATGCGCTTCGACACCTCGGAGATGGGCGCGAACTGGACCGAGATCTGCGCCTACGGCACCGCGGTCAAGGTTCACAAGGCCTGAGTCGTCACAGCGTCCGCAGCAACGCCAGGAGCTCGTCCGTGCTTCCGACGACGATGTCGGCCGCGGCGCGCAGCTCGGGCGGCGACTCGGCTGCCGCGACCGCGACACGAACGGCGAGCTCGAGTCCATCGAGCGCGCGGAACGCGTCGAGATCGGTCGCGTCGTCGCCGGCCACGAGTGCGCGGTCCAATCCTGCGCCGCCGAGCAGGTGTCGCACGGCCGTGCCCTTGTTCGCTTCGAGCGGCGGGAGCACCTCGAGCACCTTGCGGCCGAAGCGCGCCTTCAGGCCGGCCTCACGCGCACGCTCCGCCAGTCCTTCGAGCGCCGCCACCGCAGCCGGCTCGTCGGTGGCCGTGCGGTAGTGGAACGACGCGGTAAGGCCCTTGCGCTCCGTGTCCGGCCACCGGGCCGCGTCGGCGAACGCCTCGACGGTTTCGCGCCAGGCCTCGGCCTCCAGGTCGAGCTCGAGGCCGTGTGAGCCCGCGATCACGACGCCGTCGACGCCGACGCGCCGTCGCACGTCGTCACCGGCGCGCCCCGATACGACCGCGACGAGCGCGTATCGCGCGACGAGGCGCTCGAGCTCCTTGCGAGTCTCGGACGGGAGATGCGCATCGTCCGGCCGCTCTACGATCGGCGCCAGCACGCCGTCGAAATCGAGGAAGAGGCCGGCCAGCTGCGGCTCCGCCGAGAGCCGCTGCAGGAGTGCGGCCATCTAGGGGCTCGCCCGGAAGGTAGCGGCAGCACTCTGCCGGCTGCAAACCGTCGCATCGCGGCGTCCTCGGTCGCGTCCGTAGCCACGGCTACGAACGCTCCCTGCGTCCTTGCGCAGCTTGGCTTTCGCGCGGCAGAGCACTACCGAACCTCCAGGGCAGACCCCTACTAGCATAGGTCGGTGCGCCTGGTCCTGATCGGTCTGGCGGCCGGGTTCTTCAGCGCGCTCTTCGGGGTCGGCGGCGGCATCATCATCGTTCCGCTGCTCCTGCTCGTCGGCCGGTGGGACATGCGCTCCGCGAGTGCGACGTCGCTCGCGGCGATCGGGCTCACCGCCACCGCCGGCGTCGTCGCATACCTGTTCCACGGCGACGTGCAGGCGAACTACGCGGCGCTGCTCGGCGTTCCCGCCGCCGTCGGCGCCCTCGGCGGCGCGTCCTTGCACCAGCGACTCCACGTGCGCACGCTCTCGTACGCCTTTGCGGTGCTGCTGGTGGGCATCGCCATCGACCTGCTCGTGAAATGACGTACGTCCTCGCCGTCATCCTCGGGCTCGTCGCCGGTGTTCTCTCGGGCCTGTTCGGCGTCGGAGGCGGGATCCTGTTTGTGCCGACGCTGACGTGGCTCGGTCTCACGCAGCTGCACGCGGAGGCGACGTCCCTGCTTGCGATCATTCCCACCGTCCTCGTCGGGGTCTGGCGCCAGCAGCGGCACGGCAACGTCCGGTGGCAAAGCGCGCTCGTGATCGGCATCGCATCGATCGGCGCGGCCTTCGGTGGTGCCAGGCTGGCTCAGAGCGTCCCCGAGGCGACGCTCCGCAAGCTGTTTGCCGTCGTCCTCATCGCCACGGCGGCCCAGATCGCGTGGCGTACCAAGACGAAACGGCCATAATCCAGACCATGGCAGCGGACGATCTCTGGATTCCGCTCGTCGACGAGCCGATCGGCGGCATCGTGGCGCGCATCGAGCGCGAGAACGAGGACATCGCGGCGCTCGTCGAGTCACCGCACCGGCTCCTGGCGTTCCGCACGTTCGCCTACATCCGCTGCGGCATTCTCCTCGGCAGGCTGCTCTTCGAGAACGACGTGCCGGGGTACGACGGATCGGAGAGCTGGATCGAGACGCTGATGCGCAATCCGGAGCACCGCGCAGCGCTCACGGCCGAGGTGCGGGCGGTCGCCGAAGAGGTGGCCGCCGACCCGAAGTACGACGACGAAGGCTCACTCGGCCCGGACGAGGAGACACGGGCACGGTTCCGCACGTTCGCGCGCGAACACCTCGGCTCCTGAGGTGAGGCTCCTTGCGCTCACCGCCGGAGCGCTCTTCTTTGCGCTCACCGCGACGGCGGCGACGCCGAAATCGCCGATCCCGACGATCGTCGTCGCGCCCGCCGCCGCGGCGCCGAATCTGCCCCCGACGATGCTGCCCGCGCTCGGCGAACGGGGCTACGCGTTTCCCGTCTTCGGCGTCAAGTGGGTCGCCGATACCTTCGGCGCCTCCCGCCCGGACGTCTCCGGCGGCTGGCATCACGGCGATGACATCTTCGCGCCGCTCGGCACGCCCGTGCTCGCAGTTGCGCACGGCGTTGTCTTCTCCGTCGGATGGAACGGGATCGGAGGATGGAGGCTGTGGCTCCGCGACGATCGCGGGAACGACTTCTACTACGCGCACCTGTCCGCGTACTCGCCGCTCGCCGTGAACGGCGCGATCGTGCACGCGGGCGACGTCCTCGGTTTCGTCGGTGACACCGGCGACGCGGTGGGAACGCCGTACCACATCGACTTCGAGATCCATCCGGTCGGCATGCTCGATCGCGGCTACGACGGCGCGGTCGACCCGACGACCTACCTGCGCTCCTGGCGGCGCCTCAGGTATCTGCGCGTCGAGGCCGGTGTCGACTGGAGACCGACGCTCGTCGCCGCCCGCGCCCCGAAGCCGGGTGCCGTCCTCCTAGGCAGTTCGGACATCTCGACCGCGAGTGGTCTCGATCCGGCCTCGCTCGCGCGCGGTTTCAGCTCGACGAGCCGTTCCCGCCCTGGTACGTGAATCCGTCCGTCTCGCCAAAGATCCGCTCGGAGATCCATTTGCGGATCTGCGGACCGGTGAACGGGTTGAACACGAGCGCAAGTGCGAGACCGATGAACAGCAGGCCGGAGTGGCCGCTCTTCTTCTCCTGCTTCCCGCGCACCCGGTCGGCTGCGGTGCGCAGGTCGGCGACCGCCGACCGCAGCTCGTCCTGGAGATCCTTGTCGGTGGCGACGCGCCTCGCAACGCCGGCGACGCCGCGGTTGCCGATCAGCTCGTCGTAGATCGCACGCGCGGACTCGTAGGCGTTCCGCACGTTGTCGCGCAGCTCGCCGTCCTGCAGCGCGCGCTCGAAGTAGGGCTTTGCGGCAGCGGCCGCGTCCGAGACCTTGTCCGTCGTCTTCGGCATTGTCAAACGTTCCTTTCGTGTGTGGGCAGCGGTGATTGTACCCCCGGTGCCGTTCCGTTGAACGCGACGCCCAGCACCTCTTCGATCGAGTCGACGAGGACGAATTCGACGTCCCGCCGCGTCTCGGGCGGGAGCTGCTCGAGGTCGGCCTCGTTCTCGCGCGGGACGACCACCCGCCGGAGGCCGGCGCGTTGGGCCGCGAGCGCCTTTTCGCGCACGCCTCCGATGGGGAGTACCTGCCCGGTGAGCGTGAGCTCGCCGGTCATGCCGAGGTCGTCGGCGACCGGCTTGCCGCGGATGAGCGACGCGATCGCCGTTGCCATCGTGATTCCCGCAGAAGGCCCATCCTTCGGTACCGCGCCGGCGGGGACGTGGAGATGGACGTCGTGTTCTGCGAACCAGCCCTCGGGCAGTCCGAGCTGCGCGGAGTGCGACCGGACCCACGAGAGCGCGGCTTGCGCCGATTCCTGCATGACCTCACCGAGCTGTCCGGTGATGGTGAGCCGGCCCTTCCCCGGATAGGCCTGCGCCTCGACGAAGAGGATGTCTCCCCCGGCGGCCGTGTACGCGAGTCCCGTCGCCACGCCCGCGTGGGCCACTCGCCTGCGCGCCTCACCCGTGAATGTGCGCGGGCCGAGCCATGAGCGGACGCGGCGCTCGGCGATCGAAATCGTTCCCTCACGCCCCTCGGCGACGAGTCGGGCGGCCTTGCGGCACAGGTCGGCGATGCGGCGCTCGAGGTTGCGCACGCCGGCCTCGCGCGTGTACTCGCGGATTACGAGCCGCAACGTCTTCTCCGGGATCGAGATCTGCTCGCGCGTGAGGCCGTGCGTCTCGATTTGCTTCGGGACGAGGTATCGCTTCGCGATGCCGACCTTTTCCTCCTCGGTGTAGCCGGAGAGGGAGATGGTGTCCATGCGGTCGAGCAGCGGCGGCGGGATCGTGTCGACGGTGTTCGCGGTGCAGATGAAAAGCACCTTGGACAGGTCGAACGGCAGGTCGAGGTAGTGGTCGCGGAACGTGCGGTTCTGCTCCGAGTCGAGCACCTCGAGCATGGCGCTCGCGGGATCGCCGCGGACGTCGGCGCCCATCTTGTCGATCTCGTCGATGAGTATCACGGGGTTCGTCGACTCCGCATCGCGCAGCGCGCGGATGATCGTTCCCGGCATCGCGCCGATGTACGTCCGTCGGTGGCCGCGGATTTCCGCCTCGTCGCGCACGCCGCCGACGGAGAGACGCATGAACTTCCGCTCCAGCGTGCGCGCGACCGACTGTCCGAGCGAGGTCTTCCCGACGCCCGGCGGGCCGACGAAGCAGAGGATCTGGCCGGACGGATCGTGACGGAGCTTCGACACCGCGAGGTGCTCGATGATCCGCTCCTTCACCTTCTCGAGGTGGTAGTGATCCTCGTCGAGCACGCCGCGCGCACGCGCGAGGTCGAGGTTGTCAGTCGTGGTCACGCCCCACGGGAGCGTTGCGATCCAGTCGAGATACGTCCGGATCACGCCGTACTCCGCGGCTGCTGCCGGTAGGCGCTCGAGCCGGCCGAGCTCACGTGCCGCAGCCTTCTGCGTCTCTTCCGGCAGGTCGAGCGCCTCGATGCGCCCGCGCAGCTCGTTCACCTCGGCCTGCTCCGGGTCGCCTTCGCCGAGCTCGTTCTGAATCGCCTTCAGCTGCTGGCGTAGGAAGAACTCGCGCTGCCCGTTCTCGAGCTCCGACTGCACTTGCGACTGGATCTTCGTCCCGAGCTCGATCATCTCCAGCTCGCGGTTGAGAATGACCGACACCTCGCGCAGGCGTTCTCCGACGTCGACGAGCTCGAGCAGCTTCTGCTTCTCCTCGGTCTTGAGTCGCAAGGTCGAGGCGACGAGGCTGCACAGCGCGCTCGGGTCGTCGACGTTGGCGGCCGCCATCTGCAGCTCCTCCGGCAGGTACGGAACCAGCCCGATGATCCGGCCGAACTGGTGTTGCACAGTGCGCGTCACCGCTTCCACGTCCGGCGACTCCTCCACGCGGTCGGGCAGCTCCGACAGCTCGGCCAAGAGGTAGGGCTCGTCGGTCACCAGCTGCTCGACGCGGACACGCCGCAGTCCCTGGACGAGAACGCGCAGCGTCCCGTCGGGGACGCGGATCATCTTGTGCACGATCGCGGCGGTGCCGACGCGGTAGACGTCGTCCCACCCCGGCGTCTCGATCTCGTCGTTCGCGACGGTGGCGAGGGCGAGCAGGCGGTCGCCCGCGATGACGTCATCGATGAGCGCGACCGACCGCTCCTGCCCGATCGCGAGCGGCGTCATCGACGCCGGAAAGACGACCGTCTCCTTCAGCGGCAGGACGGGGAGCGTGGACGGGAGCTTGTCGGCGAGCTCCTCCGCAAGGCGCTGCTCCTCTGCGCTGATGGTCTCGATCTCATTCATCCACCGCCGGGTACCCATTCGTCTGCGCGAGCAAGCACGGCCGCCGCCATCCGTTTGGTGGCGACGTCCACCATCTCTCCGTCGACGAGCGACGCGCCATCCTCCGCGGCAAGGATGCGGCGCGCCCGCTCGACCTCGCCGGCGGACGGGGTGAATGCCTCGTTCACAGGCGCGATCTGATCCGGGTGGACGACCCATTTGCCGTCGTAGCCGTGGCCGAGGGCGATGCCGGCGGCACGCCGGAGGCCGTTCAGGTCGCGCAGGTCGGCGTACGGCCCGTCTATGGCTTGCAACCCGTATGCGTGAGCGGCGACCGAGATCCGGGCGAGCGCGTAATCGAACGTGCCCGAGCCGATGGTGAGGACCGGGATGCCCATCGACGCGGCGAAGTCGCCCGGCCCGAACACGAGCGCCTCGAGCGGCGCGCCGACGGCGGCGATGCGCTCCACCTCCGCGAGGCCGCGCGCGGACTCGATCTGCACCTCGAGACCGACGCCGCCCGGGAGGAGCTCGATCACCTGCCGGACGTCCTCGGCCGAGGCCGCCTTGGGGAGCACGACGACGTCGGGCCGCCGTGCCGCGACCGCATCGAGATCGCCCCGCCACCAGGCCGTCCCGACGGCGTTGATCCGCACTGCGAGCGTCCCCTGCGCCGCCGCCTCTCCGAGCCGGCCGCGCGCCGCGTCCTTGTCGGCCGGCGCAACGCCGTCCTCGAGATCGACGACCACCTCGTCCGCAGCAAGCCCGGCCGCCTTGGCGAGCATCTTCGCGCTCGACGCCGGCACCGTCAGGGACGAACGCCTCGGCCGCGTTGTCATCGCCGCAAACCTAACCGTTTCCTTGCACACCCGAAACGGACCCTTGACGGGACGTCTCTATCGTCGATGCCATGGAGACGAGGTTTCCGGCATGCGCTTGATCGTCACCCTGACGGCGGCTCTGACCGTTCTCTTCCTCGTGCTTCCGGCCCACCCGTAATTCCGTTCGCATTGCGCCGCCGAGGGGTCCCTCCCTTCCTCCCGTACCTCTCGGCGGCAGCGAACGGATTGACGTCACGCCCGCACCAGGTACCAGACTTTCGGCCCTTGCTTGCGTAACGCGCACGACCGGAACACATACCATCGCCGGAGCATGAAGGGCGTCATCCTCGCCGGCGGCTCGGGCACACGGCTGCATCCGCTGACGCGGATCACGAACAAGCACCTGCTGCCGCTCTACGACCGGTCGATGGTGACCTACGCGGTCGAGGCGCTCATCGGCGCGGGGATCGACGAGGTGATGCTCGTCACCGGCGGGACGCACGCCGGCGAGTTCTTCCGGCTCCTCGGCAACGGGCACGAGCACGGAATCGACCGGCTCTTCTACGCGTACCAGGAGCAGGCCGGTGGTATCGCGGAGGCGTTCCGGCTCGCGGAGCGCTTCGTCGCGGGCGACAAGGTCTGCGTCCTTCTCGCCGACAACGTCTTCGAGTACTCGCTCCGGCAGATCGTGGAGAACTTCTCTCGCCAGGACGAAGGCGCGCGCATCGTGCTCTCGCACATCGACGACGACGAGCACCTTCGGCACCTCGGGGTCGCGCGCATGAACGGCGACCGCGTGGAGGAGATCATCGAGAAGCCCGAGGCGCCGCCGAGCCGGTACGCGGTGACGGGCGTCTATTTCTACGACGCGCAGGTGTGGGAGGTGCTGCCGACGCTCGAGCCGTCCGGCCGCGGCGAGCTCGAGATCACCGACGTGAACAACTGGTACGTGACGCGCGGACTGATGGAAGCCGACGTCGTCGACGGCTTCTGGGGCGACGCCGGCGAGTCGATCGACGCGTATTACCAGGTGAACGACTTCGTGCGCAGCGGCGGCGTCAACAAGTGATCGAAGGGCTGCGCCGCATCGAGCTCGTTCGTCACGAGGACGAGCGTGGCTGGTTCATCGAGCTCGCGCGTTCCAGCGCGCTGCCGAAGCCGTTCCGGCAGGCGAACCTGTCGTACTCGCGCAAGGGCGTGATTCGCGGACTGCACTTCCACGAGCGAGGGCAGGACGACGTGTTCGTCTGCCTGGCCGGAACCGTGCGCGTCGTCGTCCTCGATCGCATTTCCGGCGAGACCTTCACCGAGGACATCGGCGACGACAATCCGGTCGCCGTCTACGTGCCCGGCATCCACGCGCACGGGTACGAGGCTCTCACCGATGCGCTCTTCACGTACCTCGTCACCGAGGAGTACGAGCCTGCCGCGCCGGACGAGCATGGGATCCCGTGGGACGACGAGCGCGTCCGTCATCTGTGGAGCACGTCATCGCCGATTCTCTCCAGTCGCGACGCATCCTCGTAACCGGCGCCGGCGGGCAGCTCGGCGCCGCGCTCCTCGAGGAGTTTCCGGACGCGACGGGGCTGACGCGCGAGCAGTGGGACGTGACGCTTCCCCCGTTCTTCGAGGCCGACCTCGTGCTCCACGCCGCAGCGTGGACCGACGTCGACGGCGCCGAGTCGGACCCGCAGGAAGCGGCGGCCGTCAACGTCGGGGGCACGCAGCATGTCGCCGAGCTCGGCGCTCCCTTCGTCTACTTCTCGACCGACTATGTCTTCGACGGCCGCAAGAACGAGCCGTACGTCGAGTCGGACGGCCCCAACCCGCTGTCCGTGTATGGACGGACGAAGCTGCTCGGCGAGGCTGCGGCCGGCGAGGAGGCCTGGGTCGCCCGGTCATCGTGGCTCTTCGGCTCGACCGGCCGCAACTTCGTGCGCACGATGCTGGCTCTCGGCCGCGAGCGGGACGAGGTGGCGGTCGTCGACGACCAGCGCGGCTCTCCGACGTACGTCGGCCACCTCGCAACGGCGGCGCGCGAGCTGCTTGCGCTGCCGTACGGGGTCTGGCACGTCGTGGCCGACGGCGACTGCACGTGGGCGGAGTTCGCGGAGGCGATCTTCGAGGAGGCGAGGATCGACTGCCGCGTCCGCCGGATCACGACAGCAGAGCTCGGCCGGCCTGCCCCCCGGCCTGCGTACTCGGTGCTGCGCAGCGAACGGCCCGGCGCGCCGCAGCTGCCGCACTGGCGCGACGGGCTGCGCGAGTGCCTAGCCCGTCTTCTCCCAGACTGAAACGTGTTTCGTGCTCTCGGCCGTGAACGGCTCGCGGTTCCAGTCGCTCCATCGCTCGCGCAGCCGCATGCCGGCCGTCCGTGCCATCAGGTCGAGCTCGCTGGGTGACACGGCTCGAAAGGGGATGGACATGCGCCGCCAGTGCCCGTCGCGGAGCGAGAAGTGGTGGGACACGAGGCGCTGGGTGTCGAGGTCGTACTCGTCGACGCCGACGTGCGTGTCGCTTAGATCGAAGACCTCGAGCCGTCGCGTGTTCGGGACGCCCACTTCGACGACGAAACAGGCGCCCGGCACGAGGTGTCGGGCCGCGTTTTCGAAGCATGCGACCTGCGCATCCTGCGTGGTGAGGTTGTTGATCGAGTTGAAGACGATGTAGACGAGCGAGAACGTCCCGTCGATCCGCGTCGTCGTCATCTCTCCGATCTCCACCGGGATGTCGGTCGACTTCTGTCTCAGCTGGGCGACCATGTCCGGCGAGAGGTCGATGCCGGCGACGCGGACGCCGCGCGCCGCTAGCGGCAGCGCGATGCGCCCGGTGCCGATCGCCAGCTCGAGCGCGCCGCCGCTGCTGAGCGGCACGAGGAACTCCACCACCGGCTCGACCGGCATGTCGGCGGTGTTCTCGTCGTAGTGCTCGGCGACGGCGCCGGCGAACCAGTCGGTCATCCCGATCGCTTCAGTTTCCCGTGCTTCTTCGCGTGCACCTCGCCGCGGTGGAAGATCGCGAGGCCGAGCGGCGCCGCCGCGACGGCGATGATCAGCAGCGGCCACACGTCTGCCCACACGAGCCCGGTGCCGCTGACGATCGACGCACGGTCGCCGCGGATCGCGTACGTCGCCGGCGAGATCTTCGCGATCAGCTGCATCCAATGCGGCATCACCGACACCGGGTAATACACGCCGGAGACGACGAGCATCAGGCCTTGCGCGACGAAGCCGAGCTGCGCGCCCTTCTCCGGCGAGATGAGCGGCAGCACGGACGTCATCATCCCGATGCCGATGAACGAGAGCGAGGCGATCGCGAGGAGTGCGAAGGCGGCGCCGTAGTTCGCGTGCGGAAGGTGGATGCCGAGGAAGAGCGCGACGGCGAAGAACAGGATCGTCGCGCGGATCAATCCGTACAGCACCGCGTACGCTCCCTGGCCGCCCAGGTGCATGACGCGCGAGATCGGCGCCATGAACGTGTACTCGATCGTCCCTTCCCAACGCTCCCAGGCGACCGTCTCCGTCATGAACTCGAAGATGATCCCGAGGAACGCCCAGATCACGGCGCCGACGAGCAGCCGTGCGGCCAGCGTGTTCTCGGCCGCATGGGTCAGGTGCACGGACCGCGCGATGAACACGATCGTGAGTGTGTTCGCGATCGTCCAGAACATGAAGGCGACGTCCCACAGGAAGTAGCGCTTCGTCAGATAGACGTTTCGTTCGACGATGCCGCCGAGCCCGATCAGCTCGCTGCGCATCGTGGCTCCGATGGCGCTCATCCGAACACCTCCCTGTACTCGTCGTCGTCGTGGTCGTGCTCTTCCTCGAATGCACGGCCGGTCGCGGCGAAGAACGCCTCTTCGAGCGTTTCGACGCCGTAGCGCCGCTTCACGTCCGCCACGGGCTCCAGGAAGAGGAGCTGGCCGCGGTCGAGTAGGCCGACGCGGTCGGCGAGCGCCTCCGCCTCCACCATGTCGTGCGTGCAGAGGAGGATGGTCGCGTCGTGCGTCTGGCGGACCTCTCGCACGAAGTCCTGCACCTCGAGCTTCGAGCGGGGGTCGAGGCCCGTCGTAGGCTCGTCGAGTAGCAGCAGGACCGGCGACGTCAGCAGTGCCCGCGCGAGCGCGACCTTCTGCTGCATGCCGCGGGAGAGGTTCTGCATCGACTCGCCGCGCCGGTCCGGCGGGAAGCCGACCTTCGCGAGGATCTCCGGAACTGCCGTGCGGGTCACCGACGGCGGCATGCCGTAGAAGCGCGCCGCGTACGACAGGTTCTCGTCGGCGGACATCTTCTTGAAGAAGCTCGCCTCGACCGACACACGGTTGACGAGCCGCCGGATCGTGCGCGCATCGCGGACGACGTCGTTCCCGAACACGCGGGCCGAACCGCCGTCATCGATCAGCAACGTCGACAACAGGCGGACCAGGGTCGACTTGCCCGACCCGTTCTGCCCGAGGATGGCGACGCACTCGCCTCGCGCGATCGTGAAGCTCACGTCATTCAACGCGGGCATGCGACGCCGGCGGCGTGAGAACAGACCGGCGTCCTTCGCCCGTCGCCGGAAGACCTTCGTCAGGTGCTCGACCTCGACGGCAGGGACGTCCCGGCGGACGGACGTGCTGATCGACTTGGGTGCTGCGAGGGCAGACATGTTGCTCCTTTGTGAAACGACGACGGAACGGAGAAACGGGAGACCGCCGGGCCGGCGGTGCGCGGCCCTAACGGCCGCGCGTGACCGCCGGGCTGCCGAGGCAACCCGCCGGGACCGTGTTCATCACGTTCAGGAACAACATCGCGTGCGAACGATAGAGACTTAACCGCACAACGTCAAATTTACGCCGCGTGCAGCGGTTCGTCGTCGTTGTGATCGTCGCCGGCATCGTCCGGCGCCGGACGGTAGTCGTCGAGCCACGCGACGATCTCGGGCTCGTGCAGCAGCAGCTCGACGACATTCGAGTCTCGCTCGTCGCTCATGCGTCCTCCTCGACCTCGTGGATGAAGAAGATCCCGTGCTTCGACTGGCCGGTGAGTTTCTTCAGGTCCGGGTACTCGGCGATCTCCGGCGAGACGCGGATCCCCGCTACCAGGTAGCGCACCGTCTCGTCGGTGTCGTTGCGGATCTCGTGCGCGCCGTCCCGCCCGGTGGGGAAGTGGACGACCTCGCCGTCGTCCAGCCGGCGCTCTCCCTCGAAGGTGCGCAGCGTCGGCCGGCCGCGGAGGACGACCAGGAGCTCTTCCGAGCCGTGGTGGAAGTGGAAGATCGCGAAATTGCCGCGCTCGAGCTCGTACAGCGTTGCGCCGAGCTGCGGCCCGCTGGGGACGAGGCGCTTCGCCAGCCCGCCGCCGCCCGACCAGTCCTCGCCCTGCTCGCCCCACTCCTCGTCCCAGATGTTCATGCCGGGAGCCTCGCAGACAAAGAGGACACCTTCTGTCATGTATCTGTCGTAGGGTCCGCAACATGCGGGCGACGCGTCTCGTCTCCCTGCTCCTCCTATTGCAGACCCGGGGGCAGCTCACTGCGGCTGACATCGCTGAGCGCCTCGAGGTGTCCGTGCGCACTGTGCATCGCGACGTCGAATCGCTTGCCGCTGCCGGCGTGCCGGTCGAGGCGGTGCGCGGGCCTGCGGGCGGATACCGGCTCGCCGGCGGCTATCGAACGCGACTCACCGGCCTGACGGGCGACGAGGCGGAGGCCCTCTTCGCGGCCGGCATGCCGGGCCCGGCGGCGGAGCTCGGTCTCGGGGGCGAGCTCGCCGCCGCCCGGCTGAAGCTGCTCGCCGCGCTTCCGTCCGAGCTGCAGGAGCGCGCCACGCGGGCGCAGCGTCTCTTCCATCTGGACGCGCGCGGCTGGTTTCGCGCCGAGGACAGCGTCCCGCACCTGCCGGCGCTCGCGTCGGCCGTCTGGAGCGGCTGCCGGGCGAAGATCCGCTATCGCGAGGGCAATCGCGTCGTGCAGCGCACGGTCGACCCGCTCGGGCTCGTGCTCAAGGCGGGGGCCTGGTATCTCGTCGCGCATCGCGTCGCCGGCATGCGCGTGTACCGCGTGTCGCGCGTCGCGTCGGTGCGTGCGCTCGAGGAGCTGTGCGAGCGGCCGGCCGGCTTCGAGCTCTCCGCCTACTGGAACGAATGGTCGCGCGCGTTCGAGGACAGCCGTCCCCGGGTCGAAGTGACTGCCCGCGGGCCGAAAGGTGAGCGGACGCTCGTGTTCGAGAGCCTGGAGGAGGCCCGCCGCGAGATGTTGCGGTACGGGCCGGATCTCGAGGTGGTCGCTCCTCTCGAGCTGCGAGAACGCATCGCCGCGACCGCCCGCGATGTCGCTGCCCTATACGTTCCCTGAGTGCCGTCGCTCTCGACCTACGCCGTCTTCCTCGGCACGGCCGTGGCGCTGTTGCTTCTCCCCGGCCCTGCCGTCCTGTACGTCGTCACGCGCAGCATCGAGATGGGCCGCGCCGGCGGAGTCGCGTCCGTCGCAGGGATCACGACCGGGACGATCGTCCACGTCGCGCTAGCGACGGCCGGCCTCTCGTCGCTCATCCTCGCCTCGCGAACGGCGTTCGACGCGGTCAAGTACGTCGGCGCCGCGTATCTCATCGTCCTCGGCGTACGCCGCCTGCTGACGCGGACGGGCGACCGAGTCGAAGAGGAGGCGGCGCCGCGGACGCGCATGCGCGCCTACACGCAGGGCGTCATCGTCAACCTGACGAACCCGAAGACGATCGTCTTCATCTTCGCGTTCATCCCGCAGTTCGTCGATCCGAGCGCGGGGCACGTCTGGCTGCAGGTGCTCGTCTTCGGCCTCAGCTTCGCGCTGCTCGGCTTCCTCAGCGACAACGCGTACGCGCTCGCGGCAGGAGCCGTCGCCGACAAGCTGCGCGGGTCGCGCCGGATCGCCCGCTTCGAGCGCTGGTTCGGCGGCTCGATGCTGATCGGGCTGGGGATCGCGGCCGCGGCCTGGACGCCCGCCCGGTCGCGCTAGAGCCGGTATCGGATGTGTGTGGCGCGTGGTGCGGCGATCACGCGCTCGACCTCGAGACGCGCCGGGTCGAGGCCTTCGAGTAGGCGACGGCCGTCGCCGAGGAAGATCGGTACGACGTGGAGGTCGAGCACGTCGACGAGCCCGGCGCGGATGCATTGCTGGATGACGTCGGCGCCGCCGGAGACGTGCACTCCCGTTGCGCCGGCCGCACCACCCGCTCGGTCGACCGCCGCCTCGACGCCCTCGGTCACGAACGTGAACGTCGTCTCGCCGAGCACGAGCGGCTCGCGTGCGTGATGCGTCACGACGAAGACGGGCTTGCGGAACGGCGGCTCGTCGCCCCACCAGCCGTTCGCGTTCGGGTCGCCCTCCCATGGCCCGGTGCCGCTGCTGAACATCTTCCGGCCCATGACGACGGCGCCCGCAGCCTGTGACTCCTCGACGAGCTCGGAGTCGACGTCGATCTCGCCGCCCTCGAGCCCGTGCGGCCCCCGCCAGGCTGCCAGGCGGAAGACCCACTCGTGCAGGTCCATTCCGCCCTTGCCGAGGGGATCCTCCGGCGACGGCGCCGGCCCGGCCCCGAAACCGTCGAGTGAAACGGACATCTCGGCGACGACCATCGCGTGACCCTAGCCGCCAGGTCCGCTAGGCTCACGACGGGTGCTCGCCGAAGACGGTGGACGCCGAGGCAATGGAGCCTCACGACTCTCGGAGTCGTGGGGCTTTTTTCATGGTCCGAGAGGAGGAGCGAGGATGACCAAGTACAAGCTGGAATACATCTGGCTCGACGGGTACGAGCCGACGCCGAATCTGCGCAGCAAGACGAAGATCGTCGCGTTTGCAGAGTCGCCGACGCTCGAGGACCTGCCCCTCTGGAACTTCGACGGCAGCTCGACGCGTCAGGCGGAGGGCTCGAGCTCCGACTGCTTCCTGCAGCCGGTCGCCGCGTTCCCCGATCCGGCGCGCGAGAACGCGCTGCTCGTCATGTGCGAGGTGCTGCTCCCGGACGGGACGCTGCACCCGTCGAACAGCCGCGGGACGATCCCGGACGACCCCGGCGCGTGGTTCGGCTTCGAGCAGGAGTACTTCCTCTACCGCGACGGCGCCCCGCTCGGGTTCCCGAAGGAGGGCTTCCCGGCGCCACAGGGCGAGTACTACACCGGCGTCGGCTACAAGAACGTCGGCGACGTCGCACGCCGGATCGTCGACGAGCACATCGACCTCTGCCTCGAGGCGGGCATCAACCTCGAGGGGATCAACGCCGAGGTCGCGAAGGGCCAGTGGGAGTTCCAGATCTTCGGCAAGGGCTCGAAGCGAGCCGCCGACGAGCTCTGGATCGCGCGGTACCTGCTCATGCGCCTCTGTGAGCAGTACGGCGTCGACGTCAACTGGCACTGCAAGCCGCTCGGCGCCGAACTCGACTGGAACGGCTCCGGGCTGCACACGAACTTCTCCACGACGCACATGCGCGACGTCGGCGGCGAGGAGTATTTCGAGGCCCTGATGACGGCCTTCGACGCCTACAAGGACGACCACATCGCGGTCTACGGTCCCGACAACCACCTGCGCCTCACCGGCCTGCACGAGACGCAGTCGATGGACAAGTTCAACTACGGCGTCGCCGACCGCGGGGCGTCGATTCGCGTTCCGCACAGCTTCGTTGGCGACGGCTATCGCGGCTATCTCGAGGACCGGCGGCCGAACTCGCTCGGCGATCCGTACCGCATCGCCGGCCGGATCCTCCAGACGATCGAGACCGTTCCGGCCTTCGCCGAGGAGGCCGAGGAGGCCGAGGAGGCTGTGGCGGCGTAGCGGCCATGCACATCCGGGCGCTGGACGAGTCGGACTGGCCACAGGTCTCCCGCGTCTATGCCGAGGGCATCGCCACCGGAAGCGCGACCTTCGAGGTCGAGCCGCCGGCGTGGGAGCGATGGGACGCCGCGCATCCGTCGCTGCGGCTCGTCGCCGTCGACGACGGCGACGTCCTGGGCTGGGCCGCGCTTTCGCCGTACTCCGACCGGCACTGCTACCGCGGCGTCGGCGAGGAGAGCGTGTACGTGTCGGCGTCGGCGCGCGGCAAGGGCATCGGCCGCGCGCTGCTTCGCGAGTTGATTGCGCGCGCGGAGGCGGAGGGCTACTGGACGCTGCTCGCCGGCGTCTTCCCGGACAACGAGGCGAGCCTCGCGCTGCACGCGTCGCTCGGCTTCCGGGTCGTCGGCCGGCATGAGGGCCTCGGCGAGCGCGACGGCAACTGGCGCGACGTCGTCCTCCTCGAGTACCGGTCTACCACCAGTCGCTGACCATCTCGGCGTCGTTCCCCTCGCCGATCGGCCCGCCGACGGCGAGGAACTCGATACCGTCCTCGCCCGCCTCGATCGCGCGCATCGTCGCCGGGTCGACCCGGAGCGCATCCCACGGCTGCAGCTCGACGATCTCGTCGTCGAGCTTCGCCCGCCCGCTGCCGGCGAGCACGACGTAGATCTCCTCCTGTTGGGCATGCGTATGCCCGAACGGCATGCGGACATTCGGCTGCAGCCGCTGGTAGCTGAGCGCGACCTGGCGCGATTCGAGCGTTTTGCGCGCGAACCGTGCCTCGACGTCGGGCGACATCCCGAATGCGGGCGCCGAGTCCTCGACGTCCTTGACGTTGCGGAGCGTGTACCCCATCAGCTGTATGCGCGTTGTACCCGCTCGCCTGAGCAGAAACAATCCCGGGATGCGCTACCAGTTCGTCGACTGTCGCTGGGAGCTGGGCGCGCCCGGGCGCGGGCGGGAGCTCTACGCTGCCGGCCACGTCCCCGGCGCGTCCTTCCTCGACGTCGACGAGGACCTGGCCGATCTCTCCGCCCCCGGCCAGGGACGGCATCCGCTCCCCTCGGCCGAGCGGTTTGCCGCGTCCGCGTCGCGGGCCGGGGTCGGCCCGGGCGTGCTCGTCGTCGCGTACGGGAACATGGGCGGTGCCGAGCGGCTCTGGTGGCTGCTACGCCACTTCGGGCACGACGACTGCGCCGTGCTGATCGGCGGCATCGACGCCTGGGCGGGGACGCTCGCGACCGGCGACGAGACGATCGAGCCGGCCGAGTTCGTGCCGCGCGAACGGTCGGGCGACACGATCGCGCCCGAGGAGCTGGCGCGGCGGCTCGCCGATCCCGAGCTCGCGCTCGTCGACGCGCGGACGCCTGCGCGCTGGCGCGGGGAGCCGAACCCGGTGGACGCGAAGCCGGGCCGCATCCCGGGAGCGGGCAACGTTCCGTGGAACGAGCCCCAGCTGGAACTCCCGCCAGGCGAGCTCGTCGTCTATTGCGGCTCCGGGATCACCGCGTGCGTCGTGCTCCATCGCGCCTTCCTGCGCGGACGCGAGGGCGTGCTCTACCCCGGGTCGTGGAGCGACTGGTCGACGCGGCCGCTGCCGATCGAGCGGAGCTAGCTGAGCGCGAAGGTGACCGTGACGGTCGCCTGCACGTCCTGCGTCCCCGGCTGGATCGGTGTATTGGGGCTGGCCGCAGCGCCGACGGCGAACGGAAGCGGTGTGACGTTGCCGCCGCCTTCGACCATCGTCACGACGCCGCCGAGATTCAGGCCGGCTGCGTCGGCGAGCGCCTGCGCCTTCGTCTTCGCCTGCGCGACCGCGTTCTTCAGCGCCTGGTTGTAGAGCGCGTCCTCCGAGGAGAGCGTCAGGGACGGCCCGGCGACGTCGGTCGCACCCGCGCCGACCGCGGCGTCGACCACGGCGCCGGCCTTCGCGATGGCGAGCTTCGTGACGTCGATCGTGTCGGAGGCCGTATACCCGACGATGCTCGTCCCGTCGTTCGACTGCACCGGGTCGAGCGACACCTGCGCCGTCTGGATGTCGGCCTCCGCGACCCCGGCGGCTTCGACGGCGGCGATGACGGCCTTCGTGGCCGTCCCGTTCCGCGTGAGCGCTCCGGTTGCCGTGGTGGCCTTCGTCTGCACGGTGAAGTCGAACTCCGCCTGGTCAGGCACGGCCGTCACGGTTCCCATGCCGGTGACCGTCACGGTGTCGGTGCTCGTGGCGGTCGCCGTGGTGGCCGCGTCGGCGCCGCCGGCGAGGAGCGCGACGGCGATGGCGAGGGTGACGAGAAGTCTCATGCCAGGCATACGGTGCCGGGCACCCCGGATGTCACATCGCTACGTGGCTACGCCGCGGCGGTGGCGGTGCCGAGCTCGCCGAGGTACTGCGTCCAGCCGTGGGGGATGCGCGGCGCCGCGAGCTTGATGAAGAGCACCGGCTGCGGCGGGCGCGGAGGCGTCCGCAACTCCATCCCGGCCTGCTCCAGCGTGCGGTCGCCCTTGCGCAGGTTGCACGGCGCGCAGGCGGTGACGACGTTCTCCCACACGGACTCCCCGCCCTTCGAGCGAGGAACGACGTGGTCGAGGGTCAGCCGACCCCCCGGGGTGCCGCAGTAGACGCAGCGCCAGCCGTCCCGGGCGAACAGCGCGCGTCGCGAGATCTTCCGCTGGATCGCCCGCGGGACACGGACGTACGTGACGAGGCGGATGACGTGCGGGCGGATGAAGCTGCCCGTCGCCGATCGGAGCGGCTGGTCGAGATGCTCGATCACCTCGGCCTTCCCCTTGTAGACGAGCACGTGCGCCCGCCGAACCGTGCAGACGTTCAACGGCTCGTAGCTCGCGTTCAGGACGAGGACATGCCCCATTTTCCTGGGCACAAAGGTACCAGCGAGGCCCGACTACGAGGCCATTGCCCGCTCGACCGCGTCCAGCTCCTCGGGGGAGAGGGCCACGGAGGAGCGGCCGTGCTCGACTTCCTTGACGTAGATGCGCGCGTAGTCGCGGCCCTGGATGGCCGTCACGACGATGCCGCTGCGCCCCGAGTCGAGGAGCGCGAACGACGAGGACTGGTGCCCGCCGCTTCCCTCGTAGGCGTCGTAGCGGACGATCGCCGTCCTCGAGACGCTGTCGTCGACCCGCCGGTCGACGCGGGCCAGGCCGGCCGCGATCTCGTCGATCGCGCGGTGCAGATCGTCGATGCGGCTCTGGAGCGAGACAGCGAAGTCGACGAGGTCGGCCTTTCCGCCGCCGAGCAGCACGTGTTGGGCGCGGCGGACGCGCCGCAACGACGCGAAGTACAGGACGCCGAGCAGGACGGCGACGGCCGCGGCCGCGGCTGCACCGATCGCGATCCACGCTGCGACGGAGGTGCTGACGTGCATCAGCCGAGCGTGAAGAAGACCGTGTAGGTGGCGGTGTTGTTCGAGACGTTCGTCTCTCCCGGCACCGGCGCGACGTCGACCTTCACCGTCGCCCTGTTCCCGAACGCGGCGGTCGGGAGGTTGAAGTTTCCGAACGACACCGTCTGCTGCGTCTTCGACGCGATCGTCTGAATCGTCTGCGTTCGCTTGATCGTCGCGCTGCCTGCGGTGATCGTCAGGTGTACGACGACCCCGTTCTCCTGGAAGTTGCCGGAATCCTCGACGGTGGCCACGAATGCGAGGTCGGCGGAGACCTTCACCGTTGTGGCGGTCGAGGTCGAGAGTGCAGTCGCGCCGGGGTTTGCGACCACGGAGACGAGCGCGGACCCGTGCAGGCCGGTCGGCGCTGACGAACGGCCGGTCGAGCCGCCCTTCAGATGGTCGAGCAGCACGCCGAACGAGCGCGCGCTCACGAGCTCCGTGTTCGGGACGAATGTCGACTTCGGGATGACGACGCCGGTGATCCCCTCCGTCTTCAGCTGCTGCGTCGCCGGCAACCAGTACAGCTGCTCCCATACGACGTCGCTCGCGGTCAGCAACTCGGCCTGCGCCGCGAGCCCGTTGATGGCGGTGTTCGTCGACGTCGCGCTCTTCGAGTTCCATCCGGCGACGACCTCACCGAGCGCAGCGAGTCCCTTCGCGCGCAACTCGATCGCGTCCACGAGGTGCTCGTGGATCTGCCGCAGCGGGCCGGGCGGATGGATCTGCTGTGCCTGGTCGTACTCCTGCTGCTCCTGTTGCGCGTACTGCTGCAGGCTCGACTCGAGGTTGGCCTGCTTCAGCACCGACGAACCGAGCTTCGCGGCGAACTCATGCCCGAGCGCGTTGGAGCTCGCAGCAACGGTCCGAACACTCGTCGCATACGAGGCGTACTGGTCGTGCGCGCTCTTCCCCTGGCAGGCGCCGACCCAGAAGACGAACGCGACGATGATCGCGATCGCGATCGCGATCAGGCCGACGAGTCGCGCGAGCGGCACGAGGCCCGTGGGCGGCGCGGGGGGGCGCGGAGGGCCGGAGCGCTCGCGGCGCGGCCGGCGGCGCGGCCGGGAGGCCTCCTCCGTCTCCGGCTCGTCGAAGAAGTCGAACTCGATGTTCTCGTCGTCGAATGTCGTCATGCGGTCGGGCCAGACTGTAACGCGGCCCTCTGTTGGAGAGGAAATCCGCCTGCCGCCGCCAACCTGACTGAACCGATGTCCAACGGTGCGCTCGCTCTCCAGCAAAGCGAGCCCGTCCTCGGTCGCTACCGGCCGATTCGGCCGCTCGGGAGCGGCGGGTCGGGCTCCGTCTGGCTCGCCCGCGACGAGCGGACCGGCCTCGACGTCGCTCTGAAGATCGTCGCCCGCGAGGGCAAGGCGGCGGCGCGAGCCGAGCGCGAAGCGTCCGCGGCGGCGAGGCTGCGCCATCCGAGCTGCCTCCGTGCCTATGCCTTCGCCCGCGACGCGCGCCACGTCTACATCGCCTACGAGTACGTCCCCGGCTGCACCTTCCGCGAGGCACTGCGGGCGGGCGACCTCGACGACGCCGACGCCGTCGAGGCGTGCGCCCAGGTGTCGGAAGGGCTTGCGCATGCGCATCGCGCGGGAATCCTCCATCGCGACGTCAAGCCGTCGAACGTCCTGCTCGCCGACGGCGAGGGCGTGTCGGCGCGGCTGCTCGACTTCGGCCTCGCGCGCATGGCGGAGGCCGAGACGCTGACGGCGCAGGGGGACGTGCCCGGCACGCTCGCGTACATCTCGCCGGAACGGCTCGCGGGCGACGACGCCACCGAGGCTGCCGACGTCTGGGCGGTGGGCGTGATGTTGTGGGAGTCCCTCTCCGGCAGGCACCCGTTCTGGCAGACGTCGATGCTCGACACTGCGCGCGCGATCGAGGTGGGAGCGCCGTCGCTGGCGACGCTTCGCCCCGATCTGCCGAAGCAGCTCATCCAACTCGTCGACCGGGCCCTGTCGCTGTCGCCCTCGCGGCGCCCATCCGCGGCAGCGCTCGCCGATGCGCTTCGGGGAGCCTCCGCCCACCGCCGCCGCAAGCGGGCGCGTGCGCTCGGACTCTCGGTACCCGCGGAGGCGGGCCGGATCGGCGCCGCCGCACTCGCGGCCGCGTTCGCCGGCTGGACCGCGGTCGCCTTTCCCTTCTATCCGCACGGCTGGGCCGTCGGGCTCGCCGTTCTCACCGCTGCCGTGACCGCGTTTCACCCCCGTGCCGGGCTCGCCGTCGCGCTGGCCGTGCCCGTGCTCCCACTGGGGAACATCTCCCTCGGCCTCGCGCTCCTGTATGGCGTGCTCGCGCTCGCGTGGCTTGTCCTGTGCTGGCGCGAGCCGCGTGGCGGACTCCTGTTTGCGCTCGGCCCGCTCCTTGTCCCGTTGAGCGCGCTCGGTCTCGTTCCGCTCGCAGCGGCGACGCTCCGCTCCGCCCCGCGCCGCGCCGCCCAGGCAGGGCTCGCCGTGCTCGTCGCGGCGCTCGTCGCCGGCATGGGGCACACGACGCTCCCGCTCGTCGGGTCTTCGCCGCCGCTCGGCCTCGGGGTCGCCGGCGCGCGCGATCCGCTCGATGTCGCCGGCTCGCTCGGCCGCGCCGCGGCCGCCCACCCGGGCCTGCTCGTCGAGGTCGTCGTCTTCGCCGCCGTTGCCCTCGCGCTCCCCTTCGCGCACGCTCGCGGCCGCTGGGGAGCGGCAGCGCTCGGCGCAGCCATGCTCATCGCCACCGTCGTCGCGGTGCCGTCGGCACCTGCCGGCTCCCTCGCCGCCGCCGCCTGGCTGACCGCCGCTGCCGTGGCGTTGCGGGCCAGGCGCGCGTAATCCTGGGGGCGTAGGGGTACCCTCACCCGCGCAATGGTGCTGCGGTCGATCGAGCAGAAGATCGAGGCCCTCTTCGAGGGTGTCTTCGGCCGCGCCTTCCGAACGAACGTCCAGCCCGTCGAGCTCGCGCGGAAACTCGCGAAGGAGATGGACGAGCATCGCGTGGTCTCGGTGTCGCGCGTCTACGTCCCGAACGAGTACACGATCTATCTGTCGTCCGGCGACCGCGAACAGTTCGAGGGCTACGAGAACTCGTTGCAGTCGGAGCTCGAGGAGTATCTCGGCGAGCACGCGCGGCGCGAGAGCTATGCGCTGTTGACGCCGCCTCGCGTCGGGCTCGAGACCGACCCGGACCTCGCACTGGGCGAGTTCGGCATCGCCACGCGGATGGTGCAGCCGCGCCACGGTACGCGCAGCGACGCGCCGGAGGAGCAGGTCGAGTCGGGCGCGACGATGATCTACAAGCACCCGGTCCCGGATGTGGCGGAGGCCGCCTCGCCGGAGGAGCCCGGCCTGGAGCGGGAGGTCGCCGTGCTGTCGTGGGACGGACAGCGTCTTCGCGTCGACAAGCGCCGAGTCGTGCTCGGACGCTCGCGCGAGTGCGACATTCAGATCGAGGACGCAAATGTCTCCCGTCGGCACGCGGAGCTGCGGCAGGAGGGGACGAGCTTCTGGATCGTCGACCTCGACTCGACCAACGGCGTCGAGGTGAACGGCAGGCGCGTGCAGCGCGCAAAGCTCGATCCGGGTGACACGTTCACGGTCGGATCGACCGAAGTGACGTTCTCGACGGAGCGCGAATGACGCTGGCGAGCACGCGGCTCGAAGAAGTCCTACTCGCACTCAAGATCGCGTTCCTCGTCCTGCTCTACGCGCTCATCTGGCGCATCATCCGCACTGTCTCGCGCGACATGCGCGCCGCGCCTGCGCAGGAGAGCTTCATCATGGCGCCCATCTCCGCCGGTCCCGCCCCGCCTGCTACGGGCGGGCGGCTCGTCGTGCAGGAGAGCCCCGTGCTCGAGAAGGGCGATGAGTACTCCGTCGATTCTGCGCCGCTCACGATCGGACGCGGGAGTCAAAACGACGTCGCCATCGACGGCGACGAGTTTGCATCCGCGCGCCACGTCCGCTTCGAGCCGCGTCGCGACGGCGTCTGGGTGCAGGACCTGGGCTCGACGAACGGCACGTACGTGAACGGCGTCCGGATCGAAGGCGCCCAGCGGCTGGCCCCGGGCGACCTGATCCGCGTCGGGGAGACCGACCTGAGGTTCGATCCGTGAGCGTCGTCGGCGCGTACGCAGCGAAGACGGACACCGGCCGGAAGCGCCGCCGCAACGAGGACGCGTTCGTCCTCGCGCCCCCGCTCTTCGCCGTTGCCGACGGCATGGGCGGCGCGCAGGCCGGCGAGGTGGCCTCGAAGCTCGCGGCGGCGGCGCTCGAGGACACCGACCCCGGTCGCCTCACCGGGCCGGAGCGCGTCGCGTCGCTCATCCAGGAGGCGAACCGGCGCGTGCACGAGCGGTCGAGCGTCGATCCCGCCACCTCGGGAATGGGGACGACCATGACCGTCGCGCTCGTCGAGGACGACGGCGTGGTGATCGGCCACGTGGGCGACTCCCGTGCCTACCTCGTGCGCGGCCGGGAGATGGAGCAGATCACGGAGGACCACTCGCTCGTGAACGAGCTCCTGAAGACGGGCAAGCTCTCGCCGGAGGAGGCTGAGACGCACCCGCAGCGGTCGGTGATCACACGGGCGGTCGGCACCGACCCGGATGTCGACGTCGACTCGTTCATCGTCGACACGCAGGACGGTGACGTCTTTCTCATCTGCTCCGACGGTCTCACGGACATGGTCGACGACGAGCACATTCTCGCCACCGTCGAGCAGTATCGGGGCAATCTCGAGAGTCTGACGAAGCAGCTCGTCACGGCTGCGAACCGCGGTGGCGGAGAGGACAACATCACAGTCGTCGCGTTCTCGATCGGCAAGCTCGCCGGCGGCACGGATCTCGGCGATACCGCGACGATGGACGCGGTCACCCCTCCCGTCGACGACGTCACGAGGGAAGACGTCACCGTGCGCGCAAGTGCCAGCTCTTCACTTGCCGATCGGTCGGCGGTGCGGGTGCGCGTCGTCCTCGCGACGCTCGTGCTGCTCGCGATCGTCGTCTCGCTCCTGCTCTGGGGGCTGATGCACTGACGCTGAGCGCCCGGAACCGCGAGCTGTTCTATCTCATCGTCGTCGGCGTGCTCACCGCCATCGGCTTCGCGAGCGTGTACATCTCGCGCAAGTCGCACATCTCGACCGCGTCGCTCACCTACGCGCTCTTCTTCTTCATTCTCTATCTCGCCGCGCACGTCGTTGCGCGCTTCACCGTCCCGAACGCCGATCCGTATCTGCTTCCGCTCGCCGGCCTCCTGACCGCGATCGGGCTGACGGAGATCTACCGGCTCGGGCCGTCGAACGCGTTCAAGCAGGGTCTGTGGGTCGTCATCGGTGTCGCTGTGTTCGCGCTGGTGATCGTCGTACTGCGCCGGGACTACCGGCTGCTCGAGAACTACAAGTACCTCTTCGGCCTGAGCGCGATCGGTCTGCTGTTCATGCCGCTGCTGCCGGGCATCGGCCAGACCGTGAACGGCTCCCGCCTCTGGATCCATGCCGGCGGCCTGCAGTTCCAGCCGGGCGAGCTCGGGAAGCTGGCGCTCATCGTCTTCCTCGCCGCGTATCTGCGCGAAAAGCGCGAGGTGCTCGCGCAGGGACGCGTCAAGGACTGGGGGCCGCTGCTCGTCATCTGGGGCAGTGCGATGCTCGTCCTCTTTGCCACGGGCGACCTCGGCAGTGCCCTTCTCTACTACGGCATCTTCCTCGCGATCCTGTACGCCGCGACCGCGCGGCTGACGTTCGTCGCGGCATTCGTCGGGCTCTTCCTCGTCGGCTCGGCAGCGGTGTACGAGGGCACGCCGCACGTCCGCGAGCGTGTGACCAACTGGCTACACCCGTGGACGACGCAGAACGTGTATTGCGCCTTCAACGGGCATTACACGTTGCGCCAGGACTGCGCGAGCTACCAGATGGTGCAGTCGCTGTACTCGATCGCACACGGCGGATACGGCGGGACGGGGCTCGGCTCCGGCGTCTTCAGTAATGCACAGGGAGCGCCGCTGATCCCGTTCCTGAGCACGGACTTCATCTACTCCGCTGTGGCGCAGGAGCTCGGTCTCGTCGGCGCGGCCGCACTCCTTCTCATCTACATGGTCTTCGTGCTGCGCGGTTTCCGTGTCTCGCTCGCGGCCAACGACGGCTTCTCGAAGCTGCTCGCCGCAGGGCTCACGTTCGGCTTCGCGCTGCAGACGTTCGTGATCGTCGGCGGGATCCTCCGCGTCATCCCGCTGACGGGCATCACGCTTCCTTTCGTTTCCTACGGAGGATCGAGCGTGATCTCGAACTTCATCGTCGTCGCAGGGCTGATGCTCGTCTCCGATCGGGCAAACGCGTGAACAAACAGCTGAACCGCCTCGCGCTCTTCGCCGTGCTCATGCTCACGACGCTCATCGTCGCGACGACGTACTGGCAGTCCTGGGCCGCGGGATCGCTCGCGGCGAAGCAGGACAATGCGATCGAGCTCGTGTCGCAGTTCGAAGTCGCGCGCGGCCTCATCCTGGCTGCGAACGGCAGCACCGTGCTCGCCGCCGACCGGAAGGTGAAACGGAACGGGCAGACGTTCTACTTCCGCCGCTATCCGTCGAAGGGGCTCGCCGCGCAGACGATCGGCTACTCGACGTCGGCGCTCTCGCAAACCGGACTCGAGCTCTCGCTCAACGATTACCTCACGGGGGCGACGAGCAACTTGAGCAACGCGATCCAGCGCACGCTGAACCAGATCGGCGGCGGCACGGTGTACGGGGACAACGTCGTGCTGACGATCAACGCGCAGGCGCAGGCGCTGGCGCAGAAGCTGCTCGGCGACCAGTGCGGCGCCGTCGTCGCGATGAACCCGCGCACGGGTGCGATCGACGTCATGGCGTCGTCGCCGACGTATGACTCGAACCTGATCGACAAGCTCGGCGGCTACGCCAAGGTCCTGAAGACGAAAGGAGCATGCGGGGACTCGTCTGCCCTGCTGAACCGTGCGACCGACGGTCTCTACGCCCCGGGATCGACGTTCAAGATGGTCACCGCGTCAGCTGCGTTGGACAGCGGCGCCTTCACGCCCACGTCGGGTTTCAACGATCCCGGGTATTGCGTCGAGTACGGCAAGCACGTTTCCAATGCCGGAAACCCGGACCAGAACGGGCCGGAGACATACGGGCACGTGACGCTCGCGGAGGGCTTCCAGCATTCGATCAACTCGGTGTTCTGCAACGTCGGGAAGCAGATCGGCCCCAAGGTCATCCTCGATTACGCGAAGCGCTTCGGCTTCTACTCGACGCCGCCGCTCGAGACGCCGGCGAACCAGCGCCTCCCGAGCGGCCTGTACAAGAACAACAAGCTGTGGTTCCCGAAGGACCCGGCGACTGAGGTCGATCCCGGCCGACTCGCGTTCGGGCAGGAGCGGCTCCAGGTGACGCCGCTGCAGATGCTCATGGTGGGCGCGACGATCGCGAACGGCGGCGTCGTCCCTCGGCCGTACATCGTCGACAAGATCCTCGGCCACGACGGGTCGGTCGTCAGCCGGACGAGGGCGTCGTCCCTCGGGCGCGCGATCAAGCCGGAGACGGCCGCGGAGTTGAACCAGATGATGGTCTCCGTCGTCCAGGCCGGAACCGGGACTGCTGCACAGATCCCGGGCATCCAGGTGGCCGGGAAGACCGGAACGGCCGAGACCGGGGTGAACAAGATCTACACCGCGTGGTTCGTGTCGTTCGCCCCGGCGGACAACCCACAGGTGGCCGTCGCCGTCGTGCTCGAGAAGCAGTTGAACGGGTTCGGCGGCGCGGTCTCGGCGCCGATTGCGAAACAGATCATGCAAAAGCTCCTGTCCCACTGAAGTGGCATCTACCCTGTAACAGCCCCGTGGCCGTCTCCGACACGCTCATCGGCACGCTCTTCGACGGGCGCTATCAGATCCTGCGCAAGCTGGGCGCGGGCGGGATGGCGAACGTCTACCTGGCCGAGGATCAGGAGCTCGGCCGCCGGGTGGCGATCAAGATCCTCAACGACCGGCACGCGAACGACGAGCAGTTCGTCGAGCGCTTCCGCCGCGAGGCCAAGAACGCGGCGGCGCTCTCGCACCCGAACATCGTCTCGATCTATGACCGTGGCGAGGCCGAGGGCACCTACTACATCGCGATGGAGTACCTCGACGGCCGTTCGCTGAAGGAGTTGATCCTCTCCCGCGGCGACCCGCCGATCGCCGTCGTGGTCGAGTACACGCGGCAGATCCTCGACGCGCTGCGCTTCGCGCACCGGCACGGCATCGTGCATCGCGACATCAAGCCGCACAACGTGCTCGTGGACGGCGAAGGACGCGTCAAGGTCACGGACTTCGGCATCGCGCGCGCCGGCGCGAGTCAGATGACGGAGGCCGGATCGATCGTCGGAACCGCGCAGTACCTCTCGCCGGAGCAGGCGCGCGGCGGCGACGTCGACCAGCGCTCCGACCTGTACTCGCTCGGCGTGCTCATGTACGAGCTGCTCACCGGCGAGGTTCCGTTCTCCGGCGACACGCCGGTCGAGATCGCGATGAAGCACCTTTCGCGCACGCCTGCCCCGCCGTCCTCGATTCGTCCGGACGTGCCGCACGACCTCGACATGGTCGTCATGCGCTCACTTGCGAAGGATCCCGACGATCGGTACCAGAACGCCGAGGAGATGGCGGCCGACCTCGACCGTGTTGCGCGCGGTGTCGGCGTCGCACCCGAGACGGAAGAGACGGCGACGCAGATCATGCGCTCGCCGATGACGGGACCGCTCGCGGCGACGGCGGCGACGATGATCACACCGCCGCGGCGAGCGGGAGGCGCGGCGTCACCGCCGCTGCCGCCGTCCGTCTACTACGACCTGGACGAGCCGATCCACCGCCGGCCGGTCTGGCCGTGGATTGCCGCGCTCCTGTTCGTCATCGGCGCCGGCATCGGCGGCTGGTTCCTCTACCACCAGATCTCGAACAAGCTCTCGTCCTCGACGCCGGTCGCGGTGAGCAACTACGTGAACGAGACGGAGCAGCTCGCGACGCAGAACATCCAGGCCGACGGCTTCCACCCGGTGGTGAAGCATCACTCGAGCCTGACGGCGCCGACAAACTTCGTGTACCAGCAGGATCCGCCCGCCGGCCACAGGCAGTCGAAGGGGAACGACGTCACCATCCTGGTGTCGACCGGGAAGCCGAAGGTGGCCGTGCCGACGCTGAAGGGCCTGAAGTCCGAGGACGCGATCAAGGCGCTGAAGGCCGTGCACCTCGTGCCGGACGTGCACGAGGTGCAATCGACGACCCCCGCGGACGTGGTGACCGCATCCGATCCGAAGGTGGGGACACAGGTCGTTTCCGGCACGAAGGTGCGGATCAACGTCTCCAAGGGGCCGACGCCGGTCACCGTGCCGGGCGTCATCGGGAAGACGATCGGCGACGCGACCGCGACGCTCAACCAGGCGGGGTTCAAGGTCAATCCGACGTACGTCGATTCCCCCCAGCCCCAGAACACGGTCGTCAACCAGACGCCGGGCCAGAACGCGCAGGCGGCCAAGGGCTCGACGGTCGCGCTGACCGTCTCGAACGGGCCGAAGACGGTCGCGGTGCCCGACGTGCGGACGCTGGACGAAGGCACGGCGGCATCGACGCTGCAGGGCCAGGGCTTCAAGGTGAAGTTCACCTACACGACGGTCACCGACCCGAATCAGGATCAGATCGTGCTCGACCAGAGCCCGGAGGGCGACCAGCCGGCAAAGCCCGGGTCGGTCGTGACGCTCGTGGTCGGTCGCTGTCCGTCGGGCGGCTGCCCGGCGACGACGACGACGGCGACGACGACAACGACGACCACCACGCCTTGACGACGCGCCGATTGCGCGTCGCGCTGCTCGCCGGCGGCCGGTCGAGCGAGCACGACATCTCGCTCGCGTCGGCGCGCTCGGTGCTGGAGGCGCTCGACCCGGCGCGGTACGACGTCGTCGGCGTCGCCATCGGCCGCGACGGACGGTGGGCGTTGCACAGTGGCCACACAGACGTCGGGGTACCTAGTACCGGCACGGAAGTGTCACCGGCGGCGACGCTGCCCGTGCCGGCCGAGGATGGGACACTGGCGGCGCTCGGCGCCGTCGACGTCGTCATGCCGATCCTGCATGGTCCGTTCGGCGAGGACGGAACGGTGCAGGGTCTGCTCGAGCTCGCTGACGTGCCATACGTCGGCGCCGGCGTCGCCGCGTCCGCGCTCGCGATGGACAAGGATCTGTTCAAGAAGGTCATGCGCGACAGCGGGATTCCCGTTGCGCGGCACCACACGATCCGGCTCGGCGACGCGGTCGACAACCCGATCGGCTATCCGGCGTTCGTGAAGCCCGCGCGGCTCGGCTCCTCGGTCGGGATCTCGAAGGTGCACGACGACGCAGAGCTCGAGGCCGCGGTCGCACTTGCGCGCCGGCACGACGAGAAGGTGCTGGTCGAGGAGGCCGTCGTCGGCATGGAGGTCGAGTGCGGCGTACTCGGCAACCGGCAGCCGCCGCCGATCGCGTCTCTGCCCGGGCGCATCGACACACTCGAGCACGACTGGTACGACTACGCGTCCAAGTACGACGAGGGCGGCATGGAGCTCGTGATCCCGCCCGAGCTGCCGCAGCACACGGTCGAGCTCGTGCAGCAGCGCGCAGTCGACGCATTCGTGGCGAGCGAGTGCGAGGGCATGGCACGCGTCGACTTCTTCGTCCGCGACGACGGAGAGGTCGTCGTCAACGAGTTGAACACCATCCCGGGGTTCACCGCGACGAGCGTGTACGCGAAGCTCTTCCAGGCCTCCGGCATCGAGTACGCGGAGTTGCTCGAGCGGCTCATCGGGCTCGCGCTCGAGCGGCACGAGCGCCGCTCGCTCCTCCAGTTCTAGCGCGAGGTCACTTCGCTGACCTGGACGTAGTCGTTGGGCGGGAGCTCGGTGATCCAGAGCACGTAGTAACGAGCACTGGCGCCCCGAAGGGAGAACGTCCCCGTGGAGCCGACCGTCTGCGGGGAGGAGTCGTTCGTAAACGGACCGCTCGGCGAGTTGCCGGCCTGGACGACAGCAGTGAAGCCCGGCGTCACCGTGTGCACCGTCAGCTGTCGGAGTTTCGTCACGCGGGCACTGTCGAGGACGAGACCCAGTCCGCGCTTCAGGCCACCGAACTGGCGCGAGTTGTATCGCTCCGTGTTCCAGTACGTATTCGAGTTGCCGTCCGTCGCGAGATGCGCGGAATACCCGTGCTCGCTTCCGTCTCCCTGCGGGTCGTAGTCGCCGACGCCCTTCAACGCAACGGCCGCCGGCAATCCGCCGCCGTGATGGCCGCCCCGCCCGATCGGGGTGCCCCCGTACAGGACGGCGCCGATGACGACCGCGATGAGGAGGACCCCGGCGAGCGCGAGCAGCGTCGGCAGGTGGCCGCGCCGGCGCCTGGCTCGAGCCTTCCGGACCGGGCGCGGCGCAGCGACGACCGGCGTGCCCCGGATGAGCGTTCGTTCCGTCTCCGACCCTCCGAGCTCGTCGCGGCAGCGCCGCAGCTCGTTCGCGAACGCGTCCATCGACGGGAACCGCTGCGCCGGATCTTTCTCCAGGGCGCGCTCGACCGCCTGCGCGACTCGCGGGGGGATATCGGCACGTTGGTCGAGCAGGTTCGGAGGACGCTCGGTGACGTGCTTCATGGCGACGGCGACGAGGTTGTCGCCGTGGAACGGCACCTCGCCGGTCAGCAGCTCGTAGAGGACGACGCCGAGCGAATAAACGTCCGTCGCCGGCGTGACCGGCTCGCCGGCGGCTTGCTCCGGCGAGAGGTAGTTGCTCGTCCCGAGGACGGTGCCTGTCTGTGTCACGCCCCGTTCCACATCGAGCGACCGGGCGATGCCGAAGTCGGTCACCTTCGCGTCGCCCGTTTTGTCGATCAGGACGTTCTGCGGCTTGACGTCCCGATGGACGAGCTCGTGCGCGTGCGCGAAGGCGAGCGCGTCCGCGATCTGGATGCCGAGCTCGAGCACGCGATCGACCGGCATCGGCCCGGTTCGCTCCACCAGCTGCTTGAGGTTCTCGCCGTCGACGTACTCGAAGACGATGAACTGGTGACCGTCGCTCGACCCGCGGTCGATGACCGTGACGATGTGCGGATGCGAGAGCTGCGCAACAGCGCGCGCCTCGCGCCGGAACCGCTCGACGTACTCCGCGTCGTCGCCGAAGTGCGCGTGCAGCACCTTCAGCGCCACTGTGCGTTCGAGCAGCCGGTCGTGGCCGCGGTACACGCTCGACATCCCGCCGTGGTCGACGAGTTCCTCGAGCTCGTACCGCTCGTCGATCACCTCACCGACCATCGCGCCTTTCCGACGCCTGCGGGCATGGGAAGACGGCGAGAGCTGTGCCACGGCGATAGAACGCGCAAGAGCCCGTCTCGGCTACGCGAGAACGGCGTCCAGCGCGTCGCCCCAGGCGCCGAGCGCCTCTTCGAGCTCGTCGTCGCCGATCACGAGGGGGCAGAGCACGCGGATGCAATTCGAATAGGTTCCCGCCTTCAGCAGCAGCAGGCCGCGCTCCGCCGCCGCCTCGGCCACCGCCGAGGCCAGCTCCGGAGCAGGGCGCTTCGACGTGGGGTCCTCGACGAGCTCGATCGCGAGCATCGCCCCGATGCCCCGGACGTCGCCGATCTGAGGATGCCGGCGCTGCCACTCCTGCATCCTGCCGCGGATGGTCTCGCCGATGCGCCCGGCACGGTCGACGAGGCCTTCGTCCTCGATCACGTCCAGCACGGCGCCGGCGGCCGCGAGCGCCACGGGATTGCCGACGTAGGTTCCGCCGACGCCGCCCTCGTCCGGAGCGTCCATGATCTCCGCCTTCCCCAGCACGCCGGAGAGCGGAAGGCCGGCGGCGATCGACTTCGCAACGACGAGCAGGTCAGGTTCGACGTCGGAGTGCTCGATCGCGAACATGCGGCCGGTGCGGCCGAAGCCGGTCTGCACCTCGTCGACGACGAGCACGATTCCGTGCTCGTCGCAGATGGAGCGGACGCCCTGGAGGAACTCGCGCGGTGCGACGACGAAGCCGCCCTCGCCCTGGACCGGCTCGATCACGATCGCCGCGACGTTCTCCGGGGCGACTTGCGTGACGAGAGCGCGCTTCAGCGCGGTGAGCGCATCCGCCGTGTCGATGCCGCGGTATTCGTACGGGAACGGGACGCGATATACCTCGGGCGCGAATGGACCGAGCCCGGCCTTGTACGGGTGCGTCTTCGACGTGAGCGTGAGCGAGAGCAACGTGCGGCCGTGGAACGCGCCCTCGAACGCGATCACCGCCGGCCTGTGCGTGTACGCGCGCGCGAACTTGACCGCGTTCTCGACCGCCTCGGTGCCGGCGTTGAAGAACGCCACCTTCGCCGGGCCTGTGAACGGGGCCGCCGCGAGGAGCCGTTCGGCGACGTCGACGTACACCTCGTACGGGACGATCGTGAAGTCGGTGTGGAGGAAGCGCGCCGCCTGCTCCTGGACGGCTTCGACGACGTGCGGATGCGCATGGCCGACGTTGAGGCAGCCGACACCGCCGGCGAAGTCGAGGAAGGTGTTCCCGTCGACGTCGGTGAGCGTCGCGCCGCGACCCTCGGCCGCGACGACGGGGAGATACACCGACAGCGCGGAGGAGACCACGGCGTCGAGCCGGGCGAGGATCTCGCGGGAGCGCGGCCCCGGAATCTCCGTCTTCAGCCGGATCGAGCGGACGGTAGCCACGACCTCACAGTATCGGGCGTCCCGGCCCGGCCGCCCCCGTTACGATCGCCACGTGGTTCTCTCCGACGCGTCGATTGCCCGGGCCCTGTCGGAGGGCCGGATCGAGATCGATCCCTACGACGACTCCCTTTTGCAGCCCTCCAGCGTCGATGTGCGGGTCGACCGCCTGTTCCGGGTCTTCCACAACAACCGGTATCCGTACATCGACGTCAAGCAGGAGCAGGAGGAACTGACGGAGCTCGTCCGCGTCGAGGGAGACACACCGTTCGTGCTCCATCCGGGCGAATTCGTCCTCGGCTCGACGCTCGAGCGCATTCGCCTGCCCGATGACCTCGTCGCCCGCCTCGAGGGGAAGAGCTCGCTCGGCCGGCTCGGCTTGCTCATCCACTCCACTGCGGGCTTCATCGACCCGGGCTGGGACGGGCATGTGACGCTGGAGCTCTCGAACGTCGCCACCCTTCCGATCACGATCTACCCGGGCATGAAGATCGGACAGATTTCCTTCATGCAGATGACCGAGCCCGCTGCCGCGCCGTACGGCTCGTCGTCGCTCGGCTCGAAGTACAAGGGTCAGGAAGGCCCGACGCCGAGCCGCTACTACAAGAACTTCGAGTGACCGTCCTCGTCACAGGGGGAACCGGGTTCGTCGGCGGCCACGTTGTGCATGCGCTGCGGACGCGCAACGTCACCGTGCGTGCGCTCGTGCGTGATCCTCGCCGGGCGCGCCGGTTGTCGGCGTGGGGCGCGGAGCTCGTCGTCGGAGACATCGCGGACGTCACTGTGCTGCGAGCCGCCTGCGTCGGCGTCGACGCGGTCATCCACCTTGTCGCCGTCATCAAGGGATCGCGGGCTGACTTCGAGCGCGTCATGGAGCACGGCACGCGCAACCTCGTCGCTGCCGCCGAAGGTGCGGGGGTCGACCGCTTCGTGCTCGCGAGCGCGCTCGGTCTCGACGAGCGCTCGAAGGACGCTGTGCCGTACTTCACCGCGAAGTGGGAGATGGAGCGCGCGGTGCGCTCGTCCAGCCTCGGCTACGTGGTCTTCCGGCCGAGCTTCGTCTTCGGGCAGGACGGCGGCGTGCTGCCGACATTCGTACGGCTGGCGCGCTTCGCGCCCGTGACGCCGATCGTCGGCGATGGGCAGTCGCGGCTGCAGCCGATCTGGGTCGAGGACGTCGCGGAGTACTACGCGCGCGCGATCGACGATCCGGCCGCCGCCGGCCGCGTGTTCGAGATCGGTGGGCCCGACGTGGTGACGTGGAACGACTTCTGGGACCGCCTCAAGCGCGTCGTCGGCGTGCGGCGCCCGTCGGTGCATGTGCCGATCGGCCTGCTCCGCGCGCAGGCCGCGCTCACCGAGCACCTGCCCGGCGCGCCTGTGACGCGCGACCAGCTGACCATGCTCGAGCTGGGCGACAACGTCGTCCGCGACGCGAGCGCTGTCGAAACGTTCCGGCTGCCGCTCGTCCCGCTGGACGAACAACTGCGGCGGACGGTCTCGTGACCCGCGGCGTCGTCTACGCAGAAGTCGGCGCGGAGCCCGTCGTCGAGGAGATCGTCCTCGATCCGCCCGGCGCGCACGAGGTGCAGGTGCGGATCGAGGCGTGCGGCCTCTGCCACACCGACGTCCATGTCATCGAGACCGGCGGCTGGGGTATGCCGTTCCCGATCCTGCTCGGTCACGAGGGTGCGGGCATCGTCGAGGAAGTCGGTCCCGATGTGACCTCGGTGAAGCCGGGCGACCGTGTCGTCCTCGCGTGGCGCGCGCCGTGCGGCACGTGCCGGTCGTGCACGCGGGGGGATCCGCGGCGCTGCTCGTCCGCGTTGCGCGCCGAGCCGCGCGCACACCGCGCCGACGGACAACTCCTCTCAACGGTGCTCCGCTGCGGGACGCTCGCCGACCGGGCGATCGTGCACGAGGCATGCGCCGTGAAGGTGCCGGAGGAGCTGCCGGTGGAGCAGGCGGCGCTGCTCGCGTGCGGGTTTTCCACCGGCGCCGGCGCGGCGCTGTGGGCGACGCCCGTCCACGAGGGCGCATCGGTGGCGGTCATCGGTTGCGGCGGCGTCGGGCTCGCCGTCGTCCAGGGGGCGAAGCTTGCGGGCGCGGAGCGGATCGTCGCCGTCGACGTCGCGAACGAGAAGCTCGACTCGGCGCGCGCGCTCGGCGCGACCGACGTCGTCGACGCATCCGCCGGCGATCCGATCGCTCAGGTTAAGGAGCTGACCAAGGGCGTCGACTTCGCGTTCTCGGCCATCGGTGCGGCGTCCGGCCTCGACCAGGCGGTGCGCATGTGCGCGTACGGCGGGGTCGCGACACTCGTCGGCGTTCCATCCGCGGGCGCGACGGTCGGCGTCGACCTGTACCGCAACATCTTCGGACCGAAGGTCTCGATCGCGGTCACGCACGGCGGCGACACCATCCCGCAAGAGGACTTCCCGTTCCTCGCGCAGGCGGCGCTGGACGGAAGGCTCGACCTGGCGCGGTTCGTGTCGCGGACGCTGCCGCTCGAGGAGGCACCGGACGCGCTCGGCCGCCTGGGGCAGAACGGCGAGATCCGCGCGGTGGTGCTCCTCTAGCTCTTGCCGAACGAGGCGCGCCGCTCGACGTCGGCGGGATCGACCATGTGGCCGTCGCGCTCGATGTAGCCGCCGCATCCGCCGACGATGAAGATCACGGCTTCCTCGTCGAACGGGTTCGACACCTTGCGCGGCGTCGTCGACTCGGCGTGGAACAGGCCGCCGGGCCCTAGGTCGCGCGTCTCGTCCTCCACCTCGACCCGCACCCGCCCGCGGTGGACGAAGTACAGCTCGTCCTGGGTGTCGTGGTAATGCTCGAAGCCCTCGAAGTTCGGCGGATACACGACGGCGTTGACGCCGAATGCGGTCACGCCGAGCGCCGAGCGGACCTTCCGGAAGCCGGGGCCGTCGCCGAGCTCGTCGAGGGAGGAGAACGCGTGGCTCATGCGTTGCAGGTGCCGGCGTCGAGCAACGGGAGCCGGCCGAGAAGCTCGGCCAGCCGGTCGTGCTCGTCCCCGCTGAACCGCGAGCCGAACAACTCCTCGACGTCGGCCAGATGGGTGACCTGCGCTTCCTCGAACTTCGTCACCCCGGCGTCCGTGAGGACGGCGTAGGTCACCCGGGCATCCGATGCGCAGTGGTGCTTGGCCACCCAGCCGGATCGCTCGAGGCCCTCGAGGAGGCGGGTGATGCCGGACGGGCTGAGGATGACCGTCCGGGCCAGGTCGATCCGCCGCATGCGCCGGTCGGGCGCCGAGTGCAGCTGAACGAGGACGTCGTAGTCCCGAAGGGACAGGCCGTGGGCGGCCTCCAGACGGCCGGAGAGCTCCCGGGTGAGGGCGGCGTGCGCCCGCAGGAGCCGGACCCAGGCTCTGTGCTCCTGGGCGATTTCTGTTTGCGCGCTCAATACTTGACTCATCATGTTTCTCTCGCTATAATTGCTTGCGAAGTCAACTATACCAAGGAGATTCGATCATGTCCACCATCACCAGTACGACGAAGTCCGCACCTGCCAGCACCTGGAGTGCCGACCCGGTGCACTCGAACGTCTCGTTCGAGATCGCCTACGCCGGCGTGAACACGTTCCGCGGCAGCTTCCGCGACTTCACCGCGACCCTTCTCGACGGCAAGCTCGAAGGCTCCGCGAAGGTCGCCAGCATCGACGTCAAGGACGAGCAGCTGAACGGCCACCTCCAGACGCCCGACTTCTTCGACGCCGAGCGCTTCCCGGAGATCACCTTCAAGGCCGACGGCCTCGAGCACGGCGAGCTGACGATCAAGG